>Ga0207735_100132_pt1 | contig 17381 bp, 17 predicted proteins | sample TtaePargueraPR_9_FD_187280 | JGI IMG/M metagenome (GOLD analysis project Ga0207735, IMG submission 187280) | Aerobic enrichment media microbial communities from Bioluminiscent Bay, La Parguera, Puerto Rico - Tt and E2 (1) (SPAdes) | ecosystem: Environmental > Aquatic > Marine > Unclassified ... | reverse complement strand
CCCAAGCACCACTACCAGCGCCTCATCAACTTCTACCGCCAGCGCTTCGAGCACTACGGCCACGGCACCCAGAAGCAGGCCGTGGTGGGCCTGGGCGGCCAGGCGTTCATCGCCAAGAACAGCCAGGACGCGCACGACCAGTTCCGCCCCTACTTCGACGAGGCGCCCGTCTACGGCCACGGCCCGTCGATGGAGGACTTCGAGGAGATGACCCCCCTGAGCGTCGGCTCGCCGCAGGAGGTCATCGACAAGACGCTGACCTTCCGCGACGCGTTCGGCGACTACCAGCGCCAGCTGTTCCTGGTCGACCACGCGGGCCTGCCGCTCAAGACCGTGCTCGAGCAGCTCGACCTGCTCGGCGAGCACGTGGTGCCGGTGCTCCGCGAGGAGCTGGCCAAGCGCCGCGACCCCGAGGCCGCCGAGGCCCCGACCCACGCGGGCCTGGTGAAGGCGAAGTACGGCGACGCCGAGCCGCGCCAGCCGCGCCCCAACGCCAACCGCGGCGACAACGTCACCGGCGGCTCGCCGTACCAGGACTCGGAGGCCGAGGTCTCCGCGTACCCGACGCTCTAGGGGCGGCACGATGACCACCGCCACCCGCGGCCGCACCCGGCTCGCGAACGACGCATGGGAGGCGACGCTCGCCGCCCACGGCGCCCTGATGCGCCGCTTCACCGCGGAGGACATGTGGGGCGAGGTGTCGATGCGCGAGTACGACGTCCTCTACACGCTGTCCAAGTGCGACGCGCCGCAGCGCCTCAGCGAGCTGGGGCGGCACGTGATGCTGAGCCAGCCGGCGCTGTCGCGCCTGGTGGACCGGCTCGTCGAGCGCGGCCTCGTGGGGCGATGCGCCGACCCCTCGGACGCGCGCGCCGCCCACCTGTCGCTGACCGCGGCCGGGCGCGACCTGCAGCGCAGCGTGGGCCGCGCGCACGGCGCGTCCGTCCGCGAGGCGATGACCGCCGCGCTGTCCGACGAGGATCTCGCGCTTCTCGAATCCCTGTCCCGCAGGATCGCCGACACCCAGGAGCCGTCATGACCGACTTCCGCCTCGTGGTGGTGTCCGCCGGGGTCTCCGACCCCAGCTCGACCCGCCTGCTCGCGGACCGCGCCACCCAGCGAGTCAGCCGACTCGCTGAGGACCGCGGCCACCGCGTGACCACCACCGTGGTCGACCTGCGCGAGCTGCTCCCCGAGCTGCCCGCCGCCCTGTCGAGCCAGCTGCTCGGCCCCCGCTTCACGCGCGCCGTCGAGGCGCTCGTGGGCGCCGACGCCGTGATCGCCGCCGCACCCGTCTACAAGGCGGGCGCGTCCGGCCTGTTCTCGAGCTTCTTCCAGGTGCTCGACAACGACCTGCTCATCGGCAAGCCCGTCATCCTCGCCGCCACCGCGGGGACCGCGCGCCACGCCCTCGTGGTGGACGAGGAGATGCGCGCCCTGTTCGCGTACCTGCGCGCCCTGCCGGTCCCGACCAGCCTGTTCGCCTCGACCGAGGACTGGACCGACAAGGCCCTCAAGCAGCGCATCGACCGGGCCGCCCGCGAGCTGGTGCTGCTGATGGAGTCGGGCTTCGCGCGCGCCGTCAAGGACGAGTCGTGGGGCTCGTACCAGCACACGTACGGCTCGGCCGGCGGCACCGCGCTCGACATCGACCTCGACTCCGACATGATGCGGCTCGCGACCGGCGGCTCGCTGCGCGACGCCGACGACGACCCCTTCGACCCGCGCCGCTGAGGAGCGACCCGATGACCGCGTCCGCCGTGACCCGCGCAGAGGAGCGCTCGCGCTACGAGCTGCGCCTCGACGGCGACCTCGCCGGCTTCGCCGAGTTCCGCCTGGACGAAGGCTCGATCACGTTCGTCCACACCGTGATCGAGAAGACGTTCCGGGGACGCGGCCTCGGCGCGGAGCTGGCCGGCGGGGCCCTGGCCGACGCCGCCCGCCGGGGCGAGCGCATCGTCCCCCGCTGCCCGTTCATGGCCGCCTACCTGCGCGACAACCACGTCCCCAACGCCTCCGTGGACTGGCCGGACGGCGACTGACAAGTCGCGTTGCGGCGCGCGGCGGGACACGATGGAGGCATGCCGCTCACACCGCTGACCGACCTGCCCGCCGGCACCCTCGGCTTCCGCGCGACGGGCACCGTCACCGCGGACGACTACCGCGAGGTGCTCGACCCGGCCGTCGACGCGGCCGTCGCCGCCGGCGGCCGGGTCAACCTCGTGTACGTGCTCGGGGACGACTTCGAGCGCTACTCGCTCGGCGCGATGTGGCAGGACGCCCGGCTCGAGGGCGTGCCTCACGGCGCGTGGGGCCGCTTCGCGATGGTGACCGGCCACTCGGTGCTGGCCGAGGCGGTGCACCTGCTCGGCTTCCTGTTCCCGGGCGACCTGCGCATCTTCCCAGTCGACAAGGTGGCCGACGCCGTCGCATGGGCGTCCGAGGAGCCCGTCGACTAGCTAGCCTCCGACCGGCCGCGCGGCGATCCGGATCGCGGTCGCGCTGAACGGCTGCTTGCCCGGCGCGTCCCACGCGGTCGAGCCGCCCTCCCCCGCCCACGCGTTGAGGTTGGCGCCGAGCGTCCCGCGCAGCGTGCCGACCACTCGGCCGTCCGCATCCGGCACGCCCCACTCGACGGGGAACCAGGCGGTGCCGCCCCCGTGCAGGTGCGCCTCCGCCTCGGCGGGCAGCGCGTCGACCTGGCCCAGGTCCTCGACCACGGCGGCGCGCGCGTCGGCCCGTCGCAGCGCCTCGTGCTGGCCGCGGGTGAGGCCGATCACGCCGCCGTGCTTGGTCGACGCCGGCAGGTCGAAGCCGGGGCTGTCGAGCGTGCGCCACGGGGCGGGCGCGTCGAGGTCCGTCGACACGAGCGGCCGGTAGCCGACGCTCGGGATCACGTCGACGTAGAGGTACCAGCGGTCCTCGCCGTGCACCTGGAACATGGTCGGCCCCTCGACGCCGTGGCCCATCGCGTACGCGTCACCCAAGCGGTCCTGGACCGGCTCCCACGCGGCGTCGGGCTCCCACCAGCGCTCGGCGTCGGTGCGCTCCATGAAGATGCCGCGCGCGGTGGCGCCGTTGTCCTTCGTCACGCGGTACGTACGTCCGCCGTGCCGGATCATCGAGCAGTCGATCGCGTCGTCGCCGGTGTCGATCAGGGTGCCGCCGTGGCGCCAGGTCGCCTGCGTGAAGTCCCGCGTGGTGCCCCAGACGATGCGGTGGTGGCCGCCGTCGACGCCCGCCGAGTAGTACACGACGAAGCCGCCGTCCCCGGGACCGAACAGGTTGGCGACCCACGTGGTCTCGGGCGCCCACATCATGTCCAGGGCGGGCACGCCGGGGGCGGGCTCGCCATCCGTCCCCAGGGCGACGTCGAGCTGGCGCAGCGGCGACCACGAGATCAGGTCGCGCGACTCCCACACGTTCATGCGGGTCGAGTAGCCGTCGGTCCAGCCTCCCCAGCCGAGCCCGTCGCCGCCGAAGACGCGCAGATCCGTCGCGATGACGTAGTACGTGCCGGTCGACGGGTCGCGGGTGAGGTGCGGGTCGCGCACCCCGGTGGTGCCCAGATGCGAGGCGAGGATGGGCTCGCCGCCGTTGAGGCGGTCCCAGGCCTCCGGGTCGTCGCCGCGCGACAGCGACAGGTGCACCTTCTCGCGGTAGCCGTCGGCGTCCTCGACGAAGTGCACCATGAGGTAGCCGTAGGGCTCCTCCGCGGTCATCGGACCACCACGCGCGCCTCGACCTCGCGCAGCGCGGGCAGCAGCTCCTCCTCGGTCTCCATGTCGAGCACCGGCATGCCGTCGGACGCGATGTGGACGCGGCGCACGAACATGTCGCGGCCCGTCAGGCCCTTGTGGTCGGTGCGCGCGTGGAAGACGTAGAGCAGGTTGCCGTCCTGGTCCTCGGACCACATGCCGTGGCCGGTGCCGAGCTGCATCTCGCCGTTGAACGGGCCCGACTTCTGGATCGGGTAGTTGAGGCGGGTCCACGCGGCGGGGTCGGTGAGGTCGACTCCCTCGCCGGCGGTCGCCGTGACGAGGCCCGTGGTGTAGGTGTCGCCCACGGTCGAGCCCGAGTAGAGCATCCACAGCCGGCCGTCGCGCACGAGCACGTTGGGCCCCTCCGCGATGACGTTGTCCCACGCGTACTCGGGGGCGACGATGCGCACCGGCTCCGACGTGAGTCGGGCGGGGTCGGCGGGGTCCATGGTGGCGATGAACACCGACCCGAGCATCTGCCAGGCGTAGTAGTGCGTCCCGGAGTCCTCGAAGTACGTCATGTCGAGCGAGATGCCCTGGATGTGGTTGAGCGCGCTGCCGTCGGCCCGCACCACGTGGCGCGCGGCCGTCCAGTGCTCGGGGACCGTCGGGTCCAGGTGGTGCCCCGCATCGTCCTTGCGCAGCTGGACGATGCTCGCGCGGCCCGACCACATGTCGGTCGGCTCGCCGTAGCTGGGCATGAACAGGATCGACAGGCTGCCGTCGATCATGTGGATCTCGGGCGCCCAGAAGCAGCCGGTCATCGGGGCGCCGTCGGCGTCGTGCGAGCCGTGGACCAGCAGGTCGGTCTCGATCACGCGGCCGGCCTCGAGCGCGTCGTCGCTGAGGTCCTCGATGCGGTCGGCCATGCGGATCGGCATGCCCACCGGCTCGCCCGCGTTGCTCACCGGGTCCATGTGGAGGTCCTTGGTCGCGATCATCAGGAACTTCTGCGCGCCGTTGTAGTCGAAGCGGTAGACGCTGGGGTCGGCGCGCTCGTCGGCGAACGGGGTCGGGTAGACCGGCTGGCGGACGCGTCCGGGGACGGCGTGCTCTCCCGGGACCGACGCGTCGATGGCGGCGAGCGTCTCGGCGTCCCACGCGATCGCGAGCGAGCCGGTGGAGCCGTCCGAGTAGTCGAGCTCGAGGCGCGGCGGCAGGACCGCCGCGGTCAGCTCTCGCCCCACGGGGACCTCGACGTCGGTGAGCGGGCGCGCTCCGGTGTTGACGATCGGCCCGAGGCGGACCTCGAGGCCGCGCGCGATCTCGGCGGGGACGGCGAGCGGGGCGCCGTGCTCGAGGCCCTCCACGGTCCCGGCCTGGACGGCGCCCACCGTGGCGGGGTCGGCGAGGTCGGCCACCGTGGCGTGGCGCGGCTCGCCCGCGTCGTCGGTCCAGGCGACCACGTAGGCGCCGGCGCCCGCGTCGTACCCGGCCGCGGGACGGTGCACGCCGTCGGTCACGCCCAGGTCGAGCAGGCCGAGCTCGTCGTACGCGAGCAGGTCCGGCGAGGTGGCGACCAGCACGCTCGAGCGCTCGGTGCCGTCCGGCTCCCCGCCGCGCGCGACGCGGGTCGCGACCACCCCGAAGCCGCCGTCGCGGAGACGGAACAGGTGCGGATCGACCAGCGAGCGGAGGATCCCCTCCGCGGTGCCGGCCTCGGCGGGCGTCTCGGCCACGCGCGGGAAGAACACCCCGTAGTCGTCGAACAGCGGCACGAAGCCGTCCGGCCCCTCGAGCGCGAGGTGCATGCTCAGCGCGACGTCGGCGTTGTTCGCCTCCGCGGCCGTGGTGGGCGTGCGGTGGTAGGCGCGGACGCGGCGCTCCCTCGGGTCGGTCACGTGCGCTCTCCTTCGAGTCGGGCTGGGGGTGGACACCGCGCGGGATGCGGCGCCGTTGTGGAATTTACATCGTTTACCCTGGCCGCACAAAAGCACCGGCGGGCGCTTCACGCCGCCCCTCGGGCCCGCGCGACCACCCGGCCACGCTGCGAGCGCGGGAACCGCTCCAGCATCTCCCGGATCTCCTCCGCGGTCGCGTCGGACCCGAAGATCTCGGTGGGCGGCTCGAAGCGCACCCCCTGCGCGAGGGGGCCGGCGGGCACGGGGTCGAAGCCCAGCGCGTCGACGAGCGCGGCGACGACCGCCACGTCGTCGGGGTCGTCCCCCGCGACCGCGATCCCCCGCCGGTCGGCGTGGCCCGGCGGGTGCGCGAGGTGCTCGAGCTCCCACACGCTCGCGTGGTTGAGCGCCTTGACCACGCGTGCGCCCACGAGGAAGGCCCGCACGGTCTCGGACGTGGACGTGGCCGGGTCGTCGAGGTCGGGACGCGCGCCGTCGAGCTCCCACCAGTAGTTCATGGCGTCCACGACGAGCCGCCCGCGCAGCAGCTCGACCGGCAGCGTCCGGTAGCGCCCGAGCGGGATCGCGAGGATGACCACGTCGGCGGCGCACGCGGGCGCCGGGTCGTCGGTGGACGACGCCACGTCCACCTTGAGCCCGGCGGCGCGGCACCGCGCGGCGAGGACGGGGCCCACGCGCCCGGCGCCCAGGATCCCGACGCTGCGCGGCTCGGAGATGGTCATGCCAGCACCGTAGCTACAGGCGCGACACCTCGACCACCGCGTAGATCCCGTCCTGCGCGATGTAGGCCATGCCGTCCAGGACGCTGATGCCGGCGGCCTCGAGCAGCTCGCCGATCCGCGCGAGCGAGTGCGTCGGCCCCTCCGGCCAGGGGACGCCCGCCTCGGCGTCCGCGGGGGGCCGCCCCTCGAGCATCGCCGAGAACACCAGCGAACCGCCGGGCCTCACCAGCGCGAAGGCGCGGGCCAGCCCCGCGACGGCCTCGTCCCATGCGCGTCCCTCGAGCAGGGTGAGCGCCTCGATGAGGTCCACGGACCCCTCGGCGAGCGGCGGCACGTCGAGCGCCAGCGCATCGTCCACCGTGAGGAAGCCGTGGCTCCCGGGGTCGATGCCGTGCGCGAGCGCGATGCGGCGGCTCGCGTCGACCGCCTCGGCGCACGTGTCGATGAACATCGCCTCCGGGTCGGCGCCGGCCGCGTTGGCCTGCGCGAGCGCCCCGATGAGCGGGAAGGCCGGGCCGCACCCGAGGCTCGCCCAGCGCACCGCGCCCGGGGCGTCGACCACCGAGCGCAGCGCCAGCCACTGCACGATCCGGGCGCGCACGCGCAGCGCACGCGCATCGGGCGCGACCGTGAAGTAGCGCCGCGAGACCGGGTCAAGCTCCGGCCCGGTGAACAGCCCGTCGGGCGCGAGCATCGTCGACAGGCGTGTGGCGCCCGGGACGTAGACGTTGGGCAGCGCGCCGCCCGTGCCGAGCCGGCTCGCCCATGCGGCGAAGGCCTCGGAGGATGCGACGGACGGATGCTCGCCGTGCGCGAGCGGCGGCGACTCGTCCGCCTCGTCTCCCACGGCGAGCCGCAGCACGCGCAGGCCGGATGCATCGATCTCGGCGCCCATGACGAACACCTGGCGTGCCGCGAACCGCGGCTCCGCCCCCTCAGCGATGTGCACCGTCCACCTCCCGCTCCCACCGCCCGGAGGCGGTCCCCTTGGAATGCGATCCGGGCACGCGGTGCCGCGCCCGGGATAACGATGGTATGCACGGCCTCGCGGGACCGCAAGCCATCCATTCTGGGGGCACTCGAGCGTCGGAGAGGTGCGGGACAATGAACCTCATGTCCGACCGCCTCGCCACCGAGACCACGCGGGCCGCAGGGCCCGACCTCGATACCGACACCCGCCGCCGCAACAGCACGGTGATCTGGGTGCTGATCGTCTCCGCCTTCGTCGTCATCCTCAACGAGACGATCATGGGCGTCGCGATCCCGCACCTCATGACCGACCTGGGCATCACCGCGGTCGCGGCGCAGTGGCTGACGACGGCGTTCCTGCTCACGATGTCCGTGGTGATCCCGGTCACGGGCTTCCTGCTGCAGCGCTTCCACACGCGCCCGATCTTCCTGGCCGCGATGACGCTGTTCGCCGCCGGCACCCTGCTCGCGGCGCTCGCGCCGGGCTTCGAGGTGCTGCTGATCGCGCGCGTGGTGCAGGCGAGCGGCACCGCGATCATGCTGCCCCTGCTGATGACCACGGTGATGCAGCTCGAGCCGCCGGAGACCCGCGGCCGCCGCATGGGCTCCATCTCCGTGGTGATCGCCGTCGCGCCCGCGATCGGGCCCACCGTGTCGGGGCTGATCCTCTCCGCCCTCCCGTGGCGCTTCCTGTTCGTGTTCGTGCTGCCGATCGCGCTGACCGTGCTGGCGCTCGGATGGCGGATGATGCGCAACGTCACGGAGCCGCGCGACGCGCCCATCGACGTGCTGTCCGTGGTGCTGTCGGCGTTCGGCTTCGGCGGCATCGTGTTCGGGCTCAGCCGCATCGGCGAGGCGGCGGATGCCGGCGTCGCACCCAGCACCGTCGCCGCGCTCGTCGTGGGCGTGATCGCGCTCGCGCTGTTCGTGTGGCGCCAGCTGGTGCTGCAGCGCATCGACGACGCCCTGCTGGACCTGCGCACGTTCCGCATCCCCACGTTCGCGGTGTCGATCGTGATGTTCGTCATCCTCATGATGTCGCTGTTCGGGATGATCATCCTGCTGCCCCTGTTCATGCAGGGCGTGCTGGGCCTGAGCGTGCTGCAGAGCGGGCTGCTGCTGCTCCCGGGCGGCCTCATCATGGGCCTGTGCGCGCCCATGATCGGGCGTGCGGTCGACCGCATCGGCTCACGCCCGCTGCTGATCCCGGGCGCGGCGCTGGTCGCGGGCGTGATGTGGACCCTCGCGGCCACGCTCGGGCCGACCACGCCCTGGTGGCTGCTCCTCGCGTGCCACGTGACGCTGAGCTGCGGGCTCGCGCTGATGTTCACGCCGCTGTTCGCGGCGAGCCTGGGCTCGCTGCCCCGCCGCCTGTACTCGCACGGCTCCGCGACCGTCTCGACCATCCAGCAGGTCGCGGGCGCGGCCGGCACCGCGCTGTTCGTGTCGACGATGGCGGCGGTGGCCGGCGTGCGCGAGGCGGCCGGCGCCTCCGAGGCGGAGGCGGCGGCGAGCGGCATCGCGGCGGCGTTCCTGATCGCGGCGGTCCTCGCGACCGGCGCGGTGGTGGCGGCGTTCTTCATCCGCCAGCCCGAGGGCGATCCCGCGGACCTGCCGATGGCGCACTAGGCCGCTCGGCGACGGGGCCCCGAAGCCCCCCTCCCCGTTTGGGGTAGACCAGTGTCGCTTTCGCGAGGTCCAAGCGTCACAGGGGTAGCTCAGTGTCGCTTCCGCCACCTGCACGTAGTTCGGGGTGGATCAGTGTCGCTTTCGCCGCATGCACGCGCCACAGGGGTGGCTCAGTGTCGCGGGGCGCCGCGGCACCGCCGGCCCTGCCCCGGCGGGCCGCGACCACGCTCGGCCCGCCGACGGCTCCGTGCCTCGGACCGACCGACCACGATCCACCACTGCGGCGCGGCGAGCCTCAGAAACCGACACTCACCCACCCCGACCGGGGTGGTGGGGCTCAGGCGCGGTCGGGCGCCGGGACGTCCTGGCTCTCGCGGAAGAACCGGCACGCGTCGCCCGGCTCGAGGGCGATGTCGATCCGCGCGCGCTGGCCGACCGGCATGTCCGGCAGCCGGTCCTCGTCGAACCACGCCGCGTCGGTGTTCTCGCCGTCCGCGGGGAACGGCGTGCCGCTGACGTAGCGGCACCGGAACGTGTGGTCGATGAACTGGACCCGGTCGCCGTTGTCGTACGTGTGCGCGGGCAGCACGTGCGCCCATTTGAGCGCCTCCACCTCCACCACCACGGCGGTCTCTTCGAGGCACTCGCGGGCGGCCGCCACGGCGGGCTCCTCGCCGGGATCGATGATCCCGGACGGCGCGGCCCAGAACCCGTAGTCGGCGCGCCTGGCCAGGAGCACCTGGCGCACGCCGGCACGCTCTGGCGCCGGTCGGACGACCACGGCGGTCGCGGAGGACAGCCACAGCGGGTCGTTGCCGACCTTGGCGCGCAGTCGCAGGATGAAGTCGGGCGTCGCCATGGCGCCCACGCTAGCGCGCCCGCGGCACCGCCCGATAGCCCGGATCAGGCCTCGACCAGGCTCCACTCGGGCTGCTTCGGGACGCGGCCGTCGCCCGACGAGCGTCGCGTGAGCCGGCGTCCGATCCACGGCAGCACGTAGCGGCCCACGTAGGCGGCCTCCGCGAGCGCGCCGGGGCGGGCGGGGTCGCCCTCGGGCGCCGTCGGCAGATCGGACGGCACCTCGAGCGCCGTCAGCACGCGCGCCGCGACGCGCGAGTGGCCCAACGGGTTGAGGTGCAGCCGGTCCGTGTCCCAGTACGCGGCGCGGCGCATCTCCCGGTCACGGTAGTTGTCGACGAACGTCAGGTCGTCGTGCTCGTCGGTGAGCCCGTCGACGATGTCCATGAGCTCGTCGGCGCGCCGCGAGAACGTCTCGCCGCGCGGGAGGCGCGCGGTCGGGTCGGGGCCCGACAGGATCACGAGGCGCACGCCCGCCTCGGCGGTGCGGTCGACCACCCGCCGCACGAGCGACTCGATGCGGGCGCGGTCCCAGCCGGGCCGCATCATGTCGTTGCCGGAGCCGTTGAAGGTGATCAGGTCGGGCAGCGGGTCGAGCGCCAGCGCGGCGTCGCACTGCTCCGTGGCGATCGGCTCGAGCAGGCGGCCCCGGATGGCGAGGTTCGCGTAGTGCACGGGCTCGTCGCGCGCGGCGGCCAGGCCGTGGGCGACCAGGTCCGCCCAGCCGCGCACCCTGCCGTCCGGGAGCGGGTCCCCGACCCCCTCGGTGAAGCTGTCCCCGATCGCCACGTATCTCACGGCGTCCGACCCTACTCCTCTCAGCACCACGCCCCGGCCGCGGCGAGGTCGCCCCGCCGCGGCCGGACCGCGTCAGGCCTTCGCCTTGGTACGGCGCTTCGACGCGGCCGGCTTCGACGCGGCCGGCTTCGGCGCGTCGAGGTCCCGGGTCGCCGCGTGGCGGCCGGCCAGGTAGCCGAACACCAGGGCGGGGCCGAGCGTCGAGCCGGCGCCCGGGTAGGTGCGGCCCACGACGGAGGCCGAGCTGTTGCCCGCCGCGTACAGCCCGTCGATGATGGCGCCCGTCGTGGCGAGCACGCGCGAGTGCTCGTCGGTGAGCAGGCCGCCCTTGGTGCCGAGGTCGCCGAGCACGATCTTCATCGCGACGAACGGTCCCTTCGCGATCTCCCCCAGGTTCGGGTTCGGGCCGTGGGTGGGGTCGCCGTAGTAGTTGTCGTAGGCGTCCTTGCCGCGCCCGAAGTCCTCGTCGACGCCGGTGCGCGCGAAGCGGTTGAAGCGCTGGATGGTCGCCTTGAAGGTCGCCTTGTCGACGCCCATCTTCTCGGCGAGCTCCTCGAGCGTGTCCGCCTTCACGGCGACGCCCTCCTCGTAGAACGTCTTGGCGCCCATGAGGAACGCGTTGTTGAGGTAGCGGCGGCGGTGGCGCGCGTCGAGGACCATCCAGCTGTGGTTGGTCCGCTCGAGCCCGCGCTCGAGCATGGCGTGGCCGAAGTCCACGTAGCTGGTCGACTCGTTGACGTAGCGGCTGCCCTCCTGGTCGACGACGATCGTGAACGGCATCGACCGCTCGGACACGATGAACGTGGGCCCGCCCTTGCTGGTGGCCGCGACCGACGGGCCCCACCATGCGTCGTCCATCAGCGCGACGTCGGCGCCGCGGCTCATCGCGACCTCGATCGCGGAACCCAGGTTCGCCGGGTTGCCCGACGAGTTCTCCTGGTCGAGGCCCTGGTACCGCGCGCGCCACTCGGCGTTGTGGTCGAAGCCGCCGGCGCCCAGGTGGACGCCGCGGCGGGCGCGGATGCGGCGCTGCCCCTCGGGGCCGTCGACCACCGCGCCCAGGCACACCCCGTCCTCGACCACGAGGTCGACCACCGGCGAGTCGAGACGGACCTCGGTGCCCTGCTGGACCTTCGCGATGTACATGAGGCGCGCGGCGAGCGACATGCCGAGCCCGCTGAGCCTCCGGCCGGTCACCGCACCGCCGAGCGCGCGGAACACGAGCCGCGCGCCGCCCACCATGCCCGAGAACGTCGACCAGGACCGGGCGAGCAGGTAGGTGTCGCCGGCGAAGAGGGGCAGGCCGGGCGGGAGCGTCTCGCGGGCGTGGTCGTACCAGGCGCCCAGCTTCTTGACGTCGAAGGGCGCCGGCTCGACCGTGCGCCCGCCCGCGATGCCGCCGGGCAGGTCCGGGTAGTAGTCGGGGTACTTCTTGGCGATCTTCCACTCGAGGCCGTGGTCCTCGAGCCACCGGTGCACCACGGGGGCGGTGCGCACGAAGGCCTGGCGGCGCTCGAGGGACGATGCGGGGCCCGCCTCGTCCGGCGTCCCGACGCAGTGGTCCAGGTAGGTGAGGACCTCCTCCTCGGAGTCCGCGACGCCGATCTCCTCCATGCCCGCGTGGGTCGGCAGCCAGCAGCCGCCGCCGCTCATCGCGGTCGAGCCGCCCCATTCCGCGGACCCCTCGACCACCAGCACCGCGAGTCCCTCGTCGGCCGCCGCGATCGCGGCGGACAGCGCGGCCGCCCCGGTGCCGGCGACCAGGAGGTCGATCTCCTCGTCCCATGTCGTCATGTCGTCTCCCTCGACGATCGGAACCGGACTCCGGTGTCCGGTTCGGTGCTCCGACTCTACCGGACATGCCTGTCCGGTAGAAGGAGGCGGCCCCTCAGTCCGCGCGGACCACCAGGGATCCGCCGGCGCGGCCGGAGCGCAGGTCGGACAGCGCATCGTCCACCCGGTCGAAGCCGTACGCGGTGACGGCGGGCGCGAGGTGCAGGTTGCGCGCGAGCGCAAGGAACTCTGCGCCATCAGCCCTGGTATTGGCCGTGACCGAGCGCAGGTCGCGCTCGTAGAACAGCGACCGGTCGTAGTCGATCTCCGGGATCGGCGACATGTGGATGCCGGCCGACACCACGGTGCCGCCGCGCACGGTCGCGTCGAGCGCCTGCGTGAGGATCGCGCCGACCGGGGCGAAGACGATCGCCGAGTCGAGCCGCTCCGGCGGGGCGGCGGCCTCGTCGCCGACGAAGTCCATCTCGAGCTCGCGCGCGAGCGCCTGGTTGCGTCCGCCCCGCGTGATCGCGAAGACCGTCGCGCCCGCGGCCTTGGCGAGCTGCGCGGTGATCGAGGCGCTCGAGCCGAAGCCGTAGATGCCGAGCACCCCGCCGGGCGGGAGGTTGGCGCGTCGCAGCGCGCGGTAGCCGATGATGCCGGCGCACAGCAGCGGTGCCAGGTCGAGCGCCTCGTCGGTGCGCGGCAGGGGGTACGCGTAGGCCTCGGGGACGGTGAGCAGCTCGGCGTAGCCGCCGTCGTGGTCCCACCCGGTGAAGGTCGCGTCCGGGCACAGGTTCTCGCGGCCGGCCCGGCACCACCGGCACGTCCCGCAGGTGCGATGCAGCCACGCGACGCCGACGCGGTCGCCGAAGCCGACCGAGCGCACCGCGTCGCCCGCGCCGACGACCGAGCCGACCACCTGGTGCCCGGGCACCACGTTCGGGCGGTGCACGGGCAGGTCGCCGTCGACCACGTGCAGGTCGGTGCGGCACACGCCGCACACCTCCACCCGGACCAGCAGCTCGTCGGGCGCGGGCTGCGGCTCGGGCATGCGCTCGCGCCGGAGCCCGCCTTCGCGCACGCGCCAGGCGTCCATGGCCACCTCCGCCTCCAGTGAAGCACCAGGCGGCGGGCCGCGGCGGTTTGACCCCTCGATTTACAACGATGTAGAGTCGCGCCTGACGCCGCCATCCGGCACTGTCCAACGACGCACAGGAGCACCCGTGAACCGCACCCTTGCCGCCGCGACGGCCACCCTCGCCACCCTCACGCTGGCCGGCTGCTCGTCGGCCGCCGATCTGGGCGACCTGGCCGAGCCCGAGCTCACGGAGGTCACGGTGCACGACCCGTCGGTCGTCACCGCGGGCGACGAGGTGTGGGTCTTCGGCTCGCACGGCGCCTCCGCCCACACCGCGGACCTCATGGACTGGACGCAGCACACGGTGGACCTGCACCAGGACGCGGACAACGCGCTGTTCGAGGACATCTACGCGGAGCTCGCCGAGACCTTCGAGTGGGCGCAGACGGACACGCTGTGGGCCGCCGACGTGGTCGAGCTGCCCGACGGCCGCTACGCGATGTACTACAACGCGTGCGAGGGCAGCTCCGCGCGCTCCGCGCTGGGCCTCGCGATCGCCGACGAGGTGGACGGCCCGTACGAGAACGTCCAGGTGCTGCTGAAGTCCGGCATGTGGGACGAGGAGTCCGAGAACGCCGGCGAGATCTACGACGCCACCGTCCACCCCAACACGGTCGACCCCGACGCCTTCTACGACGCCGACGGCAACCTGTGGATGGTCTACGGCTCGTACTCGGGCGGCATCTTCATCCTCGCGATGGACCCCGACACGGGCCTGCCGCTCGAGGGCCAGGGCTACGGCGAGCACCTCGTCGGCGGCAACCACTCGCGCATCGAGGCGCCGTCCATCCGCTACGACGAGGCGACCGGCTACTACTACCTGTTCCTCTCCTACGGCGGCCTCGACGCGTCGGGCGGCTACGAGGTGCGCGTGGCGCGGTCGCGCTACCCCGACGGCCCGTACCTCGACGCCGAGGGCTACGACATGCGCGACGTCAAGGGTGCCGAGGGCACCGTCTTCGACGACGTCTCGATCGAGCCGTACGGCGTGAAGCTCATGGGCGGCCACGAGTGGGCCGACGGCCCGTTCGAGGGCGTCGAGGCCGGCTACGTCTCCCCCGGCCACAACACCTGGTACGACGACCCTGAGACGGGCGAGTCGTTCCTCATCTTCCATTCGCGCTTCCCGGGCACCGGCGAGATGCACTTCGTGCGCACCCACCGGCTGTACATGAACGCCGAGGGCTGGCCCGTGGTGTCCCCCGCCCGCTACGCGGGCGAGAGCCTCGTGGAGGTGACGGCGGACGATGCGGCGGGCACCTGGCAGATGGTCGCGTTCGACAAGACCATCTCGGCCTTCGGCACGATGTCCGTGCAGGCGACGCTCGGCGCGGACGGCGACGTGTCCGGCGAGATCGCGGGCGCCTGGTCGCTCGAGGGCGCGCAGGACCTGACCCTCGAGATCGACGGGGACACGTACTCCGGCGTGGTCGCGCCGGTCTGGAACGCGACCGCCGGCGAGTGGACGTGGGGGCTGTCCGCCGTGTCCGAGGCAGGCCTGCCGGTCTGGGGCCGCATGGAGGTCGCCGGCGCCTAGGCTGGGCGGCGTGAGCGACGCCCCCACCGCATCGTCCCGCCGCGCGATCTTCCTCGACGTCGACGGCACGTACGCCCACCACGGCCGCGTGCCGGAGGAGCACGCCGACGCGGTGCGCCGCGCCCGCGCGGCCGGCCACCTGGTGCTGCTGTGCACCGGGCGTCCCGTGTCGCTGCTGTCCGACCACCTGACCGAGGCGGGCTTCGACGGGTACATCGCGGGCGCCGGCGCGTACGCGGAGCTCGACGCGCACGTGCTGCTCGACACCCGTTTCCCCGCCGACCTCGCGGCGCGCGCGCTCGCGGCGCTCGACGCGCACGACGCGCTGTACTTCCTCGAGGCGCCCGACGCGACCCACACGCGACCGGCGACCATCGCGGCGATGCACCGCTTCCTGCCGAGCCGCTCCGCCCACTCGCAGGCGGAGGAGGCGGGTCGACGCGACATCACCTCGGCGCTGCGCCCCGCCGAGGACCTCCGCGGCGTCGAGTTCGGCAAGATCACCAGCTTCCACGCCGAGGCCCCGCTCGCCGACATCGCGGCGCAGGTGGGCCCCGAGGTCGCGGTCATCCCGAGCTCGATCCCCGACCTGGGGCCCGGCGCGGGCGAGATGTTCCTCGCCGACGTCCACAAGGCCGTCGGCATCGCCGCCGTGGTCGAGCACCTGGGCCTGCCGCGCGAGCGCGTCGTCGCATTCGGGGACGGCCCCAACGACCTGGAGATGCTCGAGTACGCGGGCGTCTCGGTCGCGATCGAGGGCTCCGCGCCGGAGCTGCTCGGCCTCGCCGACCACGTCGCCGCGCCGCCCGCCGAGGCCGGACTGGCTGCGGCGTTCGCGGAGCTGGGACTGCTCGACGGCTGAGCCGCCGGCGGCTCAGGCCTCCTCGGCGGCGTCCCTCACCAGGGCGGCCAGCGCATCGGCCCCGACACCCAGGGAGCGCGCGCGGCCCGCGAGCGCCGCGGCCTCCGCGCGCAGCTCGGCGAGCGCGTCGGCGCGCGCCGAGACCACGGCTCCGCGGCCGCGACGCATCTCGACCAGCCCCTCGTCACGCAGCAGCTGGTACGCCTTGAGCACCGTGTGGAGGTTGACGTCGAGCGCCTCGGCGACGTCGCGCGCGGACGGCAGCCGCTCCCCCGCCGCGAGCCGGCCGGCCGCGACCTCGCGCCGCACCGAGCCGGCGATCTGGTCGTACAGCGCGGCCGCGGAGTCCGGGTCAATCCTGAGCAGCACGGGCGTCCTCCGCGACGGCGGCGAGCACGGCGGCCGCAGTCGCCGGGTCGTCGAGGGTCACCACGAAGCGGCGCCCCGACTGGCGGGTCAGCTCGAGCGCGGGCCCGTTGCGCAGCACGACCGCGGTGGCGCCCGGGATCGACCGGATGCCGTAGCCGCCGTACTGGGACAGGCCCGACACGTCGACGGCGGCGACCGACGCGACGTCGGCGGCGGGCACTCGCATCCGGACGAAGCGCGCCGCGGACCGCACGGTCAGGCCCTCGGCGTCGACGCGCACGTGGAACACGGTGAGCGACGCGGCGGCGACCGCGAGCACCACGGCGACGGACGTGACGACGATCGCCACCGCGGTGTCGCCCACGAGCCAGTTCGCCACTGCCGCGAGCGCGGCCACCGCGACGCCCGCGACGATCGCCGCGAGCGCCGGCGCGCGCATCTCGGCGCGGCCCACCCATACGGTGCGCTCCCCCGCGGCGCGGGCGATCGGGCCGACGGGCACCGCGGCGGGCCGGCGCTCGACGTGGCGCGGCTGCGCGAGCCACCCCGCCGCGCCGGCCACCACCGCGGCGCCGAGACCCACCCACATCGCGGGCAGGATCGACGGCGCGTCGGCCGCGTCGGCGAGCCCGCGCTGGATCAGCAGCGAGCCTGTCAGGATGACGGCCATGAGCGCCGCGAGCCCGGCGGCGACCGCCGGCATCATCCTGAGCACGAAGCCCCGCTCGCCGCGGCGGATCGACCGCAGCCCCGACGCGCCAAGCACCACCGGCAGCATCCCGCCGACGATCGCCGTCATCACCGGCACGAGGGTCGGCGACGCGAAGCCGTCCGGGGCGTCGCCGCTCCAGTGGGTCGCCACCGGGTCGGGCACGTCGCCCATCACGGCGAGCTGGATCGCGACCGCCGCCACGCACAGGGCCACGGGCGACACCACCCCGACCGCGACCGCGCGCCCGTACGCGCCATCAGCCTTCGTCATCGCCACTCCTCCGCAGTTGTTATAGATGAACTATAACACTCTGCCGTGTTCGCTCCGCACGGTTCTGAGGGCGACACGCCGGTCCAGGACCCCGATTCGGGGCGGTTCGCCGGCGTGT
>Ga0207735_100129_pt1 | contig 17619 bp, 18 predicted proteins | sample TtaePargueraPR_9_FD_187280 | JGI IMG/M metagenome (GOLD analysis project Ga0207735, IMG submission 187280) | Aerobic enrichment media microbial communities from Bioluminiscent Bay, La Parguera, Puerto Rico - Tt and E2 (1) (SPAdes) | ecosystem: Environmental > Aquatic > Marine > Unclassified ... | reverse complement strand
CCGTCGAGAAGTACCGCCTCACCGACGTGACCGCCGGCACCTCCGGCGTCGCGGGCGGCGACAGCTGACCCGTCGCTGAGGCCGCGAAGGGCCCCGTCACCCGGCCGGGTGACGGGGCCCTTCGTCGTCGTCGCCTACCTCGCGCGGACGTTGCCTACCTCGCGGGAGAGTTGCCTACCTCGCGGTGGCTGGGGTCAGGTGGGCGAACCGGCCGTCTCGGCGGCCTCGACGGCCGCGACGAGCTCGGGCCGCAGTCGCGCCACGGCGACGGTGTCCGGGTGCGAGTCAAGGGCCTCCAGGTGCTGCTTCGCCTCGAACACGCGGTCGGACTCCAGCGCGGCCAGGACGAGCTGGCGCCCGACCTCGGCCCGCTGCTCGCGCACGCGCCAGTGGCCGATGCCGAGACCGAGCCCGTCCACCGGGCGTCCGGCGTCGCGCAGCGCCTCGATCCCCTCGGCGAGGGCCTCCCCGGTCTCGTCGCGCTCGGCGGCGGTGGCGAACCGGCGCAGCGCCCCCTCGGGGTCGTCCGCGATGGACAGGCGGCCCAGCTCGACCAGCGGGCGCCAGGCCTTGGGATGCCCGGCCAGCTCCTCGGCCAGGGACCAGAGCGCCAGGTCGGCGGACGTCTCGCGCTGCGACTCCTCGGCCGCCGCGGTCAGCGGGTCGTCCGGGTTGGTCGACTCGACGGCGTGGCGCCGCACGAGATCGGCCAGGGCGGTGAACGCGCGCTCGTCGTTCGGGTCGTCGTGGAGCATGGCGCGCAGCGAGTCCTCGTGCACGGTGTCACCTCGCCGTCGGGTGTCGGTCGGACGACGCGCCCCGACACGGGAGGACGAGCGTTGCCGACGCAGGAGCTGGCGTAGTCGGGGCATCAGAGCCATGCTCCCGACCTTATCGCCTGGGCCCCCGGAAGGCTCGGACGAACGGCACGCCGCGTCTCGCGCCGCACACCTTTGTGCACTCCCCACAACCGGGGGCCTATCCTCGTGGCATGTCCACCTCGACCGTGTCCCGTGACGAGAACGTCCAGCGCGTGCGCGACGGGCTCGGGCTGCTCACCTCCGCCGCCATGCGCCGGCTCGACGAGGAGGTCGGGTGGTACCGCCAGCTGCCCGCCGAGGACCGCTCCTACGTCGCGCTCGTCGCCCAGGCCGGCATCAACGCGTTCGTGTCGTGGTTCACCGACCCGCGCCAGACGCCGCACGGCGTGGGCGAGATGTTCTCCGCCGCGCCGCCCGAGCTGACCCGGTCCATCTCCCTGCAGCACACGCTTCAGCTGGTCCGGCTCATGGTCGACGTCGTCGAGTCCCACTCGGACCGCATCGCCGCGCCGGGGCACGAGCGGGACCTGCGCGAGGCGGTCCTGCTGTACTCGCGCGAGGTCGCCTTCTCCGCCGCCGAGGTGTACGCCCGCGCCGCGGAGGTGCGCGGCGCGTGGGACGCCCGGCTCGAGGCGCTGGTGGTCGACGCGCTGGTGCGCGGGGACACCGACGACGCCCTGCGCTCGCGCATCTCGGCGCTCGGCTGGAGCGGGCGCGGCCAGGTCCTCGTGGTGGTCGGCGAGGCGACGGACGGGCTCGGCGACGTGGCCACCGCCGAGCTGCGGCGCGCCGCGCGGCGCGCCGCGGGCGACACGCTCGTGGGCATCCACGGCGACCGGCTCGTGCTGGTGCTCGGCGGCGAGGGCGACCTCGTCGCCGCCGCCACCTCCCTGGTGGACCGGTTCGGGCCGGGACCGGTCGTCTTCGGCGCGGTGGTCGCGAGCGTGGCCGAGGCGACGGCGTCGGCCCGTTCGGCGCTGGCCGGCCTGGCCGCGGCACCCGCGTGGCCGCAGGCGCCGCGGCCCGTGCTGGCCGACGACCTGCTGCCCGAGCGCGTCCTGACCGGCGACCGCACGGCGCGCCGCACCCTCGTCGCCCAGGCCTACCGCCCCCTGGAGGAGGCGACGGGCTCCGTCCTGGAGACCCTGTCCGCCTACCTGGGCACGGGCCGGTCCCTGGAGGCCGCGGCGCGGCGGCTGTACGTGCACCCCAACACCGTGCGGTACCGGCTGCGCAAGGTCTCCGACATCACCGGCTGGGACCCGCTGGACGCCCGCGAGTCGTTCGTGCTCCAGGTGGCGCTGGCGCTGGGTCAGCTCGACGCCGACCTCTAGGCGCGACGGGTTGACGATTCCCACAATCGGCCCGGTCGAGGTTGGTGCGGGTCGCGACGCCCGCGACACGTCACCGGGTGGCACCGTGGACCCGTGCTCGCCGTCGTCTGCCCTGGACAGGGCTCCCAGACCCCCGGAATGCTCGGCCCCTGGCTGGAGCTGTCCGGAACCACCGACCTCGTCGACTCGTTCTCCGCGGCTGCCGGGACCGACCTGGCGCAGCACGGGACGACGTCGGACGCGGACACGATCCGTGACACCGCGGTCGCCCAGCCGCTGATCGTCTCGGCCTCGCTGGTCGCGCTCCGCACCATCCTCGAGGGCCGGCCGACCAGCGACGTCGTCGACGTCACCGCCGGGCACTCCGTCGGCGAGCTGTCCGCCGCGGCCGTCGCCGGTGTGCTGGACGACGCCGGCGCGGTCGGCCTGGTCTCGCACCGCGCCCGGGCCATGGCGGACGCCGCCGCGGCGACGCCGTCGGGCATGAGCGCCGTCGTCGGCGGCGACCCCGAGGAGGTCCTCGCCGCCGTCGAGGCCGCCGGGCTCTTCCCCGCCAACGTCAACGGCGGCGGGCAGCTCGTCGTCGCCGGGGACGTCGACCGGCTCGCCGCGCTCGCCGACGACGCACCCGCCCGCACCCGCGTCATCCCGCTGCCGGTCGCCGGGGCGTTCCACACGCCGTACATGGACACCGCGCGCGAGGCGTTCACGCAGGTCGCCACGACCTGGCTCGCCACCGACCCGCGCCTGCCGCTGCTGAGCAACGCCGACGGCACCGCCTACAGCACGCTCGGCGAGGGCGCCCACGGACAGGGCACCTCGACCGACGTGCTCTCCCGGCTCGCCGCCCAGGTCACCGCCCCGGTGCGGTGGGACCGGTGCCAGGCCACGCTGGCCGACCTCGGCGTCACCGGGCTGCTCGAGCTCGCGCCCGGCGGCGTGCTGACGGGTCTGGCCAAGCGGTCGCTGAAGGGCGTCGAGTCCGTCGCGGTGAAGTCGCCCGACGACGTCGAGGCCGCCCGGGACCTGATCGCCCGGCACTCGACCGCGGCGGGGTCGGCGCAGTGACCCGCCCGGTGCTGCGGCAGGCCGAACCGGTCCGGTGCTCGCGCATCCTGGCGATCGCCGGTGAGCGCGGTGACCAGGTGGTCACGAACGACGACGTCGCCGGACCGATCGACTCCTCCGACGCGTGGATCCGCCAGCGCACCGGCATCGTGACGCGGCGCCGCGCCGCGCCCGACGTCGACGTGCTCGACCTCGCCGAGGCCGCAGCCCGCAAGGCGATGGCGGCGGCGGGCCTCGAGGGCCCCGACCTCGACGCCGTCGTGCTGTCCACGATCACCTACTTCCACCAGACGCCGTCGGCCGCCGCGGTGCTGGCCGAACGCCTGGGCGCCACGCCCGCCGCGGCGTACGACGTGTCCGCCGCCTGCGCCGGCTACGCCTACGGCATCGGGCAGGCCGATGCCCTGGTCCGCTCCGGCACTGCTCGTCACGTCCTGGTCATCGGGGCGGAGAAGCTCAGCGACTTCATCGACCCGACGGACCGGACCATCTCGTTCCTCCTCGGCGACGGCGCGGGAGCCGCGATCGTCGGCCCCTCCGACACCCCGGGCATCGGCCCCACCGTGTGGGGGTCCGACGGCTCCAAGGCGCAGGCCATCCGCCAGACGCACCCGTGGTCCGCACTGCAGGAGGACGCCGACGCCGGCTGGCCCACGCTGCGCCAGGACGGCCAGACCGTCTTCAAGTGGGCGAGCTTCCAGATGGCGCCCGTCGCCGCCGAGGCGATGGAACGTGCCGGGGTGCGGGCCGAGGACATCCAGGTGTTCGTCCCGCACCAGGCGAACATGCGCATCATCGACCAGATGGTCAAGCAGCTCGGGCTGCCCGGGTCCGTGGTCGTGGCCCGCGACATCGCCGAGACCGGCAACACGTCGGCCGCGTCGATCCCTCTCGCCACGGAACGGCTGCTGGCCGAGGGCTCGGCGTCGTCGGGCGACCTGGCACTGCAGATCGGATTCGGTGCAGGACTGGTCTACGCCGCCCAGGTGGTCGTGCTGCCCTAGATCGACCCGTAGAGTCCGAACCGGCGGTGCGCGACAATCGCACTGCCACCCGACCCGGTGCCGGACGGCCGGTACCACGTACCAAGGAGAACCCACCCCATGGCTCACACCGCTTCCGAGATCCTCGAAGGCCTCGCCGAGATCGTCGCCGAGGAGACCGGTCTGCCCACCGACGCCGTCGTCGCCGAGAAGTCCTTCACCGACGACCTCGACATCGACTCGCTGTCGATGATGACGATCGTCACCCACGCCGAGGACAAGTTCGGCGTCCGCATCCCGGACGACGAGGTCAAGAACCTCACGACCGTCGGCGACGCGGTGAAGTACATCGAGGGCGCCCAGGGCTGAGCCCTCGCGCCCGCGCGGGGCGGTCCGGCACCACCCGGACCGCCCCGCGCCCGCCCTGCCCCACACCGTCCAGTCCCAGGAGCTCCCAGCATGTCCACGCGCGACGTCGTCGTCACCGGTCTCGGTGCCACCACTCCCCTCGGCGGGGACGCCCCCACCACCTGGGCCGCCGCGCTCGCCGGTGAGTCCGGCGCCCGCACGATGGACAACGACTGGTCGGAGAAGTACGGCATCCCCGTCACGTTCGCCGCGACGATCAAGGAGGACCCCTCCGAGAAGCTGTCGCGCCCCGAGACCAAGCGGATGGACCCGTCGGCGCAGTACGCGATGATCGCGGCCCGGGAGGCCTGGCAGGACGCCGGCGCACCCGAGGTCGACGGCGAGCGGCTCGGCGCCGTGGTGTCCTCCGGCATCGGCGGCATCTGGACCACCCTGGACGGCTGGGACACCCTGCGCGAGCGCGGGGCCCGCCGCGTGCTGCCCATGACGGTCCCCATGCTCATGCCGAACTCGGCCGTCGCCTACGTCTCGCTCGAGCTGGGCGCCAAGGCGGGCGCGCACGCGCTCGTGTCGGCCTGCGCCTCGGGCGCCGAGGCGATCGGCTACGGCATCGACATGATCCGCGCCGGCCGCGCCGACGTCGTCGTGTGCGGCGGCACGGAGGCGACGATCCACCCGATGCCGATCGCCGCCTTCGCGGCGTCGCGTACCCTCTCGCTGCGCAACGACGACCCGGCGGGCGCCTCGCGCCCCTACGACGTCGACCGCGACGGTTTCGTCATCGGTGAGGGTGCCGCCGTGCTCGTCCTGGAGAGCGCGGAGCACGCCGCAGCCCGCGGCGCCCGCGTCTACGCACGGCTGGCCGGCGTCGGCCTGTCCTCGGACGCCTACCACATCACCTCCCCCGACCCGGACGGCACCGGGCAGGTCTCGGCGATGCGCCGTGCCCTCGACGACGCCGGCATCGCCGGGCGCGACGTCGTGCACATCAACGCCCACGCCACGTCCACGAAGGTCGGCGACCTCACCGAGACGCGATCGATCCGCACGGTCCTCGGCGAGGAGACCGACCACGTCCAGCTCTCGGCCACCAAGTCGATGACCGGCCACCTGCTCGGTGGCGCCGGCGCGCTCGAGACCCTGTTCGCCGTCAAGGCGGTCCACGAGCGTCTCGCGCCGCCCACCATCAACGTCGCCAACCCCGACCCCGAGCTGCAGGTCCCGCTCGTGCGTGACGAGCCGGCCCGGCTGCCCGACGGGGACATCGCGGCGATCAACAACTCGTTCGGGTTCGGCGGGCACAACGTGGCGCTCGCGATCACCAACGGCTGAGCGCCGCACGCGACGACGACGGCGCCCCACCGGTCGTGCGGACCGATGGGGCGCCGTCGTCGGACCCAGGGTGCGGCGGACTACCCGACGCGGTGCAGCCAGCGCACCGGCGCGCCGGCGCCGGCGTAGCGGAAGGGCTCGAGCTCGTCGTCCCACGCGCTGCCGAGGGCGAGGTCCATGGCCTCACGCAGGGCGAGCGGGTCCCGCGCTCCCTCCATGGCGGCACGCACCCGGTCCTCGGGGACGACCACGTTGCCGTGGACGTCCGTCATGGCGTGGAAGATGCCGAGCTCGGGAGTGTGGGACCAGCGGGCGCCGTCGGCGCCGTGGCTGGCGTCCTCGGTGACCTCGTAGCGCAGGTGGTCCCAGCCGCGCAGCGCCGAGGCCAGGCGCGCGCCGGTGCCCTGGGCGCCCTGCCACGGGTACTCCGCACGGTAGAGACCGCGCGCAGCGGGCTGGGGCGTCCAGTCCAACGACACGTCCCCGCCCAGCACGTTGCCCGCCGCCCACTCGAGATGGGGGCACAGCGCACGGGGCGCGGAGTGCACGAGCAGCACACCGCGGGTGATCGCACCGGCCATGATGTCCTCCCTGGTTCCGAGGGCCGTCTTCCCCTACGTCCTCGAAATCGAGCGAACTTACTGGTCAGGGCGTCGCTGCGGCGTGTCGCCTTGCGTCGTGGTTCACATCTTTTCGCACCTCGGCGACGCGCGCGAGGGGGATTCGCACATTTGAGACATCTCAGAGGCGTTCGCGCAGCTCCCGCATCGCTTTCTTGCGTGTCGCCCGCTCCAGCCGGTCGAGGTAGAGCTTGCCGTCCAGGTGGTCGCACTCGTGCTGCAGGCAACGCGCCATGAGGTCCGTGCCCTCGACCACGACGGGGTTGCCGTCCAGGTCGATGCCCTCGACGCGGGCGTACCAGGCGCGCGTCGTCGGGTAGAAGAGTCCCGGCACGGACAGGCAGCCCTCGTCGCCGTCCTGCAGCTCCTCGGACACGTCGACCAGGCGAGGATTGAGCACGTAGCCGATCTCGTCCTCGATGTTCCACGAGAACGCCCGCAGGTTGACGCCGATCTGGTTGGCGGCCAGGCCCGCACGACCCTCGTCGTCGACGGTCTCGAGCAGGTCCGTCACCAGCGACCGCACGCGGTCGTCGATCGTCGTGATCTCGTCGCACGCCGTGCGCAGCACGGGGTCGGGCACCACCCGGATCTCTCGCATCGCCATGGCTGGCATTCTTCCACGTCGTCGCCCTGACCAGCGCCCCGGCAGCAGGTCCGACGGCGGACGTCACAACCGCTCCACACCTGCGGTTCCGGTAGGCTCACGGCCGCGCCCCGTTAGCTCAGTCGGTCAGAGCAGGAGACTCATAATCTCTCGGTCGCGGGTTCAAGTCCTGCACGGGGCACCGGCCCTCCCCTGTATCACCATTGCCGCGGCACGTCTCCCTCCAGCATGGGCACCGACCGCTCCGTCCTCGTCCTCGACGGCGACATCGCCGTCGTCGCAGCACTGGAGCGCGCCACGTGGCTCGGTCGCGAGCGTCTCGACGAGGTGCACGTCCGGCTCCCGGGGATCGGCCCTCAGCAGGCACTCGAGTCGGCGCGGCGGATCCGCCGGGCAACCAACGACTGCGGGTGCCGGTGGGGTGAGCTGTCGCTCGTCCTCGCCGTCGCCACCCTCTGGGCCGGTCCCGCCGTCGTGGGCGCCGCCGGTCCCGGACCAGCCGTGTCCGTACCGCTCGCCCTGGCGGCCGCCGTCGTCGGCAAGCTCGCAGGGCTGGCCGCGAGCCGAGCGCGCCTACGCATCGAGCTGCGGCGCGTCCTCGCCGCGCGAACCGATCGAGGTGAGTCCCATGGCGGAGATCTGCCGTGACATCGACGAGTGGATCGAGGAGCAGGTCTCGCGACCGGTCGAGGAGTGGGAGGAGAGGCAGGAGGAACGCTGTCGCGAAGAGAAGTGCAAGTGGTGGATGCTCTGCCTCAACAAGCTCGTGTGCTGGCTCGTGACCGTCGTCGTCAAGGTCGTGCGCTGGGTCGTGGTGACGGTGGGCCGCTGGGTGACCCGGACGGTGTGCGTCGTCGTCTCGATCCTCGTCGACCTGATCGTCGCCCTCGCCGTGGGCCTGTGGGACGTCGTCGCCGGGATCTTTACCTGGGACTGGGAACGGGTCTGGGACGGCCTGGTGTCGATCGTCGGCGGGGTGATCGTGGCTGTGCTCGGCCTGCTGCGCGTCGGGTTGCTGCTCGACACGGTCGACTTCGTGCGTGAGGAGGTCCAGGAGTCCCGGCTGCGCGACCACGTCCGGGGCCTGCTGGCACGCCGGTTCGCCCGCGACCCGGAGTCCCTGGCCGCAGCACTGCGCGCGATCGGCGTGGACCACGGCGCGTTCGGCCTGCGGCTTCTGGGCCGTGCCACCCGCACGTTCGTCCGGTCGGAACGGACCGACCCCGATCGCAGCGTCCCGGAGCTGGTGCGCTGGCACGAGGACCCCGACCTCCCGATCGACGTCCGGGTGCTGGCCGGCTACGACAGCGAGAGCTTCTGGCGGCGCGGCCGCCCCGAGGTGGTCGGTGCCGACGAGACCCAGGTGGACGCCTACCTGCGCGACCGCGGCGGACGCAGCTTCCGGATCTACCCGATGAGCGAACGCACTCTGCGTCACAAGACCGCGGTCTGCGCCGAGCGGTCCCGTGAGCTGGGCCTGATCTACCGCTTCGAGCTCGACGAGCGGGAGGTGACGGACCCGGCCCACGTGGTGCTCACCACGACCCAGGACGCCTACGACGTCGACGTGCTCGGGCGCACCGACGAACGGGTCGATCCCGTCGGCGCCCGCGCGGACCTGCCCGTCCCGCACGCAGGCACGGTCTTCGGTTACGGGGGCACGCTCATCGGCCTGAGCGCGCACCTCGACGATGCGGTCGGTGTCGACGGGACGCCGTTCCCGGGGAGCTGGACGTCAGGGGTGTCGGTGCGCGACCGGGTGCCCGACCTCATCTACGAGTACGTCCTCGCCCACGAGCTCGGACACTACTTCGGCCTCACGCACGTGGACGGCTACCACCGCATCATGTACACCGCCAACCCCGACGCCGGGACCAAGGCGATCCGCTGGTGGACCATCCCCTCCCTGCTCTTCCTCGAGCAGCAACCGAAGTTCGTCCTCGATGAGGCCAAGGCGGTCTGGAACTACATCGTGGCAGGGTTCCCCACGGACGCCCTGGTCTCGCGGGCGCACTGAGAACGACGAAGGGCGGGCACCGTCCGGCGCCCGCCCCCGTCGTCGATCGGTCGCTACTTCCTGAAGGCGTCCTTGACGTCGTCGCCGGCCTGCTTGAGGTTCGCCTGCGACTGCTCGCCGCGCCCCTCGGCCTCCATGCCCTCGTCGTCCGACGCCTTGCCGAGGCCCTCCTTGGCCTTGCCGATGGCCTCTTCCGCAGCGTGCTTGGCCTTGTCACCGATGCTCATCAGATGCCTCCTTGTACGGGGCAATCGACGATACGAGGGTGATCGTGCCGGCGCATCCGCAACGCTCAGTCCTGCACGTTCGTCACCTTGTAGACGATGCCGCCGCGGTCGTACGTGGTCCACTCGCCGACCCGGCGCCCGCGGTCGAAGTGCCCGGAGCGCTTGCGGGTGCCGTCGGTGCGGAACCACTCCCAGTACCCGTGCAGCTCGCCGTCGAGGAACTGCCCCGTGGCGCACACGCTGCCGTCCCGGTGGTGCTCGGTGTGCTCGACGAGGCCGGGGGCCGACGGGTCGCCGGAGTGCTCGGGTGCCATGTCCCCATCATGCCCGCCGGGACGGTCGGCGGGCCACGGCGCGGCGGCTACGGTGGGCGCATGCTCCGACGTCGCCAGCTCCCGTCCCCCGCCCGCGCCGCGGTGCCCGTGACCGGCCGGGAGCGCCTGCTGGCCGGCGCGGAGCTCGCCGACGGCGGCTGGGTCGTGGCCACCACGGCGGACCTCGCGGTCGTGTCGGGGCACGACGACGGCACCCGGCTGCTGTCGCGTCGCCCCTGGGGCGACGTGGACCGGGCGGCGTTCGACCCGGCCCGCTCCGAGCTGACCGTCGAGTGGGTCGACGGTGCACCGGACCTGCGGCTGCGCCTCTCCGACCCGGGACGCACGAGCTTCCCGGCGGCGCTGCGCGAGCGGGTCGTGTGGTCGGTGGTGCTCGCCGAGACCGTCGACGTCCCCGGCGGTCAGGTCCGCGTCGCGGTCCGTCGTCGCCTGGACGGGACCATGTACTCGCAGGCGATCTCCGACGACGGCGTCGACCTGACCCTCCCGGAGGTCGCGAGAGTGGTGGACGCCACGGAGGAGAAGGTCCGTGGGGCGTGCGGACTACCCCGGTGAACCTGGTATGGTTTTCACCGGTTCGCCGCCCAGCAGGGTGAGCAGCCACGATCCCGCGTAGCTCAGTTGGCAGAGCATCCGACTGTTAATCGGACGGTCACTGGTTCAAGTCCAGTCGCGGGAGCATCACGAAGGGCCCCTGACCACCAGGTCAGGGGCCCTTCGCCGTCCGCGGGTGCGTGCCGGGACGCTCAGCCCTGGTGCTCGCCCTCGCGGGCCGCCCGCGCGGCACCCTGCTCGGAACGCTCGCCGGACGTCGACAGCTCGCCGCCGGCGGTCTCCAGGTGCGCCCGCACGAACCAGTGGAACTGCTCGAGCTCGCGCAGGTTGCCGATGAGCAGGTCGTTGGTGACGTCGTCCAGCTCGGCCGTGGTGTCGGCGGCGGCCCGGTGGTCGGTGATCACGCCTCGGTAGACCTCGTCGAGCGCGCCGAGGTGCTCGATCGTCGTCGCGCGCCCCAGGTGGTAGTCGTCCCAGGTCCGCTGCGCAACCAGGGCCCCCGGGGTGCCGAGCGGCTCGCCGCCGAGGGTCGCGATGCGTTCGGCGACGTCGTCGGCCATGAGGCGCACCGCGTCCACCTGCGGGTCGAGCATCTCGTGGACCGCGATGAAGTGCGGGCCCACCACGTTCCAGTGCACGTGCTTGAGCGTCAGGTGCAGGTCGGTGAGCGCGTTGAGTCGCTCCTGCAGGATCGCGGCGACCTTGGCTCCGTCCTCGTTGCTCAGGGACGGGACCGTGTAGGAGGGCACGTTCTTGCTGTCAGCCATCGATGCTCCTTCGTCGTTCGGAGCACCCATGCTCCCGCCGAGGGGCGCGCACCGCGACCTGAGCCGAGGACGCGGCGTCGCGAGGCCGGTCAGGCGCTCTCGCGCAGCCGGCGCCGTTCCGCCTCGATCGAGAGGAGCCGTTCGAAAGCGGCCTGGTAGCCGTCCGGGTCCGACGCCGGGTCGAGCCGTTGCACACGACTCTTGGCGTCCGCGATGCGGCGGGTGAGCCCCAGGTCGGCGACCTTGCGCACGACGTCGGCCACGTAGGCGGCGATGACGTTCTCGCGGTCCTCGGGTACCGGGGCAACCGACAGCTGGGTGACGAGCGGGGCGACGGCGTCGCCGGCCTCGGTGACGACCGCCTCGACCCAGCGGCCGGCCCCGAGCCCGCGGCCGGTGGACACTCCCCCGGCCGCGCGGATCGCGGCGTGCACGGCGCGCCACGCAGGTGTGGCGAACGCGTCCTCGCCGAGCGAGTCGAACGTGTCGGGCACGTGCTGCGGGTACTGCAGCACCACGACCAGACCGAGCCGTTCGATCCGCGCCACCGGGTCCGAGGGGTCCGGCGCGGTGAGCACCGGTCCGGCCGCGGGTTCGTCGCCCGGCGGCGGTCCGTCGTCGCGCGCGGACGGTGCGGCGCGCTCGTCCCGGCGTCGTCCCGGTGCCGGTCGGTTGCCGGCGCGCCCGACCTCGCGGCGCACCTCCTCCGGGTCCAGGCCGATCCAGCGGGCCAGGGACCGGGAGTAGCCGAGCTGCATGGAGCGGTCGCGGATACCGGCGACCAGGGGCGCGGCGGAGCGCAACGCGTTGACGCGTCCCTCGACGGTGTCCAGGTCGTAGGTCTCCAGCGTGGTGCGGATGACGAACTCGAAGAGCGGCACCCGGCCGTCGACGAGGGCCTTGACCGCCTGGGGACCGCGCGCCATGCGCAGGTCGCACGGGTCCATGCCGCTGCGCTCGACCGCCACGAAGGTCTGGGCGTGGAAGCGCTGGTCCTCGCCGAAGGCTCGCATGGCGGCCTGCTGCCCGGCGGCGTCGCCGTCGAACGTGAAGATGATCTCGCCGCCCAGCGAGGCACCGGAGGCGAGCTGCAGCCCGCCTCCCGGGTTGGTGTCCCCCAGCAGCCGGCGCAGCACCTTGGCGTGCTCGGCGCCGAACGCGGTGCCGCAGGTGGCGACCGCGACGTCCACGCCGGACAGGTGCGCCGCCATGACGTCGGTGTACCCCTCGACGATGACGACCCGCTTGTTCTGCGCGATCGCGCGCTTGGCCAGGTCGATCCCGTACAGGACCTGCGCCTTCTTGTAGAGGCTGGTCTCCGGGGTGTTGAGGTACTTGGGGCCGGGGTCGTCGTCGTACAGCTTGCGCGCCCCGAACCCGATGACGGCGCCGGTCACGTCCCGGATCGGCCAGACGAGCCGGCCGCGGAACCGGTCGTAGATGCCGCGCTGGCCCTGGCTGACCAGCCCCGAGGCGACGAGCTCGGGCTGGGTGAACCCGCGGCCCTGCAGGTGCCGCAGCAGCGCGTCCCACCCGGTCGGGGCGTACCCGAGGCCGAACGTCTCGGCGTCGGCCCGCTCGAAGCTGCGCTCGGCGAGGAACGCCCGGGCGGCCTGCGCGCCGGGCGCGAAGAGCTGCTCGGCATAGAACTGGGCGGACACGCGGTGCGCCTCGAGGAGGCGCTGGCGGCGGCCGGGCTCCTCGCGCGGGCCACGCTGGGCGGCCGCACCGGTGCGCGAGTCCTCGTAGCGCAGCTGCACGCCGGCCCGGTCGGCGAGGTACTCGACGGCGTCCGTGAACCCCATCCCGTCGATCTTCTGCACGAACGAGATGACGTCCCCGCCCTCGCCGCAGCCGAAGCAGTGCCAGCGTCCGACGCCGGGCCGGACGTGGAACGAGGGGGTGCGCTCGTCGTGGAAGGGGCACAGGCCCTTGAGCGACCCGACACCGGCGGTCTTGAGGGTGACGTGCGCGCCGACGATCTCCTCGATCCGCGCGCGTTCGCGGACCGCGTCCACGTCCTCGCGCTTGATCAGGCCTGCCACGGGCGCGAGTCTATGCCCTGCGGACCTGCGGTGTTGTGGGCATGTCAGGCGTCGCCGCGCACCAGGCGGGCGTGCAGCTGCATCGCCGAGACGTCCGTCAGCGAGGCCACCTGGTCGACGACGACGCGCAGCCGGGCCCCGTCGTCGGGCGCCGCGCGCCAGTCGGCGGCGAACTGCGCCTCCAGCGCCACGGGCGCCCGGTCGCACAGCACCTCGACCAGCTCGGTGATGATCTCGCGCTGCGCGCCGTACAGCGGCTCGGACTCCCGCGGAGCCATGACGTAGGTGACGGCCACGCCCTTGAGCGCGAGGATCTCGTCGGCCGTCTCCGGCGGCACCACGAGCCGCGCCGTGTACCGGGTCAGCGGGCCCTCGCCGTAGACCTCGCGCGTGGCCCGCTGCGCCGCCCCGCTGAACCGGCCGATGAGCTGGCTGGTCGCGTCCTTCAGCGCGGCCAGCGAGGCCCGCGACCCGTCGAAGTCGGTCACCAGGTAGCCCGTGTCCCGCAGCCGGCACAGCGCGGCGTCGAGGGCGTCGGCGTCGTTCCAGTCGCCGTACCAGGCGCGCACGTACTCGGTGATGCGCGCACGTTCGGACTCGTCGTCGAGCACCCGCAGGTCGAGGCGTCCCCCGACGACGGCGTCCTCGACGTCGTGCACCGAGTAGCTGATGTCGTCGGCCAGGTCCATGACCTGCGCCTCCATGCACCGCACTCCCCCGCGCGGCGCTCCCTGCCGCAGCCAGGCGAACACCTCGGCGTCGTCCGGGTAGACGCCGAACTTGTGCGTGGTGCCGCCGTCGGGACGCTCGGGCCCCTCCCCCAGGCGCCACGGGTACTTCACGCTGGCGTCCAGGGAGGCGCGCGTGAGGTTCAGGCCGCGCGAGGCGCCGTCGTCCGCCACGATCTTGGGTTCGAGCCGGGTCAGCAGCCGCAGTGTCTGGGCGTTGCCCTCGAACCCGCCGATGTCCGCCGCCAGGTCCGCGAGCGCCCGTTCGCCGTTGTGCCCGAACGGCGGGTGGCCGAGGTCGTGGGTGAGGCAGGCGGTGTCGACCAGGTCGGGGTCGCAGCCGAGCGCACGTCCCATCTCGCGACCCACCTGGGCCACCTCGAGGGAGTGCGTGAGGCGGGTGCGCACGAAGTCGTCGCTGCCGGGGGTGAGCACCTGCGTCTTGGCGCCGAGGCGGCGCAGGCCCGAGGAGTGCACGACGCGGGCCCGGTCCCGCTCGAACGGGGTGCGGTGCTTGGACTTGGGGGGTTCGGCGGCCCAGCGTTCGGTGTCGGCGTCGGTGTACGACGTCGTGCCCTCCTCGCCGGGGGCAGGCCGCGGGCCCGTCCCGACCACCGAGGGGTCGAACGCGTCCTGCGAGAACGTGTGCACGAGGGGCAGCCTACCGAGGCGGGCGCCGCAGGTCAGGCATCCTGCAGCGCGCGGTAGACGCCGGTGCGCAGCTCGCGTTCCCACGGCTCGTACTGCGGCATGTCCAGGGTGCGGGCGACGGCGAGCTCGGCGTCGACGTCGTAGGGCACCCGCACGAGCTGCAGCCCGAACGGCGCCGGTGCCGCGCCGGCCGTGCCGGACAGGATCGCGTAGCTGGGCGTGGGTTCGTCGAGCGGGTTGCCGACGCTGCCTGCGTTGAACAGGGTGCGGCCGCGCCGGGTGCGCTGGTAGGCGGCATGCACGTCGCCGTACCCGACGATGTCGGGTACGGGACCGGGTCCGGTGAGGTCGGTGGCGGCGAACATGCCCGCGAACTCCTCGCGGGTGTGGTCGACATGCACCCGAGTGTGCACGCTCGTGGCGGAGGCGTGGAACAGCCGGATGCGCCGGCCCGACACGAGGAGGTCGTGGCACAGGGGACGACGGCGGATCGTCTCGCGCTGGTCGAGGCGCAGCTCGTCGCGCCACCACACCATCTCGGGGGCGCCGTCGTCGGCGATCGCGGGCAGGAAGTCGTCCCAGTTGCCGCGGACGTTGACCTCGCAGACCTGTTCGGTGCGGTCGACGACGGCGCTGCCGCGGGGGCCCTTGCCGACGTCGTCGCCGAGGTTGACGATGCGGGTGATGCCGCGGGAGCCGATGTCGGCCAGCACCGCCTCGAGGGCGGTGAGGTTGCCGTGGACGTCGGAGATGACGGCGATCTGCTCGGTGGCCACGCGTCGATGCTCCCACACGCGCCGTCGGCCTACGCCCGACCGGTGCGCTCCAGCACGCCACGCAGGTAGGCGATCTGGGCGGCGTGCTCCATCGAGTCGTTCGCGACGCTGACGAGCCGGGCGCCGCGGGTGACGGGCGGGTCCCAGGCGTCGTCGACCACCTCGTCGAGGTCGGCGTCGGTGAGTCCGGTGAGCACGTCGAGCGACTCGGCGGCGACCTCGTCCACGTAGCCGAGCAGCAGCTCGGCCGGTGCGCGGACCGTCGCCACGTCGTCGGGCGTGTGCCCGTAGCCCGTGTCCTGCAGGCCGAAGGGCAGGTCGAACCTCTCGGCCCAGCCGCGCGAGTACACCTGGTCGCGGCCGACGGCGGCGGCGACCTGGACGTCCTGGTCGCGGCCGATGTGCCACGTGAGCCAGGCGATCGTGTTCGCGGCCGGGTCGAGCCGCTCGGTCAGGGCCGAGGCGGGCAGCCCGTCCACCGCGCGGTGGACCGTGGGCGAGATCCGGCCGTACAGGTCCTGCAGCACCGCGATGCCGTGCATGGTTCCTCCGTCCGTCGTCCCGGGTCGGGTCCGGTCAGCAACGGTCCCCACGATGCCCCACCCCGCCGCCGACGGCTAGGGAACGTTGCAGTACGACGCCCGGAGTGCAACATTTCCTAGCCGTCGGCCACAGGGAGGGGGCGGTCAGGCGAGGCGGAACACCCCGACCGCGGGTCCGTCGCCCGCCACCTCGATCCCCTCCGGGCAGACGTCGAGCCCCACCGCGCCGTACAGCCGCTCCGGCTCCGCGTCGCCGCCGAGCAGCCGACCGGGCAGCACCGCACCCGGCCACGGTGCCCGGGCGAGAACCACGAGCACCCGCTCGGCGGGCGACTCACGCAGGAACACCACGGCGTCGTCGTCCACCACGGCCCAGCGCATCCCGCCCTCGCGCAGCGCCGCCGAACCGCGCCGCAGCGCCGAGAGGCGGCGGTACCGCTCCAACGTGGAGGCGTCCCAGCGCGGACCGCCGCCGCGAGCGCCCTGGTCCCACGCCATGGTGGTGCGGGCGTGCTCGCCGTTGTCGCCGGTGGCGCCGACCTCGTCGCCCGCGAACACGACGGGATTGCCCGGGTAGGTGAACAGCAGGGTGGTCGCGACCTCGGCCAGGGCGTCGGAGCCGACGACGGTGCGCAGGCGCGGCGTGTCGTGGGAGCCGAGCATGTTCCACTGCGCGGCGGTCACCGACCAGGGCACGGCGGCGTCGAAGTCGCGCATCGCGGCGACCATCGCGCCGCCGGGACGCCGGGCACCCGCCACGGGCAGCCCGTGCGCGGCCACCGGCGAGCCGTGCTCGGCCAGCCATGACCAGGCCGGGCGGGTGAAGCCGGTGTAGTTCATGTTGGCGTGCCAGCCGCCGGCGAGCAGGTCGGCGGTGGCGTCGTGGAAGTGCTCGGCGATCAGCGCGCCGTCGGGGTGTTCGCGTCCGACGGCGGCACGCAGCTCGCGCGCGACGGCGTGCGTCCGGTCGGTGTCCTCCCACCGGCCGGTCATGTTGGCGACGTCGACCCGCCAGCCGTCCAGGCCGAAGGGTTCGCGCAGGTAGCGTCCGATGGGCGCGTCCGGGCCGGTGACCATGCGGTGCCAGGTCTCGGGAGCGGTCCAGTCGAGCTTGGGCAGCGAGCCGAAGCCCAGCCAGGAGGCGTACCCCTGGCCGTCCGGTGCCGTCGCGACGTCCGGGTTGCCGGGGCCGGGCTCCGCCCACACGTACATGCCGTGCTCCGGCGAGGTCGGGTCCGCCAGCGCCCGGCGGAACCACTCGTGGTCCTCGCCGGTGTGGTTGGTGGTGATGTCGCCCATGACCCGCAGGCCCCGGGCGTGCGCGGCGGCCGTGAAGCGCGCGTACGCCTCGTCGCCGCCGAGCAGCGGGTCCACGGCGGCGAAGGTGGAGGCGTCGTAGCGGTGGTTGGACCGCCCCGGGAACACCGGGGTGAGGTAGACGGTGCCGACCCCGAGCGCCACGAGGTGGTCCAGGTGCTCGACGACGCCGTCGAGGTCCCCGCCGTAGTACTGGGTCCCGGCGAGCGGCCCGTCCCCGGCGGGCTCGTCGTCCCAGGCGGCCGGCACGGCCCAGTCGGGTACCGGACGGTCGGCGGCCGCGGCGGACCGCGCGAACCGGTCGGGGAAGATCTGGTAGACGAGTCCCTCGCCCAGCCACGACGGCGCCGGGGCGTGCGTCGTCAGGCGGAAGCTACCGGCGTCGGGCACCTCGCGGTCGTGCACGCCGCGGCCGTCCAGCCACCGGTACCCGCCCGGACCGTCGAGCAGGAACCGGTACGGCGTCACCGGGTTGTGGACCACCACGTCGGCGGTGAGGAACCGTTCGGCCGCGGTGCCGCCGTC
>Ga0207735_100128_pt1 | contig 17622 bp, 12 predicted proteins | sample TtaePargueraPR_9_FD_187280 | JGI IMG/M metagenome (GOLD analysis project Ga0207735, IMG submission 187280) | Aerobic enrichment media microbial communities from Bioluminiscent Bay, La Parguera, Puerto Rico - Tt and E2 (1) (SPAdes) | ecosystem: Environmental > Aquatic > Marine > Unclassified ... | reverse complement strand
CCGCCTGCAGCACGTGGTCGCGCCACAGGCGGCGCCAGCCACGTGCCGCTCCAACGCCCGGCGGCGGCGCGAAGGCTTCCCGGCGGCGCTCCAGTTCCTCTGCCTCCACCAGCAGGTCGAGCCGACGATCCTGCACCGAGAGCCGGATGCGGTCGCCGTTACGCACCAGTCCCAGGGGTCCGCCCAGGGCCGCCTCTGGCGAGACGTGCAGCACAATGGTCCCGAAGGCGGTGCCGCTCATGCGGGCATCGGAGATCCGCACCATGTCCTTTACCCCGGCGCGGGCCAGCTTGGCCGGTATCGGCAGGTAGCCGGCTTCCGGCATGCCCGCAGCCAGCGGCCCAGCATTCTGCAGCACCAGGAAGTCGTCCGGCGTGACGTCGAGGTCGGGATCATCGATGCGCCGCGAGAGGTCCTCCAGCGAGGTGAAGACCACGGCGCGGCCTTCCCGCTCGAAGAGCGCGGGCGTCGCCGCAGCTCGTTTCAGAATCGCCCCCTTGGGGGCCAGGCTGCCGGTCAATGCCACCAGCCCGCCCTGCGGGGAGATGGGGTCGTCGGGCCCGCGCACCACCTGGCTGTCGACCCAGGGGTCGGCGGCCTCGAGCACCTCGCCCAGCGTCCTGCCGGTGACCGTCAGGACGTCGAGGTTCAGCTGGTGGCGCAGCGCGCGCAGCACCGCGGGCGCACCGCCGGCGGCGTGCAGGTCTTCCATGTAGTGGGCGCCCGTCGGCTTCAGATTGACCAACACCGGCGTTTCCTCGCTGAGCCGGTTCAAGAGGTCCACGTCGAGCGACATGCCGAGGCGACCGAAGATCGCCGCGAGGTGCACCACCGCGTTGGTCGAGCCGCTGATCGCCAACAGAACGCGCAGCGCGTTCTCAGCGGCTGCCGGCGTGATGATTCTGTCGAAGGTAGGCACTGTGCCACTCTCCGCCATCGCCAGTTCGGCGGCGCGCAGGCCGCTGGCCTCGGCCTGGCGCAGGCGGTCGGCGTGCACCGCCGGCACCGCCGCGCCGCCGGGCAGCATGAGTCCCAGCGCCTCGCAGAGGATCGCCATGGTGCTGGCCGTGCCCATGACCGCGCAGGTGCCCTGGGTGGTCGCGAGGTTGCCCTCTATCTCGTTGATCTCCCTGTCATTCAGCCCGCCGGCGCGATACTGCGCCCAGAAACGCCGGCAATCGGTGCAGGCGCCGAGGCGCTCGCCCTTGTAGCGACCGGTGGACATCGGGCCGGTGGCCAGCACAACGGCGGGCTTGCCGGCGGAGATCCCCCCCATGACCAGGGCCGGCAAGGTCTTGTCGCAGCCGCCGATCAGCAGCACCGCGTCCATCGGCTGGGCGCGGATCATCTCCTCGACGTCCATGGCCATGAGATTGCGGTACAGCAGGCTGGTGGGGTTGAGGAAGACCTCCCCCAGGGAGGTGACGGGAAACTCCAGCGGCAGGGCGCCGGCCGCCAGCACGCCGCGCTTGGCCGCGGCGACCAGTTCCGGCACGCCGCGGTGGCAATTGTTGAAGCCGCTGGCCGTCCAGGTGATGCCGACGATGGGCCGGTCCAGCATCGCCTCGGAGTAGCCCATGGAGCGGGCAAAAGACCGCCGCAGGTAGGCCGCGAAGTCGGGGTCGCCATAGTGTGTCAGCCCGTTCAGCAGCCCGCGCTTCTTGTTGTCGGCCATTCCCGAGTTCCCCCTGTAACGTCTGCTTGTTGGTGCCAAGGCCCGAATGGGCACATCGCTTTTCGCGCAGCAGTCTAGCTGCCCGCGGGAAGCGGCGCACGGCGAGAAGCACCGCGCGAGCCTGGACCGGGCCTACGACCGCGGGCCTTCGCCCGCCCCCCCGGCATCACCGCAAGAGTTGATTGAGAAAATACAGAAAGAACGCACGTTTTGATTATCCGATCATTAACAGACCGGATGGTAAATTTCGACTATCCACGGGCGACAGCAAGGATCACCTGCAAGGCAGAAGCGGCGTGCATGCGCGGTTCTGCCCGTCGCTGAGAGACGAATGCTGAACGATTCCGACAAAGGACAACGCCCATGGCTGCCCCGGGCTCCGGCGGAACAACACCCAAGTCGGCACCCAAACCAGGGTCCCGGCGACTTCTGACCGTCAGCAACAAGCTGGCGGCCCTGGGGGCTCTATGCATCAGCGTTGGGTTCGTCTTCGTCATATGGATCCAGACCGACCGCGCGCGCGCGCAACTCTATGAGGTCGCTCTGCATCGCAACACGCACACGACGGAACTGATAGCAGATCAACTCTACGGGCCCGTACGCTGGCGCAAGCCGGCGATCGTCCAGCAGGTCTACGACTCTGTCATTGCAAACAGCGACCTGGGAGTGGTCGCCGCGATCACCCTGGACCGCCACGACGCCTTGTTGACGGTCTATCAGAAGAACGCCTCGAATCCGATCGACATTTCCGGGTTTCTTGACGACGAGAACGCCGATCCTGCAAACACCGGCCATGCGACAACCACCCTGCATAACCACTTTGTGGTCATCGCACCCGTAATGTCGCGCGACGGGCTGGATCGTGCGGGCACCATCGCCCTTGCCTGGGATCTCTCCAGCCTAGACAGGATGTCGCACGACATGATGGTGCAGGCCATCACGGTGACCTTTGGGCTCCTGGCCGCTTTCATCACCCTCTCACTGCTCATTGTCCACCGCTACCTCAGCCAGCCGCTGGCACAGATAGCCGCGGCGACAAACAGGATCGCCAACGGCGACAAGGGTCTGGAGGTACCTTGGACAGGCCGCAAGGACGAGATCGGCGACATGGCGCGCTCCCTTGTCACCTTCCAGGAGAACGTCGCCCTGATCGATCGCCTGACGGCCGAGCAGCAGCAGCAGACCCAGCGCCTCGCCAATGCTCTGGAAAAGGAGCGCGAGTACAACGGCCTGCACCGCGAATTCGTCACCATGGTGTCCCACGAATTCCGTACACCAGTCGCCATCATCGATGGCGCGGCGCAACGGATCGACCGCCGGATCGGCAAGGATACCCCGGATCAGCTGATGGAAAGGACCGGCAAGATCCGCAACGCCGTGACCCGCATGATCGAGCTGATCGACAGCACCCTCAGCGTTTCACGCATCGAAGCCGGCACCATTGAGCTCGAACTCGGGGAATGCGACTTCGCCGCCCTGTTGAAAGACATCTGCCAGCGCCAGCAGGAAATTTCCAAGCACCACAAGATCAGCGTCACCGTTGCTGATATGCCGCAGTCCATAGTGATCGATGCCAAACGGATGGACCAGGTTTTCACCAACCTACTGTCGAACGCCGTCAAGTACGCACCTGACGATCCGAAAATCGATGTGAAGGCTGGCATCATCGGCGAGAACGTCGTCGTCTCGGTGCGGGATTCTGGTCTCGGCATTCCCAAGGAAGAGCTTCCCAAGCTGTTCGAGAAGTTTTTCCGCGCCAGCACCTCGACCGGCATCCCGGGAACCGGTATCGGCCTGCATCTCGTCAAACATCTCATCGAACTGCACCAGGGCAGCATCAAGGTGGACAGCATTGAGGGGCAGGGCACAACCTTCTCGGTCACCTTCCCCATCAGACAAAGCGCCCATGAGGCGACGACGACCGACGCCGACAGCCGCCCCGCCGAGCTCTCCGCCTGAGCGACCAAAACCACGAGCAAGAAGGAAAACCGTCCACAATGCCTAAGATTCTCTACGTGGAGGATGAAGCCGACCTCCGCGAAGACCTGGTCGAGATCCTCGAGGAGGAGGGATATGACGTTGCCACGGCTTCGAACGGGAAAGAGGGACTGAGCGAACTCCTCCGATTCCTTCCCGATCTGATCCTGAGCGATTGCATGATGCCCGTGATGAACGGCATTGAGATGCTGACGGAGATCCGTCAGCGGCATCCTCAGTTTTCTTCGACGCCCATCGTCTTCCTCTCTGCCCACGCCCAGAAGGCCCACGTCGAAGAAGGAATCAGCACCGGGGCTCAACACTACCTGACCAAGCCGGTCGACCACGACACCTTGCTGGCGCTCTTACGCGACACGCTTTCCGCACAGGAGACGCAGACCGGCAGGACCAACGACAACCCGGCGGCCGAGTGCCGCCTAACCGGAAGCGAGTGACATGGCAGCGGTAATTCTCTGCGTCGAGGACGAGGAAGATCTGCGCAAGGATATCGTCGAGGAACTGCGCGACGCCGGATACCAGACCATCGAGGCGGAGAACGGGAGAATCGCCCTCGACGCCATTCTGAAGAGCCAGCCGGATCTGGTGATCAGCGACATTACCATGCCGGAAATGGACGGCCACGCCCTGCTTGAGGAGCTGCGCGCAAACCATCCGGACAGGTGCGACATGCCGTTCCTGTTTCTCTCCGCGCTGGCCGAGCGTGACCACCTGGTGAAGGGAAAGAAACTCGGCGCGGACGACTATCTCACAAAGCCGGTCGACTACGAGCTGCTCCTCGCCGCCGTCGAGTCCCGCTTGGCCCGCGTCAAGCAGGTTGCGGCCCGCCAGGAAGAGCAGTTGGTTAAGGTCTACAAGGCGGCCACCGAAAAGGCCACCCAAATGGCGCCGCCCCCTTCCGCCCCCTCGGCAGCCCCGGCCGCAGCAGCGGCTACTCCGGCGACCCGCGCCGACGCCACGGCAGCGGCAGAAAAGAAGCCTCAAGCCGCGCACACACCGGGCGGCGAGGACGTCGCCGCCCATCTGCAGGATGTGGTGACGGCAACACCGACGCGGCTGGTCGCCGGGCGTGTCCAGCTGCTGGGTCTGGACGAAATCAAGGCGGCTCTCGGCGACCGCTGGGAGCGTCGCAGCGAGGTGATCTTCAGCCTCGCCGAACGTATCATCAAGAAGCGCATCGGTCCCAAAGACGTCTGCCAGCGCGGCACCAACGGCAACTTTACGATCTGCTTCACGGAAGCAGACGAGTCGGCCGCCGCCTTTAAGGCGCGCGGTATCGCCGAGGAAATCCGCGCTGTCATCCTGGGCAAGGAATTCGGCGACGACGACGAGGCCTTTTCGGCGGAGGTTAAGGATCTCGTCGAGGACATCTCCGGCGCCGACGGCAAGGGATCCGCTCTCTCGGTAGAGGGTGAGGCCCACGCGGTGGAACTGGGCGTCGAGGAAGTCCAGGAGTGCGACGACCTGATCGGCCTCCTCACCTCGCGCCTGGAGGCGGCAGCAGAAGCGAGCAAGAAGGCCGAGCGGGCAACGCTGATGGAGGTCGCCAACCAGTCCCGCCTGGAGCTGCAGCCTTTCGAAGACCAAAGGGGCGAACTCACGCCCTTCCAGTTTGCGGTCTTCGACGCGGACACCGAAACCAAGATCGACGGGCTGCGGAGCTATCGCCCCTCCTCGCACGACTTGAACCGGGACCTGGACCTACTCTTGCTGTCGAAAGTCGCCGAGGAAATCCTGCGGCGCCCGCCGGGCAAGAATGTCGTTCTGGTGGTCAACATTCACTTCTCGACCATTGACAACAGGCAGAACCTCGAGAAGTTCAAGCAGCTCTGCGGCGCGCTGACCGAACCGGCGCGCGCCGCGCTGATCTTCAACGTCGTCGAGATCCCCTCCGCCCTGCTGCCCGCCAAGGTGTCGGAGCAGTTTCATGGCATCCGCCACTTCTGCCGTGCGATGATGGCGCAGACGCAGCCGCCGGCGCTCGCCAACATCGACCCCCAGATGCTGCGGACGCCGATTCTCACCTGCCGCTCGCGTGACCTCTTCAAGGCGGCCCAGCGCAGCGGCGAAGCTCTGGCTGGCTTCCTGAAGAAGCTGCGCCTGCAGAAGACACGCCTGATGGTCTTCGGCATCACCAACGAGCGCGAGCGGGCGCAACTGCGCCGTCTGGGCGTAGACTTTCTGTCAGCCGGCTGACGCGGGAGCGGTTACGCGGCCCGCTGGCGCGCCTGTGTGTCCCGCCAGCGTGCCAGGGCCGCCTCGATAGTCTCCGGCCCGGCGCCCGGCTTATACGCCTCTTCGGCGAGGCAGCGGCGCCAGGCACGCGCCCCCGCCAGCCCATTGAAGAGTCCCAGCATGTGCCGCGTGATCGACTTCAAAGGCACGCCCCGCGTGAGCTGCCGTTCGACGTAGGGCAGGAAGTCGTCAACGATCTGATCGCGGCTCTTCAGCGCGGTGTCCTCACTGAAGAACCGCTGGTCGGCCTCCGCCAGAATGTAGGGTGACTGATAGGCGGCACGGCCGATCATCACGCCGTCGACCCGGGTCAGGTGGTTCTCGGCCTCCGCAAGGTTCTGCACGCCGCCGTTCAGCACGATCTCCAGGTTCGGAAAGTCCCGTTTCAGGGCATAGACCACATCGTAGCGCAGCGGCGGCACCTCGCGGTTCTCCTTGGGGGAAAGACCGCTGAGCCAGGCCTTGCGCGCATGGATGGTGAAGGAGCGGCAGCCGGTCGCGGCGATCTTCTCCACGAAGGCCGTCAGTTCTTCGTAGGAGTCCCGGTCATCCACCCCGATACGCGTCTTCACAGTGACCGGAATCTCGACCGCCTCGATCATGGCGGCGACGCAGTCGACCACCAGGCCCGGCTCCGTCATCAGGCAGGCACCGAAACGGCCGCGCTGCACCCGGTCGCTGGGACAGCCGAGGTTCAGGTTTATCTCGTCGTAGCCGCGCGCCTCGCCCTCCCTGGCGGAAAAAGCGAGATCGGCCGGCTCCGAACCGCCGAGCTGCAGCGCCACCGGATGCTCCATTTCCTCGAAGCCGAGGAAACGGTCCCGATCGCCGTGCAGGATGGCTCCGGTGGTCACCATTTCGGTGTAGAGCAGCGTGCGCCGCGAGATGGTGCGCAGAAAGGCCCGCTCGTGGCGGTCGGTCCAGTCCATCATCGGCGCGACGGAGAGCTTGCGGGAAAGGCGGCCGGTCATGGTCTCTATCTACACCGACGGCCCCGCCGGGGCCAGACCCAGTCTTGGTTAAGGGCGGCGGGGGTGAACCCCCTTTTTCGGGCTGGCCAGGGCCGCTGAGGCTCTATCGCTTCGCCTCGCGGAAGCCCGGGAATGAGAGCCTCGGCGCCCAGGGCTGCGACGCAAATCCGCTTGAGTAAATGAACGCTCTGTGATTGAAGCTTGGTAAGCTAGTCTGGCCACAAGCATTCTGGGTGGCGGCTTCTGTTGCCGGCCACTGTGTCTCCGGACCGGATGCTTCTTCAGAGGTCACCGCTGGCCCGATCCCGGCCCTGCGCGACGAGTTATACCTTTCGACCGAACAGATGCGATCACGGACCAGCGCCAAAGATGTAGCCGAACTTGCCGGCGTATCGCGGGCAGCGGTCTCGCGCACCTTCGGCGGGGGCCAGGTTTCGGAGAACGTCCGTGAGCGTGTCCTGGCCGCCGCCGAGAAGCTCGGATACCGGCCGAATGCTATCGCCCGCTCCCTGATCGGCGGCAAGACCAACCTGGTCGCCGTCGTCACCGCCGGCCACGACAGCATTCACAACACTATGTTGATTGAGCGGCTGATCGTCGCCATTACCCGGCGCGGCAAGAGGGCACTGGTCCTGCCCGCCACCCCCGATGCCGGTATCGACGAGTCCATCCTGCATGCCGCCGACTACCAGGTCGATGCGATCGTGGTGATCGGCGGAACGGTATCGCCGGCCATCATCGACCGCCTGCGGCGTTTCGAAGTACCGCTCTTCCTGTACGAGCGTTACGACGACGATCCCGGGCTGGAGTGCGTGACAGGCGACAATGAAATCGGTGGCCGGCTGGCGGCAGTCTATCTGGCGCGCTGCGGCCATCAGCGGATCGCCTACGTCACGAAGTCATTGAAAACCTTCTCCAACGCGGCCCGGCGCGAGGGTTTCGTCTCCGGCCTTGCGGAGTCCGGTCTTTCGCTGTTCGCCGAGACCACCGGTGAGCAGGGCTTCGAAGGCGGTTATCAGGCGGCAATCCGGCTGTTCTCAACGGCCGAACTGCCGGACGCTGCCTTCTGCTTCAACGACGAGATGGCCTTCGGCGTCATCCAGGCCGCCGCTGTCATGAAACTCAAGGTACCCGACGATATTGCGGTGATCGGCTACGACGACATCCCCATGGCATCCTGGCCGATGTTCAATCTGACGACCATCCACAACGCGGTCGACCGCCCGATCCGGATCCTCCTGGACCGTATTCTGGCCCGCTGTGACGGTGATCCCCCGCGCGAAGCGCCGCACATCATCAAGCCCGAACTCGTGGTGCGCGGCACAACACTCTAAGAGAGTCGCCGCCCAGCCCCTGTTTCGGAACACGATTTCAGTCTCAGCCCATACTTGGCTGCCGAATACGACAGCCGAAATCTGCGCACAAATTATTGATTTATATTATATTTACCTCCCGTCATTGGAAATGGACTGAGACCCCCTAGCCAATCTCAGAGAAAAACTGTACACGTGTTCATCATGTCGGATGAAACGGAAATACAGACCGATCCCGTGACCGCGCGCTTGGAGGCGGCGGCTGCCGTCGCGCGGTCGGCCGGCCAGACAGCGCTCGCGATGTTCAACGACCGCGACGCCTTGCGGATCGATCACAAAGGCGTCCAGGACCGCGTCACCAATGCCGACCGCCAGGCGGAAAGCGCCATTCGCGAACACCTCGGCAAGCTCTTTCCCGATGACGGCTTTATCGGGGAGGAATTCGGGGCCGCCTCGCCAAGCGAGGCCGCGGACAGCGGGACATGGGTCATCGACCCCATCGACGGCACCGATTGTTTCATCTTCGAGATGCCAAGCTGGTGCGTTTCGATTGCCTGGCTCGACAAGGGCGAAACCGTCATCGGCGTCATCTACGATCCTGTGCATGACGAACTGTTTTCGGCGGTGCGCGGAAGAGGTGCCACTCTCAATGGCGCTCCCATTCGGGCGTCGGACGCCACGGACAGCCGCCTCGGCCTGATCGGCATCGGCCATTCGCTGCGGGTCGACCCGATCCTGACGCTTGCGGCGCTGGGCCGCCTGATGGACATGGGCGGCATGTTCCACCGCTGCGGTTCCGGGGCCCTTTCCCTCGCCTGGGTCGCCGCCGGGCGACTGATCGGCTACTACGAGCCGCACATGAACGCCTGGGATTGCCTCGCCGGACTGCTGCTGGTGCGTGAGGCCGGCGGCTGGTCCAATGACTTCCTTCAGGGCGGCGCCCTGAAGGCCGGAAATCTTGCCGCGGCGGCGGCGCCCGGCATGGTAAACCAGATCAAGTTCATCAGCGGGTTGTCGAGCAACTTCGACGCCGGCGACCGCCCTGCAGAGACCTCCTGAGCACCGGAGAACGACCACCGTAGAACATCTCTAAGACCGGCAAACGCGGCGGCAAAGACCGCATCCCGGCACCAATACCCAGTCTCAAAAAAACTAAAAGATGGGAGGAACATCATGAAATCATTTCACAAAGTACTGTTGAGCGCGCTGTCGCTCTCCGCGCTGCTCGCCGGACCGGCTGGCGCGGCCGATCGTCTCACGCTGTACTGCAGCCCACAGATCGAATGGTGCAACCTTATGGTCCAGGCCTTCGAGCAGGAGACCGGCATCGACGTGGCCATGACCCGCAAGAGCTCCGGCGAGACCTTTGCACAGATCAAGGCAGAAGCGCGCAATCCGCAGGGTGACGTCTGGTGGGGCGGCACCGGCGACCCCCACCTGCAGGCGGCCGAAGAGGGCCTCACCGAGGAATACACCTCGCCGCTGCTGAAGGAACTGCATCCCTGGGCGCAGCAGCAGGCGAAGTCGGCCAATATGCGCACCGTGGGCATCTACGCTGGCGCGCTCGGCATCGGCTACAACAAGGAGCTGCTGGAAGAGAAGGGCCTGCCGGCACCGAAATGCTGGGCCGATCTGACCAAGCCGGAATACAAGGGCGAGATCCAGATCGCCAACCCCAACTCCTCGGGAACGTCCTACACGACGCTCGCGACGCTTGTTCAGATCATGGGCGAGGAAGAGGCCTTCGACTTCCTCAAGAAGATGCACCTGAACGTGAATCAGTACACCAAGTCCGGCTCGGCGCCGATCAAGGCCGCTGCCCGGGGCGAGACGACCATCGGCATCACCTTCATGCACGACATGGTCACCCAGATCGCCAACGGCTTCCCGATCGAGATCGTCGCCCCCTGCGAGGGCACGGGCTACGAGATCGGCTCCATGAGCATCATCAAGAATGCCCGGAACATGGATAGCGCCAAGAAGTTCTACGACTTCGCTCTGAGGGCCGACATTCAGACTCTCGCGCGCGAAGCCAAGGCCTACCAGGTACCGTCGAATGCTGCGGCGCAACCACCTGAAGGGGCCCCTGATCTCTCGCAACTGAAGCTGATCGACTACGACTTCGCGAAGTACGGCTCGTCGGCAGAGCGCAAGCGACTGCTGAAGCGCTGGGACGACGAAGTGAGTTCGTTGGCCCGCTGATCGAAGCGTGACGACATTGAAGCGTGACGGCCCGACGATGGCCGCACAAGGCAGGCATGCGATGAACAGGAATGTCGCGGTATGGCTTTGTGTCGGCCTCGTCGGGTTCTTCCTTCTCCCCTGGTACACGACCTACAGCTCATTCTGGTCTTTTGAATGGCTCTTTGACGGCTACCCACTGGACGACGAGTACGCTCCGGCGATCCTTCAGATCGCTCTCCACGGCAAAATCTGGCTGGCGCCGCTGCTGCTTTTCTTTCTGGCGGGCCTCCCGCCTCTGCGGGCAGACCCGACGGGCCGCGACTTCATCCGCTGGCTGACCCTCGCCGGCGGCGGCGGGCTGGCTTACCTGCTGCTGCAGGGTTTCACGATCGGGATCGGAGGTTGGGAATACCAATGGCTTGAAACGCTTTTCGGGCCGATCGAGCGTCAATTCGGCATGGGCATCGGCGCGACGCTCGTCGCGGCGGGCTTCCTGTTCCTGCTGACGCGCAGCTTTGCCGCGCGCGGCTACGTCGGCGGGGACGTCTTCGTTGCCGGCTCCATCGGCCTGGTCATTGCGCTGATCGCCGCATTCGTCTTCTTCCCCACCAGCCGCATCCTGCTCACCGCGTTTCAGGATAACGAGGGCTTCTACACCCTTTCCCTCTTCGCCGAAAAGATCAGCGACAGCAAGATCTGGGGTCTGCGCTGCCTCGGGGAAAATGTCAGTTGCGGTGTCGCCTGGAACTCGCTGTTCCTGTCGACCTCGGTGGGCCTCAGCTCCACCCTTCTAGGTCTCGCCTTCGCGCTGGTGACCACCCGCGTCCGCCTGCGCTTCGGGCGGTTGTTCCGGGTCTTCACCGTGCTGCCGATCATCACCCCTCCCTTCGTGATCGGGTTGGCCATGATCCTGCTGTTCGGGCGAGCCGGCGTTGCCACCCAGTTCATGGAGGCGGCCTTCGACATCCCCGCCACGCGCTGGATCTACGGATATGTGGGCATCTGGCTGGCGCAGACCCTGGCTTTTACGCCGATTGCCTTCCTCGTGCTGATCGGCGTGGTCGAAGGCATCAGTCCCTCGATGGAGGAAGCGGCGCAGACCCTGCGCGCCGATGCCTGGACCACCTTCACCACCGTCTCCTTCCCACTCATGCGTCCGGGCCTCGCCAACGCCTTCCTGCTGGGCTTCATCGAGAGCATGGCCGACTTCGGAAACCCCTTCGTGCTCGGCGGCAACTTCGGTGTGCTTTCCACCGAGATCTTCTTCGCCATCGTTGGCGCCCAGAACGACCAGGGCCGGGCGGCCGTGCTCGCCATCGTTCTGCTCAGCTTCACGCTAAGCGCCTTCTACGTGCAACGCCGGTGGGTCGGGAAGAAGTCCTACGTGACAGTGACCGGCAAGGGGGATGCGGGACTGCACGCCGCGCTGCCCCGCCGGCTGACCTGGCCCGTGCTGGCCGTCGTCATTCCCTGGACGCTCATGACTCTGGTCATCTACTGCATGGTGATGTTCGGCGGCTTTGTCGAAACCTGGGGACGCGACCATTCCTTCACACTTCGTCACTACGCCGACGCCTTCTCCGTCACGACGGGTGAGTTCGGACTGGTCTGGAGCGGAGCCGCCTGGAATTCCTTCTGGACGACCTTGTCGCTGTCGGCCATCGCCGCTCCCCTGACCGCGAGCGTCGGTCTGCTGACCGCCTACCTGTTGGTTCGCCAGCGCTTTGTCGGACGCCAGGCCTTCGAGTTCGGCACCATGCTGAGCTTTGCCATCCCCGGCACGGTGATTGGCGTGAGTTACATTCTGGCGTTCAACGTGCCGCCCATCGAACTGACAGGGACCGGCGTCATCCTGGTGATCTGCTTCATGTTCCGGAACATGCCGGTGGGTCTGCGCGCGGGCGTGGCCGCCATGAGCCAACTCGATCGCAATCTGGACGAGGCCTCGCTCACCCTGCGGGCCAACAGCTTCGTCACCGTACGCAAGGTCATCCTGCCCCTTTTGAGGCCGGCCATCGCCGCGGCGCTGGTATTCAGTTTCGTCCGTGCCATCACGTCGATCAGCGCGGTGATCTTCCTGGTTTCGGCGGACTATCACATGGCCACCGCCTTCATCGTCGGACGGGTCGAGAACGGCGACTACGGTCTGGCGATCGCCTATTCTTCGGTACTCATTCTTGTAATGCTCGTCGCGGTCAGCTTCGTGCAGCTGCTGATCAGCCAACGCAAGCTGGGACGGCGCAGCGCCGGCGCCCCGGCGCCGGCTGCACGCAATACAGAGGTTGAACCCGCATGACGATTGGCACCAAAGCCGCGAGCGTACACTTCGACAACGTCACCAAATCCTACGGCGCGGTGGTGGCCGTCGACCGGGTTTCCTTCGAGATCGAGCCCGGCCAGCTCGTCACCCTGCTCGGGCCCAGCGGCTGCGGCAAGACGACAACGCTGCGGCTTATCGCAGGGCTGGAGATGGCAACCAGCGGCGCCATCCGGATCGGTGACACCGACGTGACCCGCCTGCCGGTGACGCAGCGCGACGTCTCCATGGTGTTCCAGTCCTATGCCCTGTTTCCGCACATGAACGTCGGCGAGAACGTCGCCTATGGCCTGACGGTGAGCGGCGTCAAGAAGGCAGCAGCCCGTGAGCGCGCGCAATCCGCACTCGACCTGGTCGGCATGTCGGGGCTTGAAGGCCGCATGCCGAGCGCCCTCTCCGGCGGTCAGCAGCAGCGGGTGGCGGTCGCCCGCGCGCTGGTGCTTGAACCGCAGGTTCTGCTGTTCGACGAGCCGCTCTCCAATCTCGATGCCAAGCTGCGCCGACGGGTCCGCGAAGAGGTCCGCGATATACAGCAGAAACTCGGCCTGACGACGGTCTACGTCACCCACGACCAGGAAGAGGCACTCGCCGTTTCTGACCGCATTGTCGTCATGAACAATGCGGTGATCGCGCAGGAAGGCACGCCGCGCGAGCTCTACGAGTACCCCGCCGACACCTTCGTCGCCGACTTCATCGGGGATGCCAACATTGTGGAGGGAACAGTCGTCGAGGCTGGCGGGGACAATGCAAAGGTCCGCATTGGCGGGATCGAGCTTGTCGTCTCTTCGCGCCGTTCCGACAACGGTCCCGCCAAGGTCGCCATCCGGCCAGAAGCGATCCGTCTCTCAGCCGGCGGCAATGGCGCTCCTCTGCGCGGCACGGTCCGCAAGGCCACCTATCTCGGCAGCCACATCGAATACACGCTGGAAACCGAGCTGGGCCCCCTCTTCGCGACCGACCCCCATGTCGACGCGCCGGTCGCCCCCGACAGCGACGTCGCGATCGAACTCGCGCCGCGTGGCGTCAACCTGATCGGCAAGTGAAACGAATTCAACGCCGTCTCGGTTAGAGACCCGGGTCCTGGCCGAATTGGCGGAGCAGCGCCGCATCGGGAACGACCCCAACCCCCACCCCCTCGGGCAGACGCAGATGGCCGTCTTCCGGCTGGAACGACCAGGGGGCCATTTCCTCACGCAGCGGGTTCTCGTTGATGTCGACTTCCAGCAGGCCGTCACCGCCGGCCGCCTTCAGCAGGTGGGCCGAAAAAGCCAGCCCCAGCCCGGCGCCCAGGAAGTGCGGGCAGTAGCGCCGGCCCTGTGCCAGGGCCTGCCGTGCTGCGGCGAGGCAGCCCGTCACGCCGCCCCACTTCGCGCAGTCCGGCTGGATGACATCGAACAGGCCGGAAGCAATCATCACTTGGAAACCGACCAGCCCCCGGACGTTCTCCCCGGCGGCGACCTGGATGGTGATCCGCTCCCGCAGGTCGCTCCAGTGGCGCCGCGGACTGTCGGCCGGCAACGGTTCCTCGATCCAGGTCAAGTCAACCTCCGCCAAAGCGGCGCAGACCCTTTCCGCCCTCTCGACGGTCCAGCCCTGGTTCGCATCGGCCATGAGCATGGCCGCGGTGCCGGCAGCCTCGCGGGCCTGCCGCATAACGTCGACGTCCTGCTCGTCATCGAAGCCGATCTTTACCTTGAAGGCACGGTGTCCCCGGGCGCGCTGCGTCGCCACGCTCTCGGCCGCCCCCACCGGATTGATGCCACTGGCATAGGCGGGCACCACGGCGGGCCCGCTGCCCCCCAAGAGTTTCCACAACGGTACCCCGGCCCGCTGCGCCGCGAGATCCCAAAGGGCACAGTCGATGCCGGCCAAAACCTGTGCGAAGGGGCCGAATTCGCCAGATTGCACCGTCAGGGTGTGAACTTTCTCTTCCAACGTGGTCGTCACCAGCGCCGGGTCGTCGAAGCTCAATCCCTGGAGCAGCGGCGCGAAGACCGTCTCTACAAGGCGGGCCCGATGTTCCGCACCGCAGGCCGGGAAGTTGCACCAGATCTCGCCCCATCCCGCCCTGCCGCCGGTCTCCGTCAGACGCACCAGCAGCGCAGGCCTCTCGCGCATCATTCCGAAGGACGTCTGTACCGGGGTCTCGATCGGCACGCGCAGGACAAAGGCCTCGACCGCGGCAATCGTCGCTTCGGCCTCCAGAACCGGGTTGCCCGTCATCACTTCACCCACGGAACAAGCTGCCCTGCTCCAGCGGTACTTGCAGCGCGTAAGCGAAGAAGAGGCTCAGCGCCACGACACTGGCGACCGCCAGCAGGCAGAACAGCAGCCACTGCCGCGGGCTCCAGGGGTCATACTTCGCCGCCACGCCAACGCCGATGAAGCCGGGAATCGATGCCAGAATGAAGCCCGCAACGGGAAGCAGAGCCAACCATCCGGCCAGTACGACGCAGAGCACCACGCGGCGAACGGTGGATCCCATGGCCGCAGGCGGCGGCGTGAGCCTGCCCATCGCCGCGAGCGTCAGCAGCACGACCGTGAAGCCGCCGCAGGTGACGGTTATGAAGGTCGGAAAGAGGGAAGCGAAGGGCGAGAAGTCGCGCGCCTCCACTCCCATCCAGAAGCAGAGGGCGAGTACGGCGGCGCCGAGCACCAGGTCGACTGTATGAGCTTTGCCGATCATTGGGCACTCCTGCGGCGACGCCAGCGCTGCGCGAGAGCGGGGTAGAACAGGACGAGCAGAGCCGCCGCGATGATGGCGAGAGAAATCGGCCGCCCGAAGAACATACCCGGCAGGTCGCCGGTCGCCTGGCCGATCAGCCAAGCCTGCACGAAGCCCTGCTCCGCGATGGGGCCCAGGACGACTCCCAGGACGATCGGCGCCGGGGGGACATCGGCGCGGCTCAGCACCCAGCCCAGCACGCCGAGACCGAGCATCAGCCAGACCTCTCCGATGGAATTGTGCAGGGCATAGGTCCCGATGACGGTCATCAGCGCGATCGCCGGCGCCAGCACGGTCTTCGGGACCGCGATGATCGACTTGTAGGCGTAGCGACCCAGCACCAGGCCGATCGGCAGCATCAGCAGGGTGGCGAGCAGCAAGCCGAACATGAAGGTATAGACGATGGAACTCTGGTCGGAGAAGAGATTGGGGCCGGTGCGCACGCCGTGCACCAGCAGGGCGCCCAGGATAATTGCATCGGCCGGCGTTCCCGGGATGCCAAGGGTCAGGGTCGGAATGAAGCCACCGCCGACGATGGCGTTGTTGGCGGATTCCGAGGCGATGATGCCGCCCGGCTCGCCCTTCCCGAAGTCGCCGGGTTTTCCCGAGGCGCGGCGCGCCTCGCCGTAAGCGATGAGAGAAGCGATCGCCCCACCCGCGGCCGGCAGAATCCCGATGACGGTGCCGATCACCGAACTGCGCAGCAGGTTGCACTTGCCGGCCCAAGCGAGAGAGGCCGCTTCGCGCAGGCGATAGCCGCGGACCTCGCCGCTCAGGCGCAGGTGCGCGCTGGGGCTGGCGACAAGGTCGATCAGCACAGGAATGCAGAACAGGCCGATCAGCGCCACGACGATGTTGATGCCGCCCAGCAGCAAGGGACTGCCGAAGGTGTATCGGGGATCGCCGCCGACCACCGCCGTCCCCACCATGGAGATGAGGAGACCGATGGCACAGCCGATGAGACCCTTCAGCAGGCTGCCGTGCGACAGCCCGGCGACCAGCGTCAACCCCAGCACCGCGAGCCAGAAATATTCCACGGGGCCGAAGGCGAGCGCCACCTGGGCCAGCGGCGGGGCCAACAGCAGCAGCCCCAGCGCACCGACCAGGCCGCCGAAGACGGAGGAGAGGTTGGCCAGGGTCAACGCCAGGTCGCCGTCGCCCCGCTTGGCCATGGGAAAACCATCGAAGGTCGTGGCGATGGCCGAGGGCGTGCCCGGCGTGTTGACGAGAATGGCGGAATAGCAGCCGCCGTAGATCGCGCCGGTGTAGATCGCGCCCAGTCCGATCATCGCCGAGTCCGGCGCCATGGTGAAGGTCAGCGGTGTCAGGACAGCGACCGCCATGGTCGCGGTAAGCCCTGGCAGGGCTCCCACGATGGTTCCCGCCACCACGCCACCGACGGCGAGCAGCAGGTTGAGGGGCGTCAGCGCGTGCAGGAAGTTTTCAAAGATGGTCATGGGCCGCCCAGGAAGCGGCGCCCGGCCCGCCGCGGCGGACGGACCAGGCGCGGATACTTCATCGTCGTGCTTAGTTCACCAGGCCCAGGGCCTTGCCGACTTCGGTGTACTCCTTGCCGAGGCCGGACATGAATTCGTCCATGCCGGCGTAGTCGACGTTGATGAGAATGAAGCCCGCTTCGGCCATCTTCTTCTGGAAGTCGGGGTTCTGGTTGACCTTCGAGAAAACGCTGGAGATCGCCTCGCGGGTTTCCTCCGGCGTTCCTTTCGGGACCGCGACGCCGCGGTGGGCGCCGCCGACGAGGTTGATGCCCTTCTCCTTGAAGGTCGGCACGTCGGGGAACAGAGGATGACGTTCCTCCAGCGCGACCCCCAGCATCCGCACCTTGTCGCCCTGGGCGACCGCAACGGTGGTGAAGCCCCACTGGGCGCTGACCTGATTACCGAGCAGGGCGGCAGTGGTCGCCGCGGTGCCGGTGAAGGGGATGTAGGTGGTGGTGATCCCCGCACCCTGGTCGAAGGTGAGCTGCGCGACCTGGTTGGCGGAGTTGGAGCCGGTACCGGCGACGGTGATGGCGCCGGGGGTCTGCTTGGCCTGGGCGATGTAGTCGTCCAGCGTCTTGATAGGGCTGTCCACGTTCACCAGCAGCGCGTGCGGCGTCAACTGGAAAACGTTGACCACAGTGATGTCGTCCGTCTTGTAGCCCACCTTGCCGGACATCGGCTGCAGGAAGAGATGCGGCAGGTTGA
>Ga0207735_100125_pt1 | contig 17860 bp, 16 predicted proteins | sample TtaePargueraPR_9_FD_187280 | JGI IMG/M metagenome (GOLD analysis project Ga0207735, IMG submission 187280) | Aerobic enrichment media microbial communities from Bioluminiscent Bay, La Parguera, Puerto Rico - Tt and E2 (1) (SPAdes) | ecosystem: Environmental > Aquatic > Marine > Unclassified ... | reverse complement strand
GACGCCACGCACCAGAACGAAATAGGTTGCTGACAGCATGGATGCCAGCAAGATCAAAGAGCTGCCATTGCCAAAACGCATCGGGCCCGGTTGACCAACAGCGATCAGGACCACGCCGGAAAAACTCACTGCTGTGGCAATCCAGGCACCAATCCCGAACCGGTCGCGCAAAAAGACCGTGGCGAGCATTGCCGTCCAGATCGGCAATGTATTGATGATAAAGCTTGCCGCCCCCGGTGATACCGTCTGCTGCCCGGTATTGAGCAACCAGTTATAGATGCTGATGCCAAGTGCGCCGCCCAATCCAAGCCTTGCAAGATCAACCAGCTTGGGCATTTCCGGGCGTTTGATCGCCAACCAGATCACAGCCGGGCAGGCGGCCAGTGCAAAGCGCACCGCGGCAAGGGGCAGGGGATCAAGCCCAGAAAGCGCAACCCCGATCAGCGGAAAGGCTGCCGCCCAGGATAGAACCGTAATCAGGGCACAGGCAAGGCCCAAAGTGGCTTGTGAGAACATCAGCATTCCCCTCGTTCTATGCAAATGAATTTGTCTTCTGTCTTGTTGATATCGCGATCAAGAATGTTGACATAGAGCATAGCTTGGGGATCAGATGTGCATATGGTGCACAACAATGACCTTTTCCTTCCGCCCCTTGCGCTGTTGCCCGCGGTGATGGCCGCGGCGCGCAACGGATCCTTTTCGGCCGCCGCCAGTGAAATGGGTGTGACCCATAGCGTGATCAGCCGCCATGTCGCGCAGGTCGAACAATGGCTTGGCTATGACTTGTTTGAACGCTATGGCCGCGGGGTGCGTCCGACCCCGGATGGACAACGGTTTTTACGCGAGACACAGGCGGCGATTGATCTTTTATCGCAAGGCGCACAGCCATGGCGGCAACGCCGTGGACCGGATGTGATCAAAATAAGTTTGCTGCCATCCTATGCCCGGATCTGGTTTCTTGAACTCGTGCCCGGGATCGAGCGTGATTTGAATGTGCGGCTTGAACTTGAAATTACCGAACGTTTGGCCGATTTCGATGGCGGACAAACCGATATCGCCATTCGTTGTGGCAAGGGACAATGGCCGGGCACCAAATCAAGCTTGCTGTTTGCCGACGATCTGGTGCCGCTGATTTCGCCCAAGCTTCTGGATGGGCGCGATCCGCACAGCCTTGATGCAGATGCAATTGCCAACCTTCCGCTTTTAAATGACAGCGACGCCACCGGGTGGCGGCACTGGTTGGCCGAACATGGCGTGAAATATCGGCCCAAGCCATCTGATCGCCGGTTTGAAGATTACAGTGTCGGGCTGTCTGCGGCGGATGCGGGGCTTGGTGTGATTTTGGCGCGCTTGCCGTTTGCGCGCACGGCAATTGGAAATCACGACCTGATCATGCTGCCTTTCGCACCGGTTCGAAGCCCGCTTGCGACCTTTTTGGTCCAACCGGCCTATGATCAACGCCCGGCTGTGCGTGCGGTGGCAGAACGCCTGATCATGGTGGCGAAGGCCTGCGAGTAAGATCAGCCCCTTGGGAACTTGTCCTATTCGACAGGCGTTAGATGGGCTATAATTTGCAGCAATTTCAGGTTGATATTGCCGCGATCCACAGCAGTCAGGAGCACATCACCATGACCTTGATCGTAAATGACGGTACGCCGGAAATGCGCGGACTTCTTGATAAAAGCCGCAAGAGGTTGCGCAATGTCGGTATCATCATGCTTGTGCTTGGCGTGCTGGCGGTGGCCTTTCCGTTTGTCACCACCGTTGCCTTTAAAACCGTGATTGGCTGGCTGTTTCTGATCGGGGCGTTTGGCCATTTTTATGCTGCCTGGAACGCCGATACCCCGAAGCGACGAAGCCTTGATATCATTCAGGGCCTCGTCTTCGCGTTGATTGGTGGCTGGCTGGCCTTCATGCCGGAAGGCGGGCTTATCACCCTGACCGTGTTGCTGGCGATTGCCTTTTTGCTGCATGGGCTTTTTGAAACCATGATGGCGCTTTGGCTTAAACAGTTTCCCGGCTGGAAATGGATGCTGGTATCCGGCGGGATTTCGGTGCTGGCAGGTATCCTGATCTTTACCGAATTGCCAAGCTCTGCGACATGGGCGATTGGTTTGTTGATTGGCGTTAACCTGCTATCGTCAGGGTTCAGTTACCTGATGGTGTCGATGGCGATGGGCAAGGTCGCGCAGGGGTAACCGCAACTCCCGCACGACCTTTATATCGTTGGCTCGACCTTCATGACCGACTTTGAAAGGGGAGCTCGATGACAGATACTGGAAGCCTTGCGACCATTGCCGTGGCCTTTTTTGTCGCGGCGGCGTCGCCCGGGCCTGCCACCCTTGCGCAGGCCTCTGTCTCCATGGGATCGGGCCGAAAATCCGGTCTTTTGTTTGGTGCCGGGCTTTCGGTTGGGCTTGGTGTCTGGGGGCTGGTAGCCGCCATTGGCCTTGGCGGTGTTTTGCAGGCATCAAGTCATGCCCTGATGATCTTGAAGATTCTGGGCGGTGCCTATTTGATCTGGTTGGCTTGGCTTTCTGCACGTTCTGTGTCGTACCCGTCAAAAGCGCATACATCAGAACCGCGCCGGACATCGCGCGGGTTCTGGCAAGGATTGATCCTTAATCTTTCAAATCCCAAGGCGGTGTTTGCCTGGATGGCTGTATTGTCGGTCGGGCTGGGCGAAGGCAGCGATGCGGGGCAGGTCACACTGGCAGCCAGCATGTGCGTGATGCTGGGGTTCGCGATCTATGGGGGGTATGCTCTGATGTTTTCGACATCCGGTGCGATGGCGGTCTATGCTCGTGCGCGGCGCTGGATCGAAGGTGCGGTTGCCGGGCTGTTTGCTCTTGCCGGTGTTGGACTGATCCGCTCGGCCTTCGTGCGCTCCTGACCCACCACTCATAGCGCTATCTAATGGTATCGACGGTAAAATTCCGCCATGATGATGTAATCATGTATGCGAAAAGACCGGGGTAAGGGATGGCGCAATATCCAATTGACGATACATTGCAGCGGTTTGACGATGCCCTGTCGTCGCCCGCCCTTAACCGCGCCATTCTGATTGCCACCCTGCTTGCCATGGCAGGACATTTTATCCTGATGTTCGTCGGCCCGGACATGGTTCTGGGCCAGCGCACCGCCGATCTGCCGCTTTTTGTCCTGTTTATCGTTGGTGGCCTGCCTATTTTGGGGCAGCTTGCGATCAAGCTGTTGCGCCGCGAAATGGGGGCGGATTTTCTGGCCGCCATTTCCTTTGTCACCGGGGTGGTGCTGGCGGAATATCTTGCCGCCACTCTGATCATTCTGATGCTAACCGGCGGGCAGGTTCTTGAAGGCTTTGCCATGCGCAAGGCGTCCTCGGCGCTTAATGCGCTGGCGCGCCGCATGCCCAGTGTTGCGCACCGCAAGGATGCGGGGGGTGAAATAGCCGACATTGCCCTTGATGACGTGGCGATTGGCGATCTGATTGCCGTCTTTCCCCATGAAACAGCACCGGTCGATGGTGTGGTGGTTGATGGCCATGGCAGCATGGATGAAAGCTATCTGACCGGGGAACCCTATGTGGTGGCCAAGGCACCGGGGACGGCGGTGCTGTCGGGCGCAATCAATGGCGAGGCGGTTCTGGTCATTCGTGCTGAAAAACGCGCGCGTGATTCCCGCTACGCCCAGATCATGAATGTCATGGCCGAGGCCGAACAAAAACGCCCGCGTATTCGACGTCTTGGCGATCAGATCGGCGCGTGGTTTGCCCCGGCAGCACTTTTGTTTGCGATCTTGGTCGGGTATCTGAGTGACGATGCATCGCGCTTTCTCGCCGTACTGGTGGTGGCAACACCCTGTCCGCTTTTGATTGCCATTCCGATCACGGTGATGAGTGCGATTTCGATTGCCGCCCGGCGCGGCATTGTCATTCGCGATCCGACCGTGCTGGAACGCTTGCCGACCTGCCAAACCGCGATTTTCGACAAGACCGGCACGCTGACCTATGGCCGCCCTGAATTGGTGGACGTCCTGCCGGGGCTCGATATGGACGGCAATCTGGTCTTGCGACTGGCCGCCAGCCTTGAACGTTATTCCAAACATCCGCTGGCCTCGGCGGTATTGAGTGCCGCACGGGATCGCAAGCTGCCACTTGATGAGGTCAATCATGCCTCGGAAAAACCGGGGCAGGGCCTGAGCGGGCAGGTGGATGGGCATGAGGTTGCCGTCACCCACCGCAACAAACTGATGAAATCCGATCCGGAAATCGCCCGGCTTTTGCCCGAAACCGCAGCCGGGCTTGAATGCGTCGTGCTGGTCGATGGCAAATATGGCGCGACGTTCCGTTTCCGCGATACGCCCCGCGCCGAGGGCGAAAGCTTCGTCGGCCATCTGGGCGCGATCCATCATTTCAACAAGGTGATGCTGCTTTCGGGCGACCGCGAAAGCGAGGTCAGCTACCTCTCGGAATTACTCGGCATTTCCGAAAGCCTTGCATCGCAAAGCCCGGAACAGAAAGTTGCCATCGTGCGGGCAGAAACCGCCAAGGCCCCAACCCTTTTTATGGGGGACGGCATCAACGATGCGCCGGCACTGGCGGTCGCGACGGTCGGTATTGCCTTTGGCAAGGAAAGTGCGGTGACCGCCGATGCCGCCGGGGCGGTCATCCCCGAGGCCTCATTGGTGACGGTTGACGAGCTTCTTCACATCAGCATGGCGATGCGCCGCATCCTTTTGCAAAGCGTCATTGGTGGCATGGTGCTGTCGATCCTTGCCATGGGTTTTGCGGCGGGTGGCTTCATCACGCCAGTTGCCGGTGCGCTGTTGCAGGAAGGTATTGATGTGATTGCGATCCTCAATGCGCTGCGGTTGGCCCTGCGTCACGATATCGATGCGGATATCGTTGAGGATGATTATTGAAGGAAACATTGCGGCCCGAATTTTTATCGGGCCGCAATGACGCATTGGCCTTACGCCGTGCGCAATTTGCGCTGTTGGCGGGCGACCAGAAGGTAATCCAGCAGCCAGATCACAATCATCGATGCGCCGACCATCGGATAGATGATGCCTCCGATGGCAAGGATGGCGGTCACAACCGCGATCTTGCTTGTGTCACGCGGTATTGGCGGAACACCCAGCGCCCCGGATGGGCGGCGTTTCCACCACATCACACCTGCAGAGACCGACATGAAAATGATCAGGGCACAGATCACCAGCAGGAAGACCTGATTGGCGATGCCAAATTCCTGGCCCATGTGAACATTAATGCCAAATTCCATGATCTTGCCGAACGGGCCGTAATCGGCATAGCCCATATCAATCAGGGGCCTTGCGGAATACTGATCAAGGTGAATGACCCGTTGCAGGGAAAGGTCATTGGGATAGATCGACGCAGAATAAACGCCGGTCTCCCCACTCGGCAGGGACACGGCATATCCCGGTGTAATGCCCATCGCCTCAAACTTTGCGATGGCGTTATCAATGCCGATGGGGGTTGCCGCTCCGGCATTGCCGACCCCGCCATCCACCGATTGCGGCAACGGGATGTTTTCATTGGTCCAACTTACGTCGCCAAAGGCATCGATCATCGGAATGGTCGAAAGCGGCACATCGACCCGAACCCCGGACGGATAGCCATTGGGCGTGCCATTGGCAAACTGGTTGGCATATTTGCCCCAGAACACTGACCAGAACATGCCGGTACCAGCCATAAACAGAATGAAAACGCCAATGAAGATGCCGGTCACCGCATGGGCATCGCGCCACCAGATGCGGCGTTTGGGTGTTTCACGCAGGCTAACAACACCGCCTTTCTGGTTGCCGCGCGGCCACCACAGATACATCCCGGTCAGAACCAGCAGGATCGCCCAGCCAGACGCGATTTCAATGATGTAATTGGGGATGGTGCCAAATTCCGCCAGGCTGTGAATGCGCCGTACCACCCACATGATCGTGGTGCGATCAGGCATATGGCCAAGGACCTCAGCAGTATAGGGATCAACATAAACCGCCTCTTTGCCTCCGGCCTTGGCGGCAATCACAATCTCACTGCTGCGATCCGGGCTTGCGGCTGGCAGAACCTTGACCGCGTTGCCTGGAACGGCTGCCAGGGCGGCTTCGATCTGCGCACTCATCGGCAAGGCGGCGCTATTGGAAACTTCAACGAATTTAAGATCGGAATGATACCAGTCATCGATCTCGTCACGATAGATATAGGCCGCCCCCGTGATCGCCATCAGGATCATGAAGGGCAGGATCAAAAGACCGGCATAGAAATGCCAGCGCCAGACAGCGCGATACAGGCTGGTGTTCCCGCCTGCGGCAGGGGATCTGGAATTTTCAGTCATGTTTCTTGTCCAGAACTGCGCATGCATGTCCGACGATTTGTCGGCACGGCAAAGGCGCATGTGATGTGAAGAAAAGCAGACAGGAAAACGCCAAGACGGATTGTGGCCCGGTGTCATCCGGTCACATCGGTCACATCAGTGGTGTTTTCTTAGGCCTGCAGGTGCGTTGGACAAGAAGTTTCAGGCGGGGCGCGTGGTGACGGTGCAATGGCGCAAAAGACATGCTTGCACGCGGTAATGTGAAGCTCTGCAACCGCGTTGCTGAGTTTGATTGCTTCGGGGGCTGGCAGCACCGGAGTAACCGGCATGCCAAAGGCATAATTGCCCAAACCGCAAAGCGCACATTCAAAGCCGTCCGGCGTCTCGGCATTTTGCCCGGGTTCGTCAGGCTCACCATCAGCCCGCACCAGAATGGTTTTGAAGGTCGATCCGGTACAAATCACGATTGGAATGCGCACCACGCCATCCATCACCGATGCCAGCGACGCCCCGTTGGCCTTGGCCAGCGGAATGTGCATGAAGCCAAACATGATGGTATTGGCAAAGAAAAACACGGCCACCAGTGCCGAAAGGCCCTGTCTGAACATCAGACTGATCTGGTGTTTGTGTTGCACGTGTCGCGTTCCAATACGGTTTGTCTGAATGCTGTTTATGGCGTTTTCACATATGTGTCAAAGGCTTCCAGTGGGGGGAGGGTTATGTGCCTCGACTGCTGCGGTAATTTCGGCAATCGCCGTGTTGATGCCGTCTTCACCGGCGATCTGATGTGAGATGCGTTCGGCAGTGGTGCGATACGCGGGTGTTTTAAGCACGGTCTGAATCTGCTTGGCCAAAAGCGTTGCATCAAGTTTGGCTGGTTTGATCGGCCTTGGAGAAACGCCAAGCCTGTGCAGGCGTCTCGCCCAGAAGGGTTGATCGCCAAAAAACGGAATGATGATCGACGGGCGCCCGGCGCGAAGGGCTGCTGCGCAGGTGCCAGCCCCGCCGTGATGGATGACGATATCGACCTTGGGGAACAGCCAGTCATGGGGAACCTCTTTGACCGCAAAGATATTCTCGGGCCAGTCAATATCGCGCATGCCACCCCAGCCGGTGGCAACAATGGCCGCCGCGTCCGATCCAGCCGACTGTGATACCGCCTTGGCGATCATCTCTGCCATCGCACCGGGATCATTCCCGTGCATTGATCCAAACCCGATATAGATCCGGTTTTGATGGCTTTCGACGAACTGTTGTAACGCCGGATCAGGCGCGTGTGTTTGCGGGCTGTCATCCAGAAACCAGTATCCGGTGACGGTTGCGTGTTTGGGCCAGTCTTTTGGGCGGGTAATCACGGCGTTGCTAAAGGCGTGAATGATGCGAAGCGCGCCGGACTGGCAGGATTTCACAATATCCAGATCCTTGGCCTTGATGCCATTCTGGCGTCGTGCGGCCCAGCGGCAAACTTGCCGACGCAGCGTTGCGTTTAGAAGTCTGCAGATCAGCTTGCTGGTAACAAGGTTATAGCAGCGACCCAGAGCCCCCATACCGCCAAGATCAGGGATACCCATATGCGGATAATCCCCGGTCGGGATAAAGGACGGGATCAGTTGCGCCACGACGGTCGGGATGCCGAAATGACGGCCAATCGCATACGCGCCAAAGGTCTTGGGATGAAAGACGATGACGTCTGGTTCGTCTTGGTTGATGGTGTTGAAGATATCGTCAAGCAGCGCGTCCTGAAGGCCGCGCGCCTTTTTACCAAGCCCGATCAGAGACGTGACCTTGCGAAACGGGGATGATTTCGGATCGGCCGAACTGGCAAAAAGCCGATCATCCATAAGCGCAATCAGCGCATCGGTCAGGGGGGCGAATTCAAGGTCATTTTCCGTGACAAACGTCGCAAAGGGTTCGGGGGCGGCCAGCGTTACCCGGTGCCCCTGCTGGATTAATCCACGACCAAGCGCGACAAAGGGCTGCACGTCACCGCGCGTCCCATAGGTCATCAGCATGACATGCATGGTGCGTCCTTTCCGCCGTCACAATTGAGACCAAAGAAACCGATTAACCTTCTTCGCGATCCCGGTCATTGCCAAGGAAGCTTCGCGTTTGTTCAATCGCCTCACGCAGGCCAACCCGCTGTACCTCGACATCTTCGGGGAAGGCACCCAGGAGCCGCGATGGCATGCGGTTATCAAGCAGGACAAACACCCCGCGATCTTCCGCGCGCCGGACAAGTCGGCCAAAGGCCTGCTTCATGCGCAATCGTGTCAGCATGTCGTCATAGCGGGCACCATGGAATGCGGACTTGCGCGCGCGGTGCAGGATGTCGGGCCGGGGCCATGGCACGCGGTCAAAGACGATCAGGCGCAAGGAGTCACCCGGTACATCCACCCCGTCACGCACCGCATCGGTGCCAAGCAAACAGGCGTCGCGTTCAACCCGGAAAATATCAATCAGGGTCGAGACATCCATGCCATCGATATGCTGGGCCAGAAGTTGCAGGCCCGCTTCGTCCATCGGTCCGGTCAGGCGCTCATAAACAGCCCGCAACCGGTTGATCGCGGTAAACAGGCCAAGCGCGCCGCCGCCTGATGCCAAAAACAGTTCGCGATATGCCGCCGCAACATGGTCGGGGTTATCACGCCCCAAATCATTGACGATGAAAACGCGGGTTTGTTCGCGGTAGTTATACGGGCTTTTCATTGCCGCCCGGATGGCGGGAAGCGGCATGTGGGCGGCCCCTGTGCGATCCTCGGCCACGGCCCAGTCGAATTCTTCGTCGCCCGTGCCATCACGCAGCGTCGCGGATGTCACCACCATACCATGCGCGGTGGGGGCAAGCGACGTGGTCAGCGGGATGGTCGGGTCAAGGTAATGGCGATGCATGCCAACATCAAAATCACGGCCAAACTGACGTTCAATCGCAAACCAGTCGACAAAGGTTTTTGGTGTTTCCTCAACCAATGACGCCAGCATTTCACGCCACGCGCCGACCTGCATGATGGCGCGGCGTTCAAGGGACCGGATCGCGGCATCAAGGCGCTGTCGTTCGGCACTATCAAGCTCGTCGGCCTTTTCGTCGAGCATATGGGCGATGATCTTGATCAGCGATTTGGCCGGCTTTTCCATCGCCTCCAGCGCGCGATCGAGATCCGCCGCACTGGCAAGAACTTCATTGAGTGCCGGTTTGCAATCGGTTTCGATTGAATAGCCCCGATCCCCCTCGGCGGAGCGTGCCATGACCTGTGCCCGGACATGTGCGAGGAAGGTTTCCGCCGGGCCCTTGGCATGTTGCGATCCGTCATGAATGCGCGACAGCCATCCCTGTTCGGGCATGCATTGCGCGGCGACAATCACCGCATTGACCGCATCGCGCAACTCATCGCGATCAAGGATCAGGGTTTCAAGCCGTTGCTTGAGACCACGCGCACGCGACGATCCCTTTTGCTCTGCACCCAGAAGCCAGCGTCGGAGTTCCTGTCCTTCTTGTCCGGTCAGATGCGAAGAAAAGGCCTTGTCGGCGGCATCAAAAAGATGATGACCCTCGTCAAAGACATAACGCGTCGGCATCGAAGCATCATCAAGTCCACCCAAGGCCGCCTGCACCATGACAAGCGCATGGTTGGCCACAACGATCTCGGCCGATCGGGCCCGGCGCACGGTTTTTTCGACAAAGCATTTCGAATAATGCGGGCAGGCGGCATAGATGCATTCGCCGCGCTGATCGGCAAGCGCGCCGGTAAAGCGATTGCCAAGCAATTCGGTTAGCCAAGCGGGGAAATCGCCGCCGACCATATCGCCATCACGGGTATGCGATGCCCACCGCGCAATCAGGCCAAGCGGAGTGGCTTGGTGTGGTTGTTGGGCAAGCGGTCTTTGCGCTTCTTCGAAGTTCAGAAGGCAGAAATAGTTTTCCCGTCCCTTGCGCACCACGGCCTTAAGGCGCTTGTCCTTGGGATCATCATACAGTCGATCAAGTTCCTGATCGATCTGGCGTTGCAGGTTGCGGGTATAGGTCGAAATCCACACCGCACCGTCATTCTTCTGCGCCCAAAGGGACGCCGGGGCGACGTAGCCCAATGTCTTGCCGGTGCCCGTTCCGGCCTCGGCCAAGACAATATTGGGCGCGCCATCATGCAGGCGCGGGCCAAAGGCAGAACAGACCGATGACGCATAATCGACCTGCTGCGGGCGTTCCTCGGCCCCGTCGCCGAGAAGCTCTTTCAGGCGCTTGCGCGCATCCTTGGGATCAACCGGGTAATTGGCTGGCGGCGGTGGCGGGGCATGCTCGGCCCACTCGCCAAGTTTCTTCCAGACTTTAAGGCCCTCATACACCGCATAACGATGCGGACCATCGCCATCCGCCCCAAGGGCCGCCAGAACCGAAACACCCCACGGCCAATGGCCGCGCGCCATCGGCCATGCAACCGAAAGTGCTGGCCCGCGTTTGTTGCGATGAAGGGTGGCCAGTTCCTGCAAAAGCCGTTTCATAGCTTCTGCCAGTGCCTCTGCCTGACCGATCAGGTCATCGGCCGGTTTTTGGCCCGTCGCCAATGCAATGCCGCGCGGGGTTGGCACGCAAAATTGCGCGGGGCGGACAAAGGCGAAAAGCTCCAGAAGGTCATGGGCCGGAAACGGATCGGATTTCAGCCGCCTTGCGCAGGCCGGGGTATGGACTAGAATGGGGCGTGATGACCGGGCGCGCTTGGCGGCGGCCCCGTGCGGGAGTTCCTCGATCTCGCCATCGGGCGAGAGAAACACAGCATGACGCAATCCAACTACCATGACAGGTGCGTTGGGCGGCATGAAACGCGGTTGGGACTCTTCGGAACGATCATCGAACATTTGGGGCACTATAAGCAGACAGCGACAGTGGCGCCACCGGGGAAATTGACCTATCCTATAAAAATAGTGCTTAGCAAAACTGCGTTGCAGGGGTGGAAATGGAGTGGCTCAAAAATATTGCTGTTAACTTGCACGCAAAGGGACCTGCGGCGGTTTTAATAAGTATAATAGTTTCTATTGCTGCCTTGGGTTTATGGGGGCAAGGCGATTTAGCTAAGAGTGCATTAAGTGTTTTGGCCGTTGCGTTAGGGCTTCTTGGTTTGGCTCTGGCTAATAGGACTTGAGCGATGATAAGCCAGCATCGGGTTACTCAGCATTTCTGGCGCGATGACGCGATGCCGTTTGTCGAGCTCAGGCGCGTGGCGGACGGGCATTCAGTTTGTTATGAGCGCCACAGCCACGATACCTTTTCCATCGGCACGGTGAAGGGCGGTTACAGCACCTATTGGAACCGGGGCAAAACCCATGAAACGCAGGCAGGGTCTGTTGTGATCCTCAACCCCGAGGATGTTCATGGCTGCAATCCGGTCAAGGGCGCGGACTGGGTCTATGACATGTTGTTTGTCGACCCGGACTGGCTTCTGGATTTGCAGATTGAACTCGATGCCGATGCGGCCGGGAAGTTCGCGATGTTTTCCGATACGCTCAGCCATGATCCGCAGCTTTATGACGGCTTGATTGATCTGGCCGATACGCTGGCCAACCCGGATGTGGATATTCTCGGCAAGGAAACAGCACTGGTGTCTTTCTTTGGTGATTTGCATGTGCAGCTTGACCAGCGTGGTGTGCTTGATCGTGCGACCAGGGTTTCCAATGTGGCCCATGACCGCAAGATGGCCCGTGTCGGGGACTATATTCGTGCGCATTATGCCGAGAATATCGGTCTGGATGATCTGGCGGCGTTGGTGGGCTATTCCCGATCCTATCTGGTGCGGGCATTCAAGAAAACATATGGCATGACGCCCTATGCCTATCTGATCAATTGCCGCGTACAGCGGGCACGCCATGCGCTCAGGCGTGGGGAAAAGATCGTGGATGTCGCGCTTGAAACCGGCTTTGCCGATCAGGCGCATTTTCAGCGCATTTTCAAACGCCTGATGGCGACAACACCCCGGCAATATGCCCGCGCGCAAGCCGCTTGATCCCGGCAAAAAAGAAGGCGGGTGACTGTGACCCGCCTGGAGTTTACGCAACCCGACTATGGGGACGGGGTGCGGGGGATTATCCCAAAATCAGATAGGCTGCACTGGCGACCAGCAACACGGCCATTGCCCGGTTGAATGCGCGAATGCGTGCAGGGTCGCCCAAAAAGCGCGACAAAAACGCCCCGGCATAGGCCCAGCATGCGACCGAGGCGAAACAGACCACGAAATAGATGGCGGTAAATTCCCAGATTAGCGTCGCCGCACCAGACGCGGCATAGGCGCCCATCCCGGCGATGGAGGCCAGCCAGGCCTTGGGATTGAGCCACTGCATGACAGCGCCGGTAATGGCCTTGGGGCCGGTTTGGGCATCGCCTTTGCCAAGCTCGCCATTTGACGTTGCCAGTTTCCAGGCCATGAACAGCAAGAACGCCACCCCGGCCCACTGAATGACAGTGGTCAGTTGCGGAAAAGCTTCAAGCATTTCATGCAGGCCTAATCCGATCAGAAGCAATAAAAGGCAAAAGCCCGCTGTCGCGCCGAAGACAAGGCGGAGCGTCGGGCGAAAGCCATATTGCACGCCCGAACTCAGCACCAGAATATTAACCGGCCCCGGTGTGATAGAGGCCGCAAGCGCAAAGGCGGCCATGGAAAGATACAGGCTGAGTGTGGCGCTGAGCATGGTGGTGTTTCCTCATTGATCGACATCTCGTGGGGAAGGTGCCGTGTTTGTTATCAAGGAGGATGGCAAATGCGCGCGGTGATTTATTGAACGATATTGCTCAGGCTGTCTAAATGCCGAACGCCTTGGCCAATGCAGATGCGCCACCGGCAATCATGGCATAGCGCGCCGCCTTGCCAATCGTCACCAGAATGATGAAGGGCAAAAGGCGTACCCTCATGACCCCGGCAAAGAGCGTTAGCGGATCGCCAATGATCGGCAACCAGGCCAATAACAGTGACCAAAGCCCGTATTTGCCAAACCAGTGTGAAGCACGATCAAGGGCCTCGGGCGAGACGGGGAACCAGCGCCTGTGCTTGAAATGTTCGGCATAAAGACCAAGCCACCAGTTCACCAAAGATCCCAGAACGTTGCCTACGGTCGCTACCACAACCAATAGCCACACCGCATGATCACCAGATGCAATGATTGCAGCCAAAGCTGCCTCGGACGTGCCGGGCAGGATGGTTGCGGATGTCAGGGCCGAGAAGAATAACCCGGCATAAAGGGCAAGTTCGGTGCTCATACCCATCAGTTAGCTTGCTTTTGGGGACTGGTCCAGCAGATTGGGCGCAAAGAAAAAGCCCGACCGTGGACAGCCGGGCTTTGAGATTAAGTGTTGGCAAGTTGCTGCTTAGGCAACCGGGCCAATTGCCCGATCCTGTGGGGCAAGCTGCACGCCATAGCGGATGGCTGCTACCAGGCTTTCATAGCTGGCGATGCCTTTGCCCGCGATGTCAAATGCTGTGCCGTGATCGACCGATGTGCGGATGATCCCGCCCTTCAGACCGACGGTGATATTGACACCTTCGTCAATCGACTGAACCTTGACCGGGCCGTGCCCCTGATCGTGATAGCAGGCAACAATGACGTCGAAGTCACCGCGGGTCGCACGGTAAAACAGGGTGTCAGCTGGAAGCGGTCCCTGAACATCGATGCCTTCCTTCTGGGCGCGTTCGATGCCGGGGATGAGCTTTTCCTCTTCCTCGCCTTCACCAAACAGGCCGTTTTCACCGGCATGCGGATTGATGCCGCAAACCGCAATGCGCGGCGATGTCTGACCGGCCTTGGACAGGGTGTCGTGAGCCAGTTTGATGACCTGATAGGTGCGTTCGGGATTGATGCGACGGATCGCTTCAAGCAGACCGACATGAGTGGTCAGGTGAATGACCTTCATTTTCGGGGTCGCCAGCATCATCGAATAGCTGTCGGTCCCGGTCAGTTCTGCCAGAATTTCGGTATGACCCGGGAAGATATGCCCGCCGGCATGCAGGGCTTCCTTGTTTAGCGGAGCGGTGACAATCGCTGCCACGCGCTCTGCCTTGGCCATATCGATTGCAGCACTCAGATATTCAAAGGCAGCATGACCGGCCTTGGCATTGACCTTGCCAAATTGCAGATCGCCAAGATCAAAACCCGGATCAGCGCATAGAACAGTGCCCATTTCCGGTTCCTGCGGGATCGGATCGGATGGCAGGAATGTCTTGATATCGAATTTTGCACCAACAATGTCGCGGGCGATGGCCAGTTTGGCCGCATCACCAATCACGATCGGACGGGCCATTTCATAGGTCTGCGGATCGTCTACTGTGCGGGCGACGATTTCCGGACCTACACCACAAACATCGCCCATGGTGATTGCTACGATCGGTTTCATGTTAATACCTTCTTTTATCTGCGTACCGGGAACTTAGGCGGTTGTTTCGCTTGTCCCGGCGGTGTCGTCTTCCTTGTCCTCGGTCAGGCCCGTCAGATCGGTGCGTTTGACTAGGAACGAAATATAGATGGGCAGCAGGATGGCCGTTGTAACGGTCGATGCTGCAACCTGAACGGTGGCAAGATCGGCCAACTGACCAAACAGCGGGTTGGCCGCGGCAATTGCCATCGGGGTCGCAACCGCGTTTCCGGCGGTGGAGCCTTCGGACGCGCCGACGATCGGGTTCCATTTAAAGAAGCGGAAGACCAGGTAGCCGACCGTACCGGTGATGAAGACCGTCATCAGGCCGATCAGGATACCGGCGAGACCGCCTTCGATGATCGCCTGGAAGTCAATGCCCATGCCCAGTGCAAAGGCAAAGAACGGGATCAGCATGTCGCTGCCCTTGGCAAGGAAGCGGCGCAATTCGTGATCAAGGTTGCCAAGAACCATGCCGACTACGATCGGTAGCAGGACGGCAACAAAGGAAATGATCGAGAAGAAACCTTCGACAAAGCCCATGGCACCAAACACGGTCAGTGCAATCATGGTCAGGAACGGACCGTCATTGAGTGCAAGAATGGAATAGGCCGCCTTGTCATCCGCTTTGCCGTACTGGCCGACAATCGCGACATAAAGACCACCGTTGGAGTTGGTCATCGCTGCGATGATGGCAATCGGCACCATGCCAAAGAACAGCCCGCCGCTATCGGCCATGGCATAGGCCAAAAGACCAACAGCCGCACCGGCAATCCATTTCACGACCAGAAGGGTGACACCCTTGGCTGCGGCTGTGCCGACATTGGAAAGGGTGATCTGCGCACCCGCACAGAGCAGGAACAGCGCGATCAGCGCGCTTGCACTATTGACGAAAAGGGCTTCGGTGAAGTTGCCGATGCGCAAAAGGTCAGGTGCAAAGGTGTTGATGGTGGCGCCAAGCAAAAGCGGCACGATCATCATGCCACCTGGGATGCGTTCAAGGCTTTGTTTGATTCTCATGGTTTCCTCCCGGAGAACAGACTTTGGGGCGATTGGTTTTCCCGTTTGATTTTGATTTCGGGTGGGAGAAAATGGCATTAAATGAAGCTTATTGGAAGAAAATATTGCCATAAAGTGGGAGATGTTGCGCTATTTGCACGTTTATGGAAGTTATTGGCTCGTCTTGGCATGGGTAAATGTGCTATCACTCTGAAAAAATCGAGGAGACGATCATGTTGCCAGCCAAGCGACGTGCCAGAATCATTGAATTCCTCCGCCGCGAGGAAATGGCATCTTTAAAGGAACTGGCCGAAAGGCTGGACATGTCGGTGTCCACGATTCGGCGCGATGTGGAATATCTCTGCACGACAGGCCATCTGATGCGCACCCATGGTGGCGCGATGATGAATGTCAGCGACCGCAAGGGGTTCGAGCCGGAAGCGGCAATTTCATCCGAACTTGAAAGTGATGCCAAGCTGCGCATCGGGAAACGGGCTGCTGCCTTGATCCAGCCGGGCCAGACGGTGCTAATGGATAGCGGCACGACAACCTTGGCCGCCGCCGAGGCGCTGGTTGCACGCGATGTGCCGTTCACAGCCGTTACCAACGATCTTTCAATTGCATCCATTTTCTCCCAAAGCCGTACCATCAATACCTTTGTCGCCGGCGGTAATGTCCGTCCGGGATCGTCGACTTTGCTGGGGGCGTCCGCAGTCCGCATGATAGAGCAACTGCGGGCCGATATCGCAATCATCGGGGCGCATGCAGTATCGACCGATGGTCTTTCCGATTCATCGATCGAGCTTTGCGAAGTCAAACGCGCCATCATTTCGGCAGCGGAGTTCGTGGTCTTGCTGGTCGATAGCAGCAAGTTTTTCAGACGCAGTTTCAGCCTGTTTGGTGCACTTGAAGACATCGGGCTGATCATTACCGATGACCGGATTAATCCGGAAATCCTCAAAGAGCTCAAACAGCGCAACATACCGGTCGAGACGGTATCAGAAGAGGTAGCCTAATGAGTGACGTGCGTATTCTGGCCGATGATTTTACCGGTGCCCTTGATGCAGCAGCCCCGTTTGCATCCCCGGATGCACCCGTAAAACTGGTACTGTCGCGCGATGTGGCCAGTGGAGCCAAACTTACGATCAGCAGTGAAAGCCGTGACTTGCCTGTAGATGAAAGCAATGCTGCGGTTGACCGGGCCTATCATCTGCTGGGTGGGGGCGCGGCCGGGGCGGTGCGGGATGCAATTAAGCCGACCATCTGGTTTAAAAAGGTCGATAGCGTGCTTCGCGGCAATTCGATTTCCGAAACCATCGAGATGATGCGTCACGGCAAGTTTTCTGCCTGCATCTTTGTGCCAGCCTTTCCGGAAATGGGACGGCGCACCCGCGATGGCATGCATGAAGTCCGCGATGGGGAAAACTGGGGGCCAGCATCGGTTCACGATCTGCGCGCGGCCTTTGCCGAGCAGGGTGTTGATGCCAGTATTTTCTCTGACGACCGTCCTGTTGAGGGTGTTGTTATTGGCAATGCGCTGGTGCAGTCCGATCTTGATTTTCTGGTTGCGCGGTGCCGTGATCTGCCAAATGTGCTTTGGGCCGGAAGCCGCGGTCTGGCGCAGGCATTGATGCCGGAATTCAAAAATCAGTCCCAACCGCGTTTGTCGGCCATCATTGCCGGAACCGCACATCCGGTGACCCGCAAACAGGTGGCACATGCCGTTGCCAAAGGACTTGGCAAGCTTGAAGACGGTCCTGTCCTGCTTGATCCCGTTCCGACGGCAAAGGATGCAGCAGCAACGACCGCTGCATTGATGCGGGATGTTCCCAGTCTGTCCGTGCGACCAGGTACCGGGCTTATGGTGATTGGCGGCGATACCCTGTCGGCCGTGCTTGCCGCCAGTAAGGCGGAAACGATGGCCTGTCTTGGTGAAATTGCACCGGGGTTGCCGGTGTCTCGTATTTTGGGCGGGAAGTTTGACGGAGTTGAGGTTGTCACAAAGTCGGGCGGCTTTGGCGATGACGCCTTGCTTGAGCGGCTGATGGGGTAATCCCCAAAATGCAAAAGAAAAGGCCCGGTGCGGGGGACACCGGGCCTGGAATTGCTGGTCAGCAGTTTGGGGGGAGCTGACCAGCAGGGGGGAGACAAAAATTAGGCAATGGTC
>Ga0207735_100124_pt1 | contig 17862 bp, 19 predicted proteins | sample TtaePargueraPR_9_FD_187280 | JGI IMG/M metagenome (GOLD analysis project Ga0207735, IMG submission 187280) | Aerobic enrichment media microbial communities from Bioluminiscent Bay, La Parguera, Puerto Rico - Tt and E2 (1) (SPAdes) | ecosystem: Environmental > Aquatic > Marine > Unclassified ... | reverse complement strand
CCGGCCGCTTCGGCCACCAGCGGGCTGTCGAGGTCGTCGCGCTCGCCACCGACGGCCGGACCGCGCTGGCGGGCCTGCGCCCGCTGGCCGAGCCGTGCCGCGTGTGCGGTGCCCAGCGCTTCGCCGACACCTGTCCCTACTGCCGGGTCCGTCCGGCACCGCTCGAGACCGTGCCCGGAGGCTCTCTGTGAACCCGCGCCAACGACGTGGCGTCCTCTTCATCCTGCTGTCCGCCCTCATGGCCGTCGTCGTCTTCGGCGTGGTCGTGTTCTACGTCTCGAGCGTGAGCAGCCAGGTCGGGCCGACGGCGACGGTGTACCGGGCCACGGGCGACCTCGCCGCGTACAGCGAGATCACCTCGGCCTCGATCGCCGAGGACGAGGTGCCGGAGCGCTGGCTCTCCGAGACTGCGGTGCTGGACCCCGAGGAGCTGCTCGGTCGACGCGTCGCCGTCAACCTCCAGGAGGGCACCATGGTCACCGCCGACCTGCTGGTGCCGCCATCGGACCTCGACGCCGACGAACGCGAGATCGCCATCAACGTCGACGCCGTCACCGGCATCGCCGGCCGCGTCCAGCCGGGCGACTTCGTGGACGTCTACGCGGTCTTCGCCGACGTGCCCGGCCTCGCGAAGCAGGTCCAGGTGCTGGTGCGCAGCGTGCGCGTGGTGTCCGTCCAGGGTAGCCAGGTGCAGGTCGACGAGGAGAGCATCACCGGGGAGTCCACCGTCATCCCCGTGACCCTGGCGCTCAACCCCAACGACGCGCTGGCCGTCACCTACGCCGCAGCGTTCTCCCAGGAGGTCCGGCTGGTCGGTCTGCCTGCCGGCACCGCCGAGGACCGCAGCGGAGAGCAGGACGAGTTCGACGCCGAGGACCTCGGCGGCGAGGCGATCCCCGAAGGAGCGAACAACTGATGGCCGAGTCCGTGGTGATCGGCTGCGCCGAGCAGTCCCTGGCCTACGAGCTGCGATCCCAGCTGGCCGAGATCGGTGACCTCGAGGTCGTCGGGCTCGCCGCCACGACGCACGAGCTCGCGAGCCTCGTCGTGGCGAACGACCCCAACGTCGTGCTGGTGCACGACCAGCTCGGCCCCGAGTCCCTGCACCAGGTCGTCCGCGACCTCGGCCACCGGCGTCCTGCTAGCGTCTCGGTCGTCGTGTCCTCGGATCCCGACCCCGAGGTGCTCGCCGCCGCGATGGACGCCGGTGCGCGCGGCGTGCTGACCTATCCGCTCACCTTCGAGGCCGTGCAGCAGCGGGTCACCGGGGCGCTCGAGTGGTCCCGGCACATGCAGAAGCTGCTCGTCACGTCGGTCGACGGCGGCGACGAGGGTGTCGGCGGTCGAGGACTGGTCGCCTCGGTGACCGGTTCGAAGGGCGGCGTCGGCACGACGACGCTCCTCACCCATCTGGCCTGGGACCTGCAGCGGAGCAACGCCGACCTGCGCGTCGTCGTGGTCGACCTCGACCTCGAGAAGGGTGACGTCACGAGCTGTCTGGCGGCCTCCTACCGGACGTCGATCGCCGACCTGGCCAAGGTGTCCGAGGACCTGTCGCCGAGCACCGTCGCCGATGCCGTCGTCGCCCACGATTCGGGTGTGCACCTCCTGCTCCCGCCCGACGACGTCCGTGATGTCGAGTGGGTGACCCCCGCCGCCGTCCGGGAGATCGTCTCGTTGCTGCGCCAGCAGTACGACCTGGTGCTCATCGACGCGGGCTCGCACGTCACGCCGGTGCAGGCGGCCGCCGTCGAGATCTCCGACGAGATCGTCCAGGTCGTCACCCCGGACCTGGTCAGCCTGCGCGGACTGCGCCGGGACGTGACCTGGTGGGAGTCGCTCGGCGTGGCCAAGCCGGAGGACGTGAAGGTGCTCCTCAACCGGACCACGCGTTCCGACGAGCTGCAGGGTGCCGCGGTGGCGCAGCTCGCGGCCTCGCCGGTCCTGAAGACGTCGATCCCGCACCAGGTCAAACGCCTGGAGTCCGCGACCAACTCGCGGGCACCCCAGCTGGTCGACGGCGACGAGTGGTGGAAGTGCCTGCGCGCCCTCGCCGACGAGCTCCGGCTCGATCGCGTGCTCCGATCGCGCGACGTGCAGGGCGTGCCGGCCGCGGACGGTGCCCCGAAGCGTCGACGTCGCGGGCGTGGCGAGCGTGGTCAGGCGAGCCTCGAGCTGCTGGGCGTGGTCCCGGTCGTCGCCCTGCTCGCGGGGATCATGGTGCAGCTCGCGCTGGCTGGGCTGACCTTCGTGTACACGGGGTATGCGGCATCGGGCGCTGCGAGGGAAGTCGCTCTCGCGCCAGACCAGGCGCACCTGGCGCGGCAGGTCGCCGACGAGCGCTTCCCCGACGGGCTGGAGCGCGGCCTGGACGTCCGTGTCGGCCCGGTCGGCACCGGTTCGGCGGACGTCAGCGTCTCGGCCGGTGTCCCGCAGCTCCTGCCGGGTCTGTTCCCCCAGGACTGGCGGATCAGCGTCGACCGGAGGGTGGTGCTGGAGGGATGACGTCCCGCCGGGTGGCGTTCCGGGGCCGTACGCGCGGAGATCGAGGCAGCTCGACGATCGAGGTGCTCGGGATCGTCCCCGTCGTCGTCGTGCTGGTCCTGTGCCTTATCCAGGTGTGCTTCTTCGCCTACGCCGTGCTGGGCGCGAACCAGGCGGCACGCGACGGTGCCCGGGCGGCCAGCCTGGGCCGTTCGGCGGCCGTCGCCGTGGACCGGTCGCTGCCGGGGGCGTTGGACGCGTCGGTGACGACGGCGGGCGAGCGGGTCGCCGTGCGCGTCCCCGTGCCGCGCGTCCAACCGTTCCCCCAGCTCGTCGTCGAGCGGGACGCGACGATGCCGAGGACCGACTCGTGAGCCGCGGGTTCTCGGAGTGGGCTCCGGCACGGCCCCAGGGCACGTCGTCGCCCGTGACGCCGTCGAGCGCGCGGAGCGACCTCGACGAAGGACTGGTCGCGTTCTTCCGGCGCAAGCTGCTCGACGAGGTCGACCTGCACGAGCTGGCGCGCCTCGACTCCGGGCAGCGCAGGATCCGTCTGGAGCGGGTCGTCGCACACCTCGTGTCGGTCGAGGGCGTCATCCTCACGACGCGCGAGCGCAACGCGCTCATCCGGCGCGTCGTCGACGAGTCGGTCGGGCTCGGCGTCCTGGAGCCGCTGCTGGCGGACGAGACCGTGTCCGAAGTCATGATCAACGGCCACGAGACCATCTACGTGGAGCGCTTCGGGCAGGTCGAGCGGGTGCCGGTGGCCTTCACGTCCGAGGAGCAGCTCCGGCAGACCATCGACCGCATCGTCTCGACCGTCAACCGTCGTGTGGACGAGTCGAGCCCGATGGTCGACGCCCGGCTGCCCGCCGACGAGCGCATGCCCCGCGGCGCACGTGTCCACGTCGTGCTGCCGCCGCTGGCGCTCAACGGTCCCACGGTGACGATCCGTCTGTTCCCTCAGGCGTACGGCCTCGAGGAGCTGCTGAAGCGGGGCACGCTGGACCCGACGACGGCGGACCTGCTGGCGGCCTGCGTCCGCGCCCGCCTGAACATCATCGTCTCGGGCGGTACGTCGTCGGGCAAGACGACGCTCCTGAACGCGTTGTCCGCCTTCATCCAGCCCCGCCAGCGCATCATCACGATCGAGGACGCCGCCGAGCTCTCGCTCACGCAGGAGCACGTCGTGCGCATGGAGACGCGCCCTGCGAACGTCGAGGGCCACGGCCAGGTCACCATCCGCGACCTGGTCCGCAACGCCCTGCGCATGCGGCCCGACCGCGTCATCGTCGGTGAGGTCCGTGGTGGCGAGGCGCTCGACATGCTCCAGGCGATGAACACCGGCCACGAGGGGTCGTTGGCCACTGTGCACGCCAACACCACGACGGACGCGCTCATCCGGCTCGAGACGCTCGCGTCGATGAGCGACGTCGACGTCCCGTTCCACGCCCTGCGAGACCAGGTCAACAACGCCGTCGACATCGTCGTCCAGCTCCTGCGCGGTTCGGACGGTGCGCGCCGCATCGTGGCGGTCGACTGGGTGGCGTCGCGCCACCGCGAGGACTTCCGGGTCGAGCCGATGATGCGGTGGGACCCGGAAGCCTGGAACGACGCCGGCACCCGGGGGCGGTTCGTGGTGCACCCGGTCCCGCAGGTGATCCAGGACAAGCTGCGCATCGCGGGTGAGGGCTTCGGGCAGCCCGACCGGGTGACGGCCGGCGGAGGCGGGCTGTGACGGTCGTCCTGGTCCTGCTCGTCGCCTCGCTCCTGCTGTGCGCGTTCCTGCTGGCGGGGATCCTCAGCCTGCTCGGCGCCCGACGTCGGCAGCGTGGGCTCGCCAGGGCGCTGGAGGCGGGTTCGGGACTGCCGACACGTGGCGGGCTGGACCCGATCGACCGCTGGTTCCGGCGCACGCGGCCGGGACGCTGGGTCGAACGTCAGCTCGTGCTGTCGGGTGAGGAGGACCGCAGGCCGGTCGTGGTCGCCGGGGTGGCCACCGTCGGCGGGATCGCCATCGGGTGGATCCTCGCCGTGGGACTGGCACCCGTCTTCGGCCTGGTCGGTCTGGTGGCCATCGTGCTCGGCGTGCGGTGGTACCTGGCGCGCGGCAGGGAGAAGCGCAAGGAACAGTTCGTCGCGCAGATGCCGGAGCTGGCCCGAGTCCTGTCGAACGCGACGAGCGCCGGCCTGTCCATCGCCGGGGCGATCAGCATCGCCGGGAACGAGCTCGCGGCCCCTGCGGGCACCGAGATGCAGCTCGTCGCTTCCCGCATGCGTTTCGGGGCCAGCCTCGAGGACGCGATCGGCGATCTCGAGGACCGCCTGGCCTCGCGGGAGGTCTCGGTGCTGGCCTCGACCCTGCTGGTCAGCGCGCGCAGCGGTGGATCGCTGGTGACCGCGCTGCGCGACATCGCCGACACACTGGACGAGCGCAAGGAGGTGCGGCGCGAGATCCGGACCACGCTGGCGCAGTCCACCGCGACCGGATACATGGTCATCGCCCTCGGGTTCGGCATGCTCTTCCTGCTCAACCTCATCCAGCCCGGCACCGTCGAGGCGATGGTGGGCAGCTGGGTCGGCCGCGCCGCGCTGATCGTGTCCGCCACACTGTTCGTCGGCGGGTTCGTGCTCATCCAGCGGATGACGAGGTTCGACGGATGACCGCACCGATCGTGTTCGCCGTCGCCGGGGGCGCCGCCGTGGCGACGATCTTCCTGCTGCTCGGCATGCGATGGGCGCGCTCAGACGCCCTGGACGTGCTGGACGTCGACGATCTCGACCTGCTCCGCAAGCAGCAGCGCCGCCGTGCCGAGGGTGAGGGGCCGATCCAGCGCATGGCCCGTGCGCTCGTGCCGGCGTTGCGCGGCATGCTCACGCCACGCCAGGTCGCATGGATCCAGCGCCGCATCGACGAGGCCGGGCGTCCCGGCGGCATGACCGTCGACGGTTTCCTCCAGCAGTGCGCCACCTGGGGAGTGCTGGTGGCGCCGCTGATCGCGCTGCTGCTGGTCCTGGGGCAGTTCCTGGTCGTGCTGCTCTGCCTCGTCGTCCCGCCGATCATGCCGTTGAGCCGCTTGGCCGCTGCGCAGCGGATCCGTCGCGAGCGCATGGACCGGGACCTGCCGGACTTCCTGGACGTGCTCGCCGTCACCGTCATGGCCGGGGTCAACTTCCGGGCCGCGTTGGCTCGTGTGGCTGCCCAGTTCGAGGGTCCGCTGGCCGACGAGGTGACGCTCACCCTGCACCAGATCGCGAACGGCGCCTCCGTGCGGCAGGCGTTCGAGGACATGCGTCGCCGGTCGTCGTCGGAGCCGGTCGGCCAGTTCGTCTCCGCGCTGCTGCAGTCCCAGGAGCTCGGGGCGCCGCTGGCGGACTCGCTGCGCCAGATCGCGGAGGACATCCGGCGGGACAGCGCCCAGCGCCAGCGCCAGGCCGCGGCCCGCATCGCTCCGCGGGTGACGCTCGTGACCTCCCTGGTCCTGCTGCCCGGGGCCATGATCATCCTGATCGTCGGACTCTTCCTCGGCGCCGACGTCGACTTCGGCGCACTCCTGGGGACGCTGTGACGAGCACCGGTCTGCCGGGCCTGCCCCAGGACGAGTTCACGCGCCGGTTCGTGGGCACGTGCATGCTGGTCCGTCTGCTGGCCGTCCTCGCGGCCCTGGTCGGCATGGTGGGCCAGGTCGTCACGCTGCCCGTGCTGGCCTGCACGGTCGCCATCAGCGTCTCGAGCCTGTGCGTGCTGCTCTCCCCGGCGGTCTCGACGTTCATCGGTCGCCACCCCCTCGTCCTCGTGCTCGACGTGCTGCTGTCGCTGGCGGTCCTCGCGGCTCTCGGCGTCGAGAGCCCGCTCGTCCTGGCGACGCTCTCCACGGCGCTGGTGGTCGGGCTGGCCTTCCCTCCGGTGACGGCCGCCCTGTGCGGGGTGGTGCTCGTGGCCGGCTACTCGCTGCTGGCCGTGCTGAACGGGGTCACGCCCGACCGGTTCATGGTCGCGCTCGGCATCCCCGCCCTGTACGTCGGTCTCATCGTCGTCGGTGGCGCGCTGCGGCGTACCCACGCGGCGCAGGTCCTGGCTGCGGACCAGCTCGCCGAGGCCCGCGGCGCGGCGGCGGCGGCGGAGGAGCGGGCGCGGCTGGCGCGCGAGATGCACGACTCCGTGGGCAAGACCCTGCACGGGATCGCCCTGGGCGCGGACGCGCTGCCGACGCTGGTCGAGCGGGACCCCGCCTCGGCACGTCTGTTCGCGCGGGAGCTGTCGGAGGGTGCCCGCCGCGGTGCGAAGGAGGCACGTCAGCTGCTGGTGAGGCTCCGCGCCGACCAGCCCGACCGGCCGCTGGTCGAGGTGCTGCGCGAGCGGTGCGCCGCCTGGTCCGAGGTCGCCGGGGTGCCGTGCGACTTCCAGGCGGAGGGTGTCGTCGACCTCCCCGTCGAGTCGCGGTACGAGGTCTTGGCCATCCTCGGCGAGGCCCTGGAGAACGTCCGGCGCCATGCCCGGGCGGCGACCGTGGCCGTCGCGCTGCGAGCTGAGGCCGGCGGCGCGGTCCGGCTGTCCGTGCGGGACGACGGCGAGGGCTTCGTCCCGCGCGCCGACGGCGGCAGTCCCGAGGGGCACTTCGGCCTGACCGGCATGGCCGAGCGGGCACGTGCGGCCGGTCTGTCCGTGCGGGTCGAGTCGACCCTGGGCGCGGGGACGACCGTCACCGTGGTCTCCACGCGTGAGGTGGCGTCCCGTGCTGCCGTGCCGGCGCTGGACGACGTGGGTACCACGCATGTCTGACGGCACAGGGGAGCGCCGGCCGGAGAAGTCCGGCGCGAGGCGGGTCACGGTGGCCGTCGTGGACGACAACCCGGTGATCCGCATGGGCCTCAGCGCGATCCTGGCCGCGTCCGACCGGCTGCGGCTGGTCGGTGAGGCCGGCGACGGCGAGGCCGCGGTCCGGATGATCCGTGACGTCCGGCCGGACGTCACCCTCCTGGACGTCCGCATGCCCAAGCGCGACGGTGTCCAGGTGCTCGCCGAGGTGTCGTCGGCGACGAAGGTGCTCATGCTGACGTACTCGGACTCCCCGGACGTGGTCCGGGCGGCCGTCGACGCGGGAGCGGCCGGGTACCTCGTCCACGGCCAGATCGCGCCCCACGAGCTCGAGCGAGCAGTGCTGGCCGTCGCCGACGGGAGTCTCCTGCTCTCGGAGGCCGCGACGCAGGCGCTGCGCACGTCCTGGTCGATGCCGAGCCTCCGCCCGGAGCCTGCCGGGATCGAGGTCGGGCTCTCCGACCGCGAGCGGGAGGTGATGGACCTGGTGGCCCGGGGCCTGACCAACGGGGAGACGGCCCGTGAGCTCTACCTGACGGAGAAGACGGTGAAGAACCACATCAACCGCATCTTCGCCAAGCTCGGGGTGCGGTCGCGGGCCGAGGCCGTCGCGGTGTGGCTGGGGCCCTCGGCGTGACCGGACGGTTTGGGCCCCGGGTTGGGTCCAGGGGCCCTACGCACCCGGCGGCCCGTTGCCTAGATTGCTCGATGTCGGCGAACGTCGGCGACACGGCGCGCGCCGGGACACGTCATCGTCCGGCCGAACAGACCAAGGAGCACCACCATGACCCGCATGTTCGTCAAGACCAGGATCCGCCTGACGAAGGCCCTCGAGGGACGGCAGGAGGCCGGCCAGGGGACCCTGGAGTACGTCGGCATCGTCATCATCGCCGCCATCCTGATCCTCGCGGTCATCGCCGCGGTCAACGCGTTCGACCTGCAGGGCAAGCTCTCGACCGAGTTCTCGAAGATCACCGGCGCCGGCGGGTGACGCGAGCCCGGTTCCGCGACGACGAGGGGATCGCGACGAGCGGTGTACTGATCACCGTGTTCGTCGCGGTCCTCGTCGTCGTGTTCGCCGCCGTGCTTCCGTTGCTGCGCGGTACCGAACAAGCGGGCAGGACCCAGACGTCGGCCGACGCGGCGGCGCTCGCCGGGGCCGAGGCGGTCCGTCAGGGCGTCCTGGACGATCTGGCCGCACTGACGGTGTGGGGCATCGTCGGGAGCCACCCGACCTACGGAGAATGGTCGCCCGGCACCGCTCTGCCGGTCATGATCGGCTACGGAGCCGCCCGGGAGTACGCCCAGGACAACGGCGCCCACGTGAGCGCGGGAGACTATCGCTACGACCCGATCGACGGCACCGTGCGGGTGCGTTCCCGGCTGCAGGAACAGGCACCGGGAGGGGGCCGGACCACGTCCGAGGCGACGGCCAGCACCGGTCTGCGTATCAGTGAGTGCCGACTGACGGCGGCCCGCGACGCGTTGCCACCGCCGACGCCGTCGCCCACCCCGACGCCGTCACCGTCGGCGAGCCCCAGCCCGACGCCGTCGCCGACGCCGACCGAGCCGCCGGCCCCGACCTACACCGACTGGGAGTTCGTCTTCAGCTGCCCCGGTGAAGGTTCGGTGAGCGGTTCGTCCCTGGGCGCGGTCCTGGCGGATGCACGCGACATGATCGACGAGGCCATGGAGCCCCGACTCGTCGACTGACGGGTGGACCGGAGCAGGAGGAGTAGCAGGAGATGACGGCGAAGCTTCGTCGAGGAGGCGCGGTCCTTGCCGTCGCCGCGCTCGCTCTCGTGGCGGCGTGCACCGGACCCGACGCACCGGACGAGGCCGATTCGTCCACTGCAGCACCGGACTCCACGGAGACCGCGAGCGCGTCCCCGGAGTCCGTGCCCGCTGTTGACCCCGCGGAGACGGTGGACCTGGTCGCGGGAGGTGCAGGCCTCGAGGTCGATGTCTATCCACTGACCCGGTCAGGTGACCACCTGGTCCTGACCATGGATCTGTCGACGGACGCCGACGACGTCTTCATCCATGACCTGTTCGGCGGCGAGGTGACGGACTCCCCGGTCCAGGGCGGCGGGATCCGGCTCGCCGACCTCGACGCCAAGGAGGTCTATCTGCTCGGCTTGGACGCCCAGGGTGACCCGGTGGGGGCCGGCGAGCGCCTCGACAGCGTCGGCACCGACGGGCTCCGCGTGCAACGGGTGTACGCCGCGCCCGCGGAACCGGTGGAGTCGATGGGCGTGCTGCTCCCCGGGGCCTACCTGGACGAGGTGCCCGTGGTCGACGGCGAGATCCCCGCGCCCGCCCTGACGAGCGCCGAGGACGCCTCCGCCGAGCCGGTCGAGGCGACGGATCCGTCCGAGGTCGCCGAGGCACACGTCCTACCGCTGGAGTCCTTCTCCGCCGAGCTGGACGGCGCCGTCAAGGTGCTGGAGTCCACCGAGGAGATCACGGTCAGCCTCGGCGGCGACGTCCTGTTCGACTCGTCGTCGGCGAAGCTGCGGCCCGATGCTCAGCAGGCGATCGATGCGGCGGCCCGCCGTATCCAGGACCGTGCACCGGGCACGGTGGCCGTCGTCGGTCACACCGACGACGTCGGTGACGACGCGTCCAACCAGAAGCTCTCCCAGCGGCGCGCGGAGGCCGTCGCCGACGCGCTGGGAGAACGCCTCGACACTGCTCAGTACCCCCTGGAGACGTCCGGGCAGGGCGAGAACGAGCCGTTGGTTGCGAACACGTCGGACGAGAACCGGCAGCTGAACCGCCGCGTCGAGCTGACCCTGGTCTCCGAGGTCACCACGAGCACCGAGGTGGTGGCCGAGGGAGAGCTCCCGCCGTTCGAGGACGGGCCGACGGGCACGGGTGCCGACGGCGTGGTGATCGAGAGCGGGATCCGCACCTGGCGCTTCACGGTGCCCGAGGCCCGGCGTGCGGGCAACTCGCTGGTCGTGGACCTGCAGGTGACGGCGGAGGACGACGAGGTCGACTCGGGGACCGGGCCGGGCAACCTCGCCGGCTACTGGTCCTACCGGGGAGACGACGTCACGGTGCCGAGGAACATGCTGGGCCTCACGGTGCTCTCCGGCGCGTCCGCCGTCTACCCGTACGACTACAGGATCCGTGTGGACGGGGAGACCGAGGTCTGGAACCCCCTGGGTGAGCTCGACACGCTGCGTCGGGTCGACGGCGGCGAGACGGTCACGTTCACCGCCGTCTACCCCGGGGTCGAGGACGCCGAGACGGTCACCGTCCAGCTCAACCACAACCTCGGCGCGGAGCCGTTCCGGCTCACCGACATCCCGGTGGTCGACTGACGGTGGCCCGCGTCGACGACGAGAGGACCGCATGACGGGCGCGACGACGTCGCAGCGCACGATCGGATCGACAGGCCGGACGATCGGGCTGGTGGTCACGTATGTCGCAGCCGGGGTGGTCGGCGCCACGATGGCGGGTCTGCTCGCGGTCCCGGACGCCGACGTCCAGCGGGGCCTGGTGCTCCGGGCCGTGCTCGTGGGCGTCCTGCTGGTCCTGGTCACGCTCGGCACCGACCGCCGTCGTGCGCTGCCGACGCTGGCCGCGATCGCGGCGGTGGCCTACGTGCTCGACCCGGCGACCTGGGGCGGTCGTGCGCTTCTTGCCCAGCTCTGGCTCGAGCCGGGCCCGGCGACGATCCTGATCGACGGCATCGTCTGGGTCGCGCTGGTGGTGGCCACCGCCTGGGCCAAGCGGGCGGTGCGCGGGACGCGATGACGGAGCGACGGTCGGCACCGGGCAGCGCTGGGCGCGCCGGACCGGTCTCCGGACGCGTCCGCGGCCTGTGAACGGCGGCCGGGTCGCCGAGGTTGGGCCCGCGGATGGGTCCACGGGCCCTGTCGTGCGGTCCCGGTGTCCGGCAGGATCGACGACGTCGGCCCACCGGGGCCGCTTGACGTCTGACGAGGGGGAGTCCGTGCGCCGACTGCGAGGCGAGCGAGGAGCCGGCACGCTGGAGAGCCTCGGCGTGGTGTCGATCGCGGCGATCCTGGTCGTGGCACTCGTGGCGGCCATGATCGGCTTCCGCTACGCCGACCACGTGGCAGCGGCGTTCTGCCGTGTCGCGGCCGCGATCGAGGGGTCCAGCGGCGCCTCGTGCGCGGTGGCGCCGGCACGCACGGCCGAGGACTACGTGCCCCCGCAGCCGTGCGTGGTGTCGGCGCAGGGTGGCGAGAACAGTGCCAACATCTCCTTCGTCGTCACCCTCGAGGGTGGTGAGACCTGGCTCGTGGAGGAGCTGGGCGACGGCAGCTACCGGTTGACCCACCAGGGCGACGCCGGGGTCAGCATCGGCGTCGGGATCGGTGGTGGTGCCACCATCACGGTGGATGACACCGTGTACGGCGGTTCGGCACAGGCGTCCGCGAGCGTCGGCCTCGGACTGGCCGGCGGCGAGACCTTCTACGTGGACTCCGAGGACGCCGCGATGGAGCTGCTCACCCAGCAGCGTCAGGACTCGACCAAGGACGCGATCGTCGGGGACTCCGGCCCGGTCCGCTGGGTCACCGACCAGGTCGGGGGGTGGTTCGGTGACGACCAGGAGGGCGAGAACCGCGAGCCCGACGCGTGGTTCGTCGAGGGTGGGGTCTACGGCGGCGGATCCGCCGAGCTGGCGGGTGGTCTGCCGGGCCTCAACGGAGACGCCTCGGCCGAGGCCGCCCTGGAGATGTACCTGGGCACGACCCAGAAGAGCGACGGGACCTCGACCGACTACCTGCGGGCCGAGATGTCGGCCGACCTCGGCATCTCCGGCAACGGTCCGAACGCACAGGGGTACGACACGTTCTTCACGGCGGGTGCGGGCGGCGAGATGTCCGCCGTCGTGGAGATCGACCGGGACGAGAACGGTGAGCCGGTGGCCATGCGCGTCGTCAGCGCCATGGGCGGTCACGCGGAGTCCGACACGGCCTACAGCCAGGGCGGGCTGGACGACGACGCGAGCTCGGTCACCGCACGGACCCTCCAGATCCCGCTCGAGACCTCCGCCGACCGCGACCTGGCGGCCCGGTTCCTCCAGACGACGGGCGTGCCCTACGTGCCGGGCGTCACCGATCCCAGCGACATCACGTCCGCCGCGCTCACCCCGGACGCCTTCGTCCAGCTCGCCACGGACATGGGGGAGGTCGCCAGCACCCGGGGCTACATCTACACCCAGGAGTACACGACCAGCGACAGCACGGACTTCGCGCTCCAGGTCGACGCCGAGATGGGCGCCGTGACCGGGGTCGGTGGCGGCTCGGTCTCCAACCAGCTCGCCACGACGGGCTACGAGTACTGGAACGGCCAGGAGATGGTCGAGCGCAGCGGCTGCTCGATCTGATCCCGTAGAGTCCAGGTCTCCTGGCCTCCGGCCCACTGCACCACGAACGAGGGATCCGATGACCAAGCAGCACGTCCGACTGACCGGGATCGTCGCCGCGAGCGCCGCCGTCGCCCTGCTCGCGGCGTGCAGCGGTGGAGGCTCCGAGGAGAGTGCCGAGGACTACGGGTCGGACTCCCTCGCGCCGGCCGACGCTCCCGGCGACTGGCAGGTCCACGAGACAGGTCCGGTCTCGATCTCCCTTCCGTCCGGCTGGGCGGAGGCCGAACCGCCGTCCGCAGAAGAGGGCACCCAGGCGTGGGCGTTCACCGACGGCACACCGGCCGAGGGCGAGAACACCAACGGTGTCACCGTCGTCGTCTCCCCTGAAGCTCAGGGGGACATGCTCACGCAGACCGAGAACAGCCTGGTTTCGGCCGAGCGGTCGATGGGTGCCGTGGACGGCTCGGCGGAGGAGCTCACCTGGCCCGGTGCCGCCGACGCCGCCTACTCGACCTACTTCGTGACGATCCCGCTGGGCAGCGAGGACGGTGAGTCGATCCGCTTCGAGTCTCTCGGTGTGGTGAACGAGGCGGGCGAACAGGCTTTCGTTCTCGTCTACGGTCCGGACGCCACCTTCGACGAGGACGGTGTGCACCAGGTGCTCGAGTCGGTGACCGTGCAGTGAGCGGACCGTACTCCCGGGCGAACCGCCGGGCGTCTCTGCGTCTCTTCTCGCGGATCGCGCTCGTCGCAGCTCCGCTGATCGTGCTGGTCGGCGTGCTCGTGTGGGTCGGTGCGGGGCCGTGGTCGGCGCAGTCCGACGCGGACCGTCCCTTCGAGCCGACGGACCAGGTCGGCGCCGGTGAGGCGCTGCAGGTGTTCGGTCTCGACGAGCCCCAGGTGCTGTGGGCGGCGCCCGGCGATGTGGACGTCGGGGCCGTCACGTGCGCGTCCGACGACGCGTCGATCGTCGTCGACGGTGCGCCGGGGGCCTCCGGCCCTGACGTCCGCGAGTCACCGGACGGCAACACCTGGGTCAGACTCGCTGCTCTCGAGCCGATGCTGGGCACGGTGACGTGCGACGGACCCGATGTCGAGGCGGTCGGGGTGGCCGACGTCGACGGTGCCTCTTCGGGCGCCGGGGGCGGGGTGTTCTTCGTTCTCTCCGGTGCTGTCGTGCTGGGGCTCGGGCTCCTGGCTCGACGAGTCACCCGATGACCGACCCGACGGACACGGCGGCCTTCGGCGCGCTGACGGTGGTCGTGGCCCTGCTGCTCTCGGTCGGGTGCGCGGTGTACGTGGTGGTGATGTGGCGCCGGCAGCGGGCCTACGCGAACGGTGTGCGGGGCACCGCGGTGGTGATCGGTATCGAGGCCACGCCCTGGGCGGTGCGGCACAACCACTTCGCCCGGGCGACCGAGACGGTGACCGTGGCGACCCACCAGTGCCCGCACGGCGTCCGGCAGGAGCGGATCCCGCCCGGGCAGTACGTGGTGGGGCAGACGGTCGAGGTGGTGCAGCCGGAGGGCCGCCCGGACCTGGTGCGCCTCGATCGTGCCGACGTCGTCGGGATGCCTCGCCTGGTGTGGGGGTTCGCGGCCATGGCGGTCCTGGCCCCGGTGATCGCGTTGCGGGGCCTGGCTTCCTGAGGCTGCGGCCGCTCGGTCCGGTCGTGTTCTGGCCGCCCGGACCCTCGACCGCCCCCGGTGGCGTCAGCGCGCCGAGTCGACCGAGACCTCGAGGCCGTCCAGCGGCACGTCGGTGCTGGCGGTGCCCAGCACGGCGAACCGGTCCGTCACCCGCAGCACGCCGTGGTAGGCGGCGCCGTCGGCTCCGGTGTACTCGAAGGTGACCCGGTCGGCGCTCTGCTCGAGCACTTCGAACGTCGGGACGTTGCCGGTCATGTCGGTGATGTAGAGCTCCGCGAACCCGTCCTGCGGGGAGCCGCTCACCGCGATCTGCTGCAGCGATCCGGCGTCCTCGGGGGACGACCAGGAGTACGTCCACGTCGGCGAGAGGGTGCCGGTCTCGGTGAGGCCCTCGGGGACGTCGACGCTGACGGTGCCTGCCGCGACGCGTTCGTAGCCGTCGGCCACGGCCGGGGCGAAGACGGTGGGGGCCGCGGCCACCGCGGCGGTGGCGACCAGGAACGCGACGACGACGGCAGCACCGACGGCGGCGACGGTGTCGCGTCCGCCTCGGGTCACCCGCGGGACGGCGCCGGTCATGGTGTTGACCCGTGCGTCGCCGGACGGGGCCGCGAAGACCTCGGTGCCGTCGTCGTGCCGCGTGGCGGAGGACGGCGCGGCACCGGGCCACACCGCCTCCTGCAGGGTGGCGGCGCGCCGGTTCTTGACCCGGCCGACGAGGACACCGGTCGCGGCGGGTGTCACCACCGCGAGCAGCACCAGCAGGACGCCGAGTGCGGGGGAGGCGTAGCTCTGGCCGTTGACCTGGAGCTGCGCGGCGATCCCCGTGGTCGCCTGGGCGATGCCGGCCAGGACGAGCCACAGCAGCGCGGGTCCGCCGAGGGCGACCACGGACCACTTCCACCACGCCATGCCGGTGTGCCACCGGTACACCCCGCACGCGGTCAGGCCGGCGACGGCCCCGGCCGCCACGGGCGTCAGCACCAGCAATGCGACGACGGCGACCATCGTCCCGCCGAACGCCGTCGAGCCCGCGTCGGGGTCCAGCAGCGACCCCGAGGCCGCCACGGTGACGAGCACGGCAGCGAGCAGGAGGACGAAGACGACGGCGGCGTAGGCGGCGGCGCCGAGCAGCCAGGCGGTGGCGAGACGAAGGGGGCGCATGGAGGTCCTCAACGGTCGGTGGATCGAGCGCGCCCATGCTGGCAGCCGCGCTCGTGCCCGGACAGGGCCCGTGGGCCCAACGTCGGGCCCAGGTGCCGTGCTGCTCCCGGGCAGGTCCGGAGCCGATCGGGGAGCGCGGTAGCGTGCGCCACCGGGCGTCCTCGACGGTCGTCGACGCCCACGAGGAGGAACAGTGGCGGGACGGACTCTGAAGAACGGGGTCACGGCAGCTCTCGTGGCTGTGGCCGCGCTCCTGATGCTGAGCCTGCTGCTCGACCTGACCGGTGGCGGCGCCGAGGCGACGACGCTGGGGGTCACGCTGCTCGTCGCGGTCGTTGTCGTGGTCGCCGTCCTGCGGGGTGCGCGCCGGCGCGTCGTCGCCTGTGCCCGCAACGCTGCACGCCACCGCCCGGGAGCAGTCGTCGTCCCCGGCGTGACGACCGCGGAGATGCCCGCGATCGCCCGGCACCAGGGGTCGTCGGCCCGAGGCTGGTCGTCGGCGGGCGGCAGCGCGGTCGCTGTCGTGGTGACGCCGACGGGGCTGGAGGTGTGGGGCCGGCGGGACACCGCGCCCCGCTGGGTGGTGCAGCGCACCCGTGACGGCGTCACGAGCAACACTGCTGCGTTCGGTGGCCGGGAGGTTCCGGCCGTGTGGGCGCACGACGGTCTCGCGGCGGTGGTGTTCGTCCCTGCCTATCGGCCCCTGCGGGCCAGCGCGGGGATGGTGGGGGACGACGTCGGGCGGGCTCTGGCCGACCTCGGTGCCGACCCCGACGGACGATCCGCCGACGACGATGTCATGATGTGAGACATGACGTTCACTTCCCGAGACGGATATGGCATCCTGGGGTTTCGTTGAGACGCTGGGAGTGAGGTAAACCTCACCTCGACGAAGGCGAGACCTCCTAGAATCGAACTCCACGCAAGCCCCGATCCGGAAGGCGTACCTCGCAGTGAGCAGCACCCGACCTCTGCGCGTCGCGATCGTCGGCGCAGGCCCCGCGGGCATCTACGCCGCGGACATCCTGTCCAAGACCGACCTCGACGTCAGCATCGACCTCTTCGAGCGGCTGCCGGCCCCCTTCGGCCTCGTGCGCTACGGCGTCGCCCCCGACCACCCGCGGATCAAGGGCATCATCGGTGCCCTGCACAAGGTGCTGTCCCGGGGTGACGTGCGTCTGCTGGCCAACGTCAACTACGGCGTGGACCTCAAGCTGGAGGACCTGCGGCAGTACTACGACGCCGTCGTCTTCTCCACCGGCGCCATCAAGGACGCCGAGCTGCCGATCCCCGGCATCGACCTCGACGGGTCCTACGGCGCCGCCGACTTCGTCTCCTGGTTCGACGGGCACCCCGACGTGCCGCGCACCTGGCCGCTGGAGGCCCAGCACGTCGCCGTCCTCGGCGCCGGCAACGTGGCCCTGGACGTCTCACGCATCCTGGCCAAGCACCCCGAGGACCTGATGTCCACGGAGATCCCGGCCAACGTCCAGGCGGGTCTCGAGGCCTCGCCGGTCACCGACGTGCACGTCTTCGCGCGCCGCGGCCCGGCCCAGGTGAAGTTCTCGCCGCTGGAGCTGCGCGAGCTCGGCCACGTGCCGGACGTCGACATCGTCGTCTACCCGGAGGACTTCGACTTCGACGAGGGCTCGATGGCCGCCATCGAGGCCACGAACCAGACCAAGCAGGTCGTCAAGACCCTCACGGACTGGACTCTGGTCGAGCCGTCCCAGCAGACGGCGTCGCGGCGCATCCACCTGCACTTCCTGCAGGCCCCGTCCGAGGTGCTCGGCGAGGACGGCAAGGTCGTCGGGCTGCGCACCGAGCGCACGGCGCTGCAGGGCGACGGCACGGTCAAGGGCACCGGCGAGTTCCACGACTGGCCGGTCCAGGCCGTCTACCGCGCCGTCGGCTACTTCGGCTCCCCGCTGCCGGAGATCCCCTTCGACGACCTCAAGGGCGTCATCTCCAACCGCGAGGGACGCGTCGTCGACCTCGACGGCGAGCACCTGCCCGGCGTGTACGCCACCGGCTGGATCAAGCGCGGACCCGTGGGCCTCATCGGGCACACCAAGTCCGACGCGTCGGAGACCATCCGCCACCTGGTCGAGGACGTCACCGGCGTCGGCGACGGCGGCGACGTGGCCGACGGGTCGCTCGACGGCGGCCGCACCGCCCCGCACGGCGAGCCGGCGCAGATCGTCGACTTCCTCGTCGAGCGCGGCGTCGATGTCATCACCTGGGACGAGTTCACGCTGCTGGACGCCCACGAGCTCGGTCTCGGCGAGACCGCCGGTCGCGAGCGCGTCAAGGTCGTCCCGCGCGAGGAGATGATCGACATCGCCAAGGGTCGCGCCTGACGATCCCCGCGAGGTAGACCAACGCCCCGCGAGGTA
>Ga0207735_100123_pt1 | contig 17900 bp, 13 predicted proteins | sample TtaePargueraPR_9_FD_187280 | JGI IMG/M metagenome (GOLD analysis project Ga0207735, IMG submission 187280) | Aerobic enrichment media microbial communities from Bioluminiscent Bay, La Parguera, Puerto Rico - Tt and E2 (1) (SPAdes) | ecosystem: Environmental > Aquatic > Marine > Unclassified ... | reverse complement strand
CTCGTCCATGGCGTTGGAGTTCGCGACCGTGAACAGGATGTTGTGGGTCGCGGTGCGGATGTCCGTCACGGCCTTGGCCGACGAGGTGTCACCGAAGGACTTCGACGGCTGGAAGGTCAGCGTCAGGTCCGTGCCCGCGCTGATCCCCTGGTTGGGGTTCATGTACGGGTACAGGTTGAAGTCCGAGATGGTGAAGCCCTCGAAGCCCCACTCCGAGCGGAGCACGTCGGTCATGAGCGCCTCGGAGCCGCCGGCCCAGACGGAGCCGATGCGGTTGAACGAGCTCATGATGCCGGTGGCGCCGACGGTGGTCTCCGCGACCGTGCCCTCGTCGTCCGAGATGTACGTGACATCCATGGTGATGTCCTTCACGCCCATCTCGAAGGGCTTGAGGTAGACCTCGCGGATCGCCTGCTCGGTCGCCCAGGTGGCCACGCCGTTGTTGACGCGGTTGGTCTCCTGCTCGTTGAGCGCGAAGTGCTTGATCATCGTGTAGACGCCCTTGGTGGCGATGCCGTCGGCCACCGAGGTGAGCATCGCGCCCGAGAGCACCGGGTCCTCCGAGTAGTACTCGAAGTTGCGGCCCGCGAACGGCGAGCGGTGCATGTTGACCGCCGGGGCGTACCAGCCGTTGATGCCCTTCTCGAGGGCCTCGTTGCCGAGCATGGTGCCCATGGCGTTGCCGAGCTCGACGTCCCACGTCTGGGCGATCAGCACCTCGGACGGGTACGCGACGCCGTTGATCGACGAGTTGATGAAGGACGAGAAGCCCGCGGGGCCGTCCGGCTCCAGGGTCTGCGGCTTGCCGATCGAGCCGATCGCGGCCGTCTGGTACGCGCCGTTGAGCAGCACGTCGGTCATCTCGCCGACCGTCAGCGAGTCCAGGATCTCGTCCCACAGCGGGTCGTCCTTGGCCAGGCCGCGCATGTCGATGAGCGCGAGGTCGGAGTCGGCGCCGGTGGTGGGCATGTCGCCCTCGAACGCCTCGGCCGCCGCGTCGTAGTTCCAGGCCTCGAAGCCGGCGACGGTCGCGTCGGACGCGACCAGCTGCTCCGCGGTCGGGGCGGTCGGGAAGGTGCCGGCGAAGTCCGCGCGGGACATCACCTGGATCTTGCCGGCCTCGCCGGTGGTGGTGAACTCCGCGGAGACGTCGTCGAACTGGTTGGTCGCGGCGACCTCGTCGCTGCTGCGCGGGTTCGACTCGTCGTAGACGACGTCGGAGTCGACCGTGTAGACGAACGGCTCGGTGCCCTCGGCGACGTGGTGCGAGTCGGTGCGGACCGAGATCACGTAGTCGCCGGCCTCGAGGACGTACGCGCCGGCGCCCATGTAGTCGTACGACGCCATGTCCTCGACCGCGATCTCGATGGTCACGGACTCGGTCGCGCCGGGCTCGATGACGCCGGTCTTGGCGAAGCCGCCGAGGACGACCTCGGACTTCTCGATGCCGCCCACGGTGTAGGGCGCGGTGTAGTAGAGCTCGACCACGTCCTTGCCCGCGACGTCGCCGGTGTTGGTGACGTCGACGGTCACCGCGATGGTGCCGTCGACGGCGCCCGCCTCGGTGCCCGCGATCGCCCACGCGAAGTCGGTGTAGCTGAGGCCGTAGCCGAACGGGTAGACCACCGCGTCGTCGTAGTCGATGAAGCCCTCGGCGGCGGCGGTCTCGTAGTAGCGGTAGCCGAAGTAGATGCCCTCGGCGTGGTTGACGAACGGCGCGTCGGTGGTGACGGTCGCGTTCGAGGTCGCGGACTCGGTCGCCGAGACCGGGTACGAGGCCTCGATGTTCTCGTAGTAGAACTCGCCGAAGTTGTTCCAGGTCGGGTCGGCGGTGAAGTCCGCGGCCCAGGTGTCGACGGTGCGGCCCGAGGGGTTCACGTCGCCGGCGAGGATCGAGCCGAGGGCGTTGAAGCCGGTGGCGCCGGGCGAGCCGGCGAGCAGGATCGCGTCCACGCCCGGGTCGTTCTGGAGGTCGCCCAGCTCGAGGGTGGTGGAGGCGTTGACGACCACCACGACGGTCTCGAAGCTGTCCTTCGCGAGCTCGATCAGGGCCTTCTCGTCCTGGTTGAGCTCGAGCTGGTGCTCGCCCTCGAGGGCGCGCGGGTCGACGTTCTCGGGGTTGGCGATGTCGAGCATGTCCTGCGCGAGGTCGCCGCCCTCGCCGCCGGGGCGGCCGATGACCACGATCGCGGCGTCGTCGTACTGCGCGAAGGTCGAGGACTGGGCCTCGTAGCCGTCGATCTCCATCTCACCGATGGTGTAGGTCGAGGCCATCGGGTTGTCCATCTCGATGTGGCCGCGCTTGTTCTCGTCGGCGAAGGCCTCGATCGCGGTGTACATCGAGTCGTTGATGGAGAAGCCGGCGTTCTCGAGGCCGGTGCGCACGTTGACGGCGGAGTTGGTGTCGACCGAACCGGAGCCGGAGCCGCCGAACACGGGGTCCGCGGCCGCGCGGCCGAGCAGCGTCACGGCGGAGCCGGAGTCCAGCGGCAGCGCCGCGTCCTCGTTCTTGGCGAGCACCATGCCGCCGTTGCCGATCTCCTCGACGAGGTCCTTGGCGGCGGCGTCGATCTCGTCCATGTCCGCGTAGTCGGACTCGTAGTACGAGGTGTCCCAGCTCGCCGACTCCTCGGAGTTGGTGAACGTGTAGGTGCCCGAGCCGAACTGCGAGGCGACCCAGCCGCCCGCGATGACGAGGGCCATGTTCGCCACGATCGTCAGCGCGACGACGAGGGCGACGATCGGTATCCAGATCGACAGGAACTTCTTGTTGGACATCCGCGCCTTCGCGGCTGCGGCGTCCTTGGACGGACGGGCGTTCACTGGGTGTCTCCTTCTAGGTGTGGGATGGGCGGAGGACGGGGGTTGTCACCGTCCCGCCGGGCCAGCACGTGCGAGCGGCGCCTGTGCGCCGTCGCTCGCCTCCACCGCTGGCGATGCTTCGCGTCACCGCGAGGGCGGCACCCGCCCGACGAGGATGTCGTCGGGCGGGGCGCCTCGCGACGCGGGTGACCGAGCTACTCGGTGACCTCGGTGATGTTGCCGTCCTGGTCGATCTGCCAGGTGAGGCCGGTCTCGGCCGAGTCGGCCTCGATGACGAAGTCGCCGCCGTCGATCGCGACGGTGCCGGTGACGCGCGAGGCGGCGTCCGAGATCACGAACGGCATGACGAGCAGGCCGTACTTCTGGGTGGGCTGCTCCACGTCGCCCGCAAGCATGACCTGGGTCCAGTTCGGGTCGTCCGCGAGCGCGTCGAGCACGGCCTGGCGCGCGGTCTCGAGGTCGGTCGCGACGTCGACGGTGGCCTCGGCCTCGACGGTCGTCTCGGTGTCCGTCGCGTCGGAGTCGCTCGAGCACGCGGTCAGGCCCAGCGAGCCCGCGGTGGCGATCAGGAGCGCGAGGCCGGTGGCCCGCATCTTCTTGTTCATCATGGTTCTTCCTTACTGATGTCGAGCCACAGGTCTCGCCTGTGGTCGGTGGTTCACCGGGCAGGCGCCGAGCGACGCAGCTGCCGGGGTGAGGGGCGTGGCCGGCGAGTCCTGCCGCCGACCACGCCCCCGGGATGGTATCCGATTACTCGGAGATGACCCCCGCGTAGTTCAGGCCGAAGCCGTAGTCGTACGCGTTGCCGTTGGCGTCGGTGTAGGGCGTCATGTCCTTCGCGACGTCCTCGTACTGAGCCTCGACGGTGTCCATGTCGGCCGGGAACTGGATCGGCAGACGGCCCGAGGGCTCGTAGCCGCCGGTCACGACGTCGATCAGCGCGGCGTCGCTGATGCCGAACCCGACCACGATGGCGTCGGAGTCGGCCTCGAACTCGGCCGGGATGGTCGCGTGGATCGCCTTGAGGACGGTCACGACGGGGATGTCGTTGCCCGAGGCCTCGACCGCGGCGACCGCACGCTCGAAGTTGTCGAGGTCGGCCTCGTTGGACGCGGTGACGGAGTTGCCGAAGTACGAGCGGTTCTCCTGCGTGCCGTCCTCGAGGATGTCACCCGAGAGCGAGGTCTTGCGGACGTTGTCGCCATCCGCGGTGTACTCGCGGTACTGCAGCGACAGCGGGTAGTACTCGCCGGACTCGGCGTCGTAGCCCGAGTTGCCGAAGACGGCGCCCGTGGTGGGGCTGTCCATGCCCACGAGGACCAGGTCCACGTCGGACAGGTCGGGCGTCGTGTACGAGGTGACCACGCCGTTCTCGTCCACCTCGACCTCGTCCGTGACGACCTCGCCGAAGAAGGCGGCCGCCGCGTCGAGGTCCAGGGTCGGGCCGTAGGAGTAGGTCGCCGGGGCGAAGATGCTCGGGAGGCCGTTGTCCGACGACTGCGGGATGTAGACCTTCTTGTCGGACCAGTCGGTGTCAGCCGCGATGGTGCCGTCGTTCTTGAGCATGACCACCGAGGCGAGCTGCGCGGCGTAGCCGGCGTCGACCTTGTCCTCGGACGCGAGGATCTCGGCGGACTCCTCGGGGTCGAGGAAGGCCGACTCGTACAGTCCGGCGTCGAAGCTCATGTTGAGGATGCGCGCGCCCGACTGCTGGAAGCGGGTCTCCGCGTCCACGTCGCGCTCGCCGGCCTCGAACTGCTCCTGCCACAGGGCCGCGCCCTCGAGGATGTAGGTCGCGTCGTTGACGCCACCGAACATGTCGTGACCGGTCTCGAGCACCTTGACGTAGCGCTCGGCGGGGGTCAGGTCCTCCGCGCCCCACGCGGTCGCGATGAACGCGCCCTCGTCGTTCGCGCCGGTCATGACGCCCCAGTCGGTGACCACGACGCCGCCGTAGGAGTTGTCCTCACGCAGGGTGTCCATGAGGCCCTGGTCGTAGGCGGTGCCCATGCGGTCCTCGAAGAGGGCCTCGCCGTTCTCGTCGACCGAGACCGAGTACGAGGTCATCATCGACGCGGCGTTCATCGCGCCCTGGAACACGGAGATGTGCTCGTCCAGGTTGTCGCCCGGGTACACGCCGTACTTGCCGGCGTCGGTGTGCGACTCGCGGCCGCCCTCGCCCGGGCCGTCGCCCGGCCAGTGCTTGATCATCGCGTTGACGGACTCGGTGCCCCACTCGGCGGTGCCGTCGGTGCCCTGGAAGCCGTCGACGTAGGCGCCGGCGAGCTCGGCCGCCTGCTCGGCGTCCTCACCGAAGGTGCCCAGGACGCGGAGCCAGCGCGGCTCGGTCGCGAGGTCGATCTGCGGCGACAGCGCGGTGGTGATGCCCAGCGCGCGGTACTCGGCCGAGGCCATCTCGCCGAACTGGCGGGTGTACTCGGCGTCGAACGTGGCCGCGAGGCCCAGGTTCTCGGGCCAGCGCGAGATGTCGGCGCCGTCGGCGTTGTAGGTACCGCCGGACGCGGCGCCCTGACGCGGGTCGGAGGCGAAGTTGACGGGCACGTAGACCGCGTCGTCGGTGACGAGGGTCTCGACGAACGCCTGCATCTCGTTGACCCACGGCACGGTCGCCGCGGCGTCCGAGCCCGCGGCGTTCAGGACGGCGCGGAGGTTCGACTCGGCGAGGTAGGTCTCCTGGGCGTCGGTCAGGCCGTCCGCGGGCGAGCGCTCGTGCGAGCTGAACAGCATGAGGCCCGCGATCTGCTCGATCGACATCTGCGCGGCGAGGTCCGCGGCGCGCTCGGTCGACTCGAGGCGCCAGTCCTCCCACGCGTCGAGCTCGCCATTGCCGTTCATGTCCTTGAACGCGACCGTCTTGCCGTCGACCTCCTCCTCGAGGAGGGTGACGCCCGACTCGGCACCGTAGGACAGGTCCGGCGCGTCGCCGGGGTTGTCGACCACGACGAATGCCGTGGTGCCGTCGGTGACCTCGCTGGTCGTGTAGCTGGAGGCGTCCTGCGCGTCAGCGGTGGGGCTGACCTCGTCGGCCGTGGACCCCGTGCATCCCGCGAGCATGGTGGCCAGGCCGACGCCCGCGAAGGCGAGCGCTCCCCGACCACGGAGCGCCCGCATCGCGGGTGCTCCAACCGTCTTCGTTGACTTCATCGCTGTCTCCTCAATCAATGTGCTGATCACACGCCGCTCGGCCGGCTTCGAGGAACTTCGTCGTTCGAACTCCATCGCCATCCGGAAAAGACGGCCGCGTGCGTGCTGAACGAGAGTCAATCAGCGGGTTCCTGGGCCCCGCGGCCGGTCCGCACAACCTGTCGTCGGCGACGCACGTTCTGCGCGTTCGGGGCCTTCCGGGGGCCCCGGCGTGACCGATCCGTTATCCGTCCTTTACGGGCCCGTGATCAGCCGCGGCGCACGCGGACGTCGCCCGCGTGGACGATGCGCTCGTCCCCGGAGGCGCTGCGCACCACCAGGGCGCCGCCGTCGGTGAGGCCCACCGCGCGGCCCGCGACGGGCGGGCCGTCGGGCACGTCGACCGCGACGTCCCAGCCCAGGGTGGCGGTCACCTTCTCGACCTGGCCGCGCACGTCCCCGCCGGCCTGCCAGGTGGCGACGGCGTCGCGCAGCTCGGCGGCCAGCGCGCCGAGCAGGGCGGGCCGGTCCAGCGCGGTCGCGCCCAGCGTCGCGAGGGACGCGGCGTGCGGCACCGGCAGCTCGGCCGGCGCCTGCGAGACGTTGATCCCGATCCCGGCGACCACCGCATCGTCCACCGTCTCGCACAGGATGCCCACGGCCTTGCGCCACCGGCCCCAGCCGGGGATGTCGCGCGCGCCGGCCTCGACCACCACGTCGTTGGGCCACTTCAGCCACGCGCCGACGCCCGCGCGGCGCAGCGCGCGCACGGTCGCGACGCCCGCGACCAGGGGCGCCCAGCCGTAGTCGGCGCGGTCCACGTGGTCGGGCCTGAGCAGGAACGATGCGGTGAGGGCCGCCCCGCGCGGCGTCACCCAGGCGCGGCCCGCGCGGCCGCGGCCGGCGGTCTGGTGGTCGGCCACGATCGCGGACAGGTGCGGCCACGCGTCGGGCTCGGTCCGCGCCGCCTCGATCAGGCGGGTGTTGGTCGACGGGGACGCCGGCAGGACCAGGAGGCGGGACAGCGTGCCTGGCACGAGCGGCGCGAGCCCCTCGCGTGTGAGCGGTCGCCGCGAGAGCGCGATGCTGTCGGGGCCGGGCGTGCTCACCGGGCTAGGCTAGCGGGCAGTCCGATCCCCAAGGAGAACCGTGTCACCGATGAGGCCCGCGAAGACCACCGCCTCGGCGCTCGAGGAGCTGCGCCGCAAGGTCGATGCCGCCGTCACCGCCCCCGAGGAGAAGGCCCAGGAGAAGCAGCACGCGCGCGGCAAGAAGACCGCCCGCGAGCGCATCGCGCAGCTGCTCGACGAGGGCTCGTTCACCGAGCTCGACCGGCTCACCCGCCACCGCTCGCGCAACTTCGGGCTCGACAAGGCACGCCCGTACGGCGACGGCGTCGTCACCGGCTACGGCACCATCGACGGCCGCCAGGTGGCCGTGTACTCCCAGGACTTCACGGTGTTCGGCGGATCGCTCGGCGAGGTGCACGGCCAGAAGATCGCGAAGATCCAGGACTTCGCGCTGCGCACCGGCGTGCCGCTGATCGGCATCTCGGACGGCGGCGGCGCGCGCATCCAGGAGGGCGTCGCGGCGCTCACGCAGTTCGCCGAGATCTTCCGCCGCAACGTGGCCGCGTCCGGCGTGATCCCGCAGATCTCGATCATCCTCGGCCCGTCCGCGGGCGGCGCGGTCTACTCGCCCGCCCTCACCGACTTCATCGTGATGGCCGACGGCACCTCTCAGATGTTCATCACCGGCCCGGACGTCATCAAGTCCGTGACCGGCGAGTCCGTGACGTTCGAGGAGCTCGGCGGCGGTCAGGCGCACAACGTGAGGTCCGGCGTCGCGCACTACCTCGCGTCCGACGAGGACGACGCGCTCGAGTACGTCCAGCACCTGGTCCAGTTCCTGCCGCAGAACAACCTGTCCGACCCGCCCGTGTGGGACGCCGAGGCCGACCTGACGCCGACCGACGAGGACCGCGCGCTCGACACGCTCGTGCCCGACTCGGACAACCAGCCGTACGACATCACCACCGTGATCGAGGCGATCGTCGACGAGGGCGAGTTCCTCGAGATCCAGCCGCTGTTCGCGCCCAACGCGGTGGTCGGCTTCGGCCACGTCGAGGGCCACTCGGTCGGCATCGTCGCGAACCAGCCGATGCAGATGGCCGGCACGCTCGACATCAACGCGTCGGAGAAGGCCGCGCGCTTCGTGCGCACGTGCGACGCCTTCAACATCCCGATCATCACCCTCGTGGACGTGCCCGGCTTCCTGCCCGGCGTGGGCCAGGAGCACCAGGGCATCATCCGCCGCGGCGCGAAGCTCATCTACGCGTACGCCGAGGCGACCGTGCCGCTGGTCACGTGCATCACGCGCAAGGCGTACGGCGGCGCGTACATCGTGATGGCGTCGAAGCAGCTGGGCGCGGACGTCAACCTCGCGTGGCCCACCGCGCAGATCGCTGTCATGGGCGCGTCCGGCGCGGCGAACATCCTGCACCGCCGCACGCTCGCGGACGTCGAGGCCAAGGGCGGCGACGTCGAGGCCGAGCGCCAGGCGCTGATCGAGGACTACGAGGACCGGATCGTCAACCCGTACGACGCGGCCGACCGCGGCTACATCGACGCCGTCATCGAGCCCTCCGAGACCCGCGCCGAGATCGTCAGGGCGCTGCGCGCGCTGCGCACCAAGCGCTCGTCGCTGCCGCCCAAGAAGCACGGGAACATCCCGCTGTGAACGGGGACGAGGCCGCGAGCGCGGCCGCCGGCCTGCGGGTGGTGCGCGGCACCCCCGACGAGGCCGAGCTCGCGGCGCTGGTGGCCGGCGTGGCAGCCGTCGCCTCCGCCGCCGCGGACGGCGAGTCGGAGCCGGGCAACCCGCGCTCCGCGTGGATGGACCGCTCGCGCACGCTGCGCGGCCACCACGGCCCGCTGCCGCTGGGCCGCGGCACCGGCGCGTGGCGCCACTCGCTGCGATGACCGGCCGCGCGCTCACGATCGGCCTCGCGCTGCTCGCCGCACCCCAGGCCTACGCGCGGCTGCGCTCGGCCGGGGACCGGCATCGTCCCGACAGCGAGGCGCTCCGGCCCGCGGACGCCGCGCTCGTGCTCGGCGCGCGCGTGTGGCCCGACGGCCGGCCGTCGCGGTTCCTGCGCGAGCGCGTCGAGACCGCCGCCACGCTGTACCACCGCGGCCTGGTCCCCCGGCTCGTGCTCACCGGCGCGGGCAGCAACCGCGAGGGCCTCGACGAGACCGAGGCGATGGCCCGCACCGCGCTCGGGCTGGGTGTCCCGCAGGAGGCGCTGGTGCTGGACCCGTCGGGCCATGACACGCGCGCCTCGGCGCGGAACGCGCTGCACGCGCTGGGGCTGCGCTCCGTGATCGTGTGCACGCAGGAGTTCCACCTGCCACGCGCGATGTGGCTGTGCGCGAGCGTCGGGCTCGAGTCGCAGGGCGCGCACCCGGAGCTGCTCGCGCGCCAGCACACCGCGATCGGCTACGCGCGGGAGCTGCCCGCGACGTGGAAGGCGGCGCTGGAGATCGCGCGGGACTCGCTCGCGCCGCACCGCGCGCCGCGCTGACCGAGCGCGCTCACACCCGCCCTCCAACTTCGCTGCGCACGGAACCGAGCCCGACACGCCGCATCGGGCGGCCGAAACACGGCGACACGCCGCGGCGTTCGTCCGAGATCCGTGCGGAGCGCACCTGTGGGCTGGCGCGCGGGCAGCCGGCGGCTTCAGGCGCGGGCGGTGTCCAGCCCGGAGTTGAGGCTCTCGAGGATGTCGCGCAGCGACGCGAGCTGCGAGTCGTCGAGCGACTCGAGCTGGCGACGGCGCTGCGCGCGTGCCGTGCCGACCACCTCCTCGGCGAGCTCCATCCCGGCCGGGGTGAGCTTGAGGCGGCGGATGCGGCGGTCCTCGGGGTCCTCGTGACGCTCGAACAGCCCGCGCTGGACCATGCGCTGCACGATGCCGGTCGCGACGGACGGGTGAACGCCGACCGCGTCGGCCATGTCGGTGGTGGTGCAGCCCTCCTCGGCGAACAGCACGACGAGCGCACGGAACTGGTGCAGCGTCAGGCCGAGGCTCGACACGGTCTCGGCGGTGTGCGGCACCGAGCGGCGCAGGAACGCCAGCAGGTCATCGCACGTCTCATCCAGCAGCGCGTCGCGTCCGGCCATCTGTCGCCCCCTGTCGGTTCCGCCCGCCGATTCTCACTATAGCCACGTTATACAGGCGGTTTGTCCACCCCGCGGAGGCCCGCCCGGCGCGGTGCGCACCCGTCACGCGTCGGATGCGAGAGCCTCGAGGATCCCCCGCAGCTGCTCGAGCTGGGCGGCGTCGAGGCGCCTCAGCTGTGACTCCTGCTCGCGCTCGACGGCGCTCACCACGCGCGCGACGAAGGCCTCACCCTCCGCGGTGAGCGCGAGCAGCCGCACGCGCCCGTCCGCGGGGTCGGACTCGCGCCGGATCCAACCGCGATCCACGAGGCGCGCCACCACGCCCGTCGCGACGTTGGGGCGCAGCCCCACGCGCCGCGCCGCCTCGGCCGTCGGAATCGGCGCGCTCGCATGCACCACGAGCATGGTCCGCAGCTGGGCCACCGTGAGGTGCGCGTCCTCGAGCAGGTCGGCCTGCTGCCCGAGCGTCCGCCGCGCGAGCACGCCCTGCAGCTCGAGCACCTCGGCGATCAGCCGCGCCCGCCCCATGTGGCCCCCCGCCCCGGCTTGTTAATTCATGTGACACGAACTACCTTACCGGGGTGCCCCGCGCCGCGCCCGGCGCGCCCCCATCGAAGGAGTCCCCGTGACCGCCCCCGCCCCGACCCGCGTCGGCCTCGACGACGCCCTCGCCGAGGGCATCTCAGCGAGCACCTACCGTCGCCGCTGGGCCATCCTGGCCACGCTCTGCCTGGGCCTCATGACCGCGATGATCGCCAACATGAGCCTCAACCTGGCGCTGCCCGAGCTCGCCGTCGACTTCGAGCTCACGCAGCTCCAGCTGACCTGGGTGGTCGAGGCGTTCGCGCTGGTCTTCGCGGCACTGCTGTTCATCTCGGCCGCGATCGCAGACCGCTACGGCCGCAAGCGCGTGATGATGCTCGGGCTCGTGGTCTTCGTGCTGGCCTCGGCCTACGCGCCGTTCTTCGCGAGCACGGGCGCCGAGCTCATCGCCTCCCGCGCAGTCATGGGCATCGGCGGCGCGCTCGTGATGCCGACCACGCTGTCGCTCGTCAACGTCGTGTTCCCGTCGAGGGAGCGCCCCAAGGCGATCGCGATCTGGTCGGCCGTCGCCGGCGTCGGCATGATGATCGGCTCGGTCCTCACCGGCGTGCTGCTGCACTTCTTCGACTGGCGCTCGGCCTTCCTGCTGGGCGCCGTGTTCGGCCTGGTCTCGCTCGCCGTCGCCGGTCGCATCGTCCCGGAGTCCGTCGATGAGAAGCAGACGCCGGTCGACTGGACGGGCGGTGCTCTCGTCACAGTCGCGCTCGCCGGGATCGTCTACACGATCATGGAGGCCCCGTCGCACGGCTTCGAGGACTCCCTCACGGTGATCGCCGCGATCGGCGGCGCGCTCGCGCTGGCCGCGTTCATCTGGTGGGAGCGCCGCGCCGCGCACCCCATGCTGGACCTCGACCTGTTCCGCCGCTCGCGCTTCACGCTGTCCGTCATCTCGGTGACGCTGACGTTCTTCGCGATGATGGGTGCGTTCTTCGGGATGACCCAGATCTTCCAGCTCGTCATGGACTACGACGCGCTCACCACCTCGCTCGCGTTCATCCCGTCGATGCTGCCCATGATGATCGTGGGTCCGATGATCCCGCGCTTCGTCGAGCGCTTCGGCACCCGCTGGACGGTGATCCCGGGCCTGGTGATCATCGCGGGCGGCTTCCTGCTCATGACCACGTGGCCCACGGTGCCGTCGTACTGGGACTTCCTGGTCGCGATGAGCATCATCACGCTCGGCATGGCGATGGTCATGACGCCGGCGACCAACATGCTGATGTCCTCGGTGCCCAGGAACCGCTCGGGCATGGGCTCCGCGATGAACGACACCACCCGCGAGCTGGGCGCCTCGCTCGGCATCGCGGTGCTCGGGTCGCTGATCGCGAACCAGTACGCCTCGTCGATCGGCTCCGTGGCCGCCGACCTACCGGCCGAGGCGGGCGCCGCGGTCGAGGACTCGCTCGCCGGCGCGATCGCCGTGACCGACCAGATGGCGGCCTCCGGCGGCGAGGCGGCCGAGGTCGCCGCCCAGATCGCGACCGCCGCGCAGGCCGCGTTCATGGACGCGAACCAGCACGCCATGATGATCTCCGCGGTCATCGCGATCGGCACGGCGCTGCTCATGCTGATCGCGCTGCCGCGCGGCGACAAGTCCCTCAGCGGCGCGCCCGGGACCGCCCCCGGTGTGGACAGCGCGCCCGCAGACGTGGCGACTGAGGCCGGGTCCCGCCGGGGCGCGGAGGGCTAGGCTCGCCGCATGCCCGTCCCCTTCGTCCTCGCGTCGCAGTCCCCCGCCCGCCTGTCGACCCTGCGCTCCGCGGGCGTCGATCCGGGCGTGATCGTCAGCCACGTCGACGAGGACGCCGCGCTGGACGCCGCCCGCGTCGAGCACGAGGCCGGCGGCTGGGGGCCGCTCACCCCTCACGACGCGGTGCTGGTGCTCGCGCGCGCCAAGGCGGAGGAGGTCGCGCGAGCGCACGAGACGGACGCGATCGTGCTCGGCTGCGACTCGATGCTCGAGCTCGACGGCGACGTCCACGGCAAGCCGGCCGACGCCGACACGGCGATGGCGCGCTGGCGCGTCATGCGCGGGCGCACCGGCGTGCTGCACACCGGCCACTGGCTGGTCGACGACCGCGAGGACGGCTCCGCCGCGACGCTCGGCGCGACCTCGTCCACCGTGGTGCGCTTCGCCGACCTGTCGGACCCGGAGATCGAGGCCTACGTCGCGACCGGCGAGCCGCTGCGGGTCGCGGGCGCCTTCACAGTCGACGGGCTGGGCGGCCCGTACGTCGAGGCGATCGAGGGCGACTACCACGGCGTGGTCGGCGTCAGCCTGCCGCTGCTGCGCACCCTGCTGCTCGAGCTCGGCGTCCCGTTCCACGCGCTGAGGGGCTAGACGCCCCCTTCCCTTTGTAGGCGCGGCACAACCTACGAGCCCGCAACCGCGCATCGTCCGCGTTCGCGTTGTGGACTTCCCACAAACGTCGCCATTGGGCGTTAGCCCACCGCACAGACTTGCCCCGCCGCACCCCACGACGCGACGAAGGTCCCGGGACCCCGCGCTACGGTTTCGGGGTGACTGCCTTCTCCTCCGTGCTCGTCGCCAACCGCGGCGAGATCGCGGTCCGCATCGTCCGCGCCTGCGCCGACGCCGGACTGCGCTCGATCGCCATCTACGCCGACCCCGACCGCGACGCCCCGCACGTGGCGCTCGCCGACGAGGCGTACGCGCTGGGCGGCTCGACCGCGCGCGAGACCTACCTCGACATCGCGAAGATCGTCGACGCCGCGCGCCGCGCGGGCGCCGAGGCGGTCCACCCCGGCTACGGCTTCCTCGCCGAGAACGCCGACTTCGCGCGCGCCGTGATCGACGCGGGCCTCACGTGGATCGGCCCCTCGCCCGACGCGATCGAGGGCCTGGGCGACAAGGTCAGCGCGCGCCACATCGCGCAGCGCGCCGGCGCACCCCTGGTCCCCGGCACCCCCGACCCGGTCGAGACGGCCGACGAGGTGGTCGCCTTCGCGCGGGAGCACGGCCTCCCGGTCGCGATCAAGGCGGCGTTCGGCGGCGGCGGCCGCGGCCTCAAGGTCGCGCGCACGCTCGAGGAGATCCCGGAGCTGTTCGACTCGGCGACACGCGAGGCCGTCGCCGCCTTCGGGCGCGGCGAGTGCTTCGTCGAGCGCTTCCTCGACCGGCCGCGCCACGTCGAGACGCAGTGCCTCGCGGACGAGCACGGCAACGTCGTCGTGGCCTCCACGCGCGACTGCTCGCTGCAGCGCCGCCACCAGAAGCTGGTCGAGGAGGCGCCCGCGCCGTTCCTCACGGACGAGCAGAACGCGAGCCTGGTCGCCGCCTCCGAGGCGATCCTGCGCGAGGCCGGCTACCAGGGCGCCGGCACGTGCGAGTTCCTGGTCGGCTCCGACGGCACCATCAGCTTCCTCGAGGTCAACACGCGCCTCCAGGTGGAGCACCCCGTGACCGAGGAGGTCACCGGCGTCGACCTGGTGCTCGAGCAGTTCCGCATTGCCGCGGGCGAGTCCATCGCGGACCTCGCGCCCGTGACCCGCGGCCACTCGATCGAGTTCCGCATCAACGGCGAGGACCCCGCGAACGGCTTCATGCCCGCGCCGGGCCGCCTCAACCGCCTGCGCTTCCCTTCTGGCCCCGGCGTCCGCGTCGACGCGGGCGTCAACGAGGGCGACACGGTGTCGGGCAACTTCGACTCGATGATCGCGAAGGTCATCGTCACCGGCGCCACGCGCGACCAGGCGCTCGCCCGCGCCCGCCGCGCGCTCGCCGAGATGACGGTCGAGGGCATCCCCACCGTGCTCCCCTTCCACCGGGCGGTGCTGAACGCCCCCGAGTTCGCCGCGACCGACGGCTTCGGCGTGTACACGACGTGGATCGAGTCGGAGTTCGCGGCCACCGTCGCCGGCCTCGCGTCCGGCGGCACCCACGAGCACGACGCGGAGGCCGCGGCCACCGAGCGCGTGATTGTCGAGGTGGGCGGCAAGCGCCTCGAGGTGGTCCTGCCGGCCTCGCTCGCCCAGGCCGGCCGCGCCGGCGCGCGCGGCGGCAACGGCCGCAGGCCGATGCGCCGCTCGGGCGGCGGCGCGTCGCGCGCCTCGTCGAACGGCACGACGCTCGCCTCGCCGATGCAGGGCACGATCGTCAAGGTGGCGGTCGAGGAGGGCACCGAGGTGGCCGAGGGCGACCTCGTCGTGGTTCTCGAGGCGATGAAGATGGAGCAGCCGCTGACGGCGCACCGCGCGGGCGTGGTGCGCGCGCTGGTCGCCTCCATCGGCGGCGGCGTCACCGCGGGCAGCGCGATCTGCGAGATCGTCGACGCCTAGCGCGGGTCGGTCATGCGGTGCAGGCGCCGCGCGGCCTCCGACAGGGTCCCGCTCAGCGACGGGTACACCGTGAAGGCGTTCGCGACGTCGTCCACCGTGAGGTGATGCGCGACCGCGAGCGACAGCGGGTAGATGTGCTCGCTCGCACGCGGACCCACCACGACCGCCCCGAACACCTGGCCGGTGACGGTGTGGCCGAAGATCTTCACGAAGCCCTCGTCGATGCCGAGCATCTTGGCGCGCGGGTTGCGCGCCAGGTCCAGGCGCGACACCTCGTAGAACAGGCCGCGCTCCTTGAGCTCGGCCTCCGAGGCGCCCACGGCCGCGATCTCGGGGACGGTGAACACGTTGGAGGCGACCAGGCTGAGGTCGATCGGCGTGACGGCGTCTCCCAGCGCGTGCGCCATCGCGATGCGGCCCTGCGTCGCGGCGACGCTCGCGAGCGGCAGCACGCCGGTGCAGTCCCCCGCCGCGTAGACGCCGCGCGCGGTGGTGCGGCTGACGCGGTCGACGCGGATGAGGCCGCGGTCGTCGAGCTCGACGCCGGCCTCCTCGAGACCGATGCCCTCGGTGTTGGGCACCGAGCCGACCGCCATGAGGCAGTGGCTGCCCTCGAGGACCTCGCCGCCCTCGAGCGTGACGCGCACGCCGCCGCCGGCGGTCTCCACCCGGGCGGCACGGCCGCCGACCAGCTGCATGCCGCGGGCGCGGAACACGTCGGTGAGGTGGGCCGAGGCCTCGGGGTCCTCGCGCGACAGCACGCGGTCGCGCGACGCTACCAGCGTGACCTCGCTGCCGAGGAGCCGGTAGGCGCCGGCGAACTCGGCGCCGGTGACGCCCGAGCCGACCACGATGAGGTGCTCGGGCAGCTCCTCGAGGTCGTACAGCTGGGTCCAGGTGAGGATGCGCTCGCCGTCCGGCTCGCAGCCGGGTACCACCCGCGGGCGGGCGCCCACGGCGAGGAGGACCGCGTCGGCGTCCAGCGCATCGTCCCCCACCTCGACGCGCTGCGTCCCGGCGAGGCGCGCCTCCCCGGCCATCACGCGCACGCCGTTGCGCTCGAGGCGCGCCGCGATGTCGCCGGACTGCTTCGCGACCAGCGTCTTGACGCGCGAGTTGACCTGCGCCATGTCGACGGTGAGATCGCGGGCGATCTCGCCGCCGTCGGGGCGGCGGATGCCCAGCTCGGACGCGCGGCCCGCGATGGTGAGCCACTCGGCGGTGGCGATGACGGTCTTGGACGGGACGACGTCGGTGAGGACGGCACTGCCGCCGAGGCCGCGACGCTCGACGAGCGTCACGTCCGCGCCGGCCTTGACGGCCACCAGGGCCGCCTCGTAGCCGCCCGGACCGCCGCCGACGATGACGACGCGAGGGGACATGGCCCCATTCAACCGCACCCTCGCGCTCGGCCGTCGCGGCGCCCCGGCGACGGATAGGCTCGGAGGCATGACGACTGCCACCGAGTTCGCCGCGGAGGCCGCGGCCACCCTGGGCGCCGCGCTCGGCGTCGACCGCCACGACATCGCCCTGGTGCTGGGCTCCGGATGGGGTGGCGCCGCCGACCTCATCGGCGAGGAGATGGGTCGCGTCGACGCCGCCGACATCCCCGGCTTCGACGCCCACACCGTCCCCGGGCACCACCCGATCTTCCGCTCGCTGCTCACGCCGAACGGCAAGCGCGTGCTGGTGCTGGGCGCGCGCCAGCACTTCTACCAGGTGCGCGACGCGGGCAAGGTCGCGCACGCGATCCGCATGGCCGCCGCCGCGGGCTGCACGCAGCTGGTGCTGACCAACGGTTGCGGCTCGACGCGCCCCGAGGTCGGGCCCGGCTCCGTGGTGCTGCTCGAGGACCACATCAACTTCACGGGCACCACGCCGCTCGAGGGCGCGACGTTCGTCGACATGAGCCAGGTGTACTCGCCGCGGCTGCGCGACATCGCGCGCGGCATCGACGGCGACCTGGTCGACGGCATCTACATCCAGTTCACCGGGCCGCAGTACGAGACGCCCGCCGAGGTGCGCATGGCGGCGACGCTGGGCGCGAACCTCGTGGGCATGTCGACGGTGCTCGAGGCGATCGCGGCGCGCGAGGCCGGACTCGAGATCCTGGGGCTGTCGCTGGTCACCAACCTGGCCGCCGGGATCGGCGGCGACACGCTCGACCACCAGGAGGTGCTCGACGCGGGGCGCGAGGCGGGGCCGCGCATCTCGGCGCTGCTCGCCGCGATCGTGAAGGAGATGTGATGGACGAGCTGCTGGCGCGCGCCGAGGCCTGGATCGAGGACGACCCGGACGACCAGACGCGCGAGGAGCTGGCCGCCGTGCTCGAGGCCGCCGTCGCGGGCTCTGCGCAGGCGCTCGAGGACCTCGAGGACCGCTTCCGCGGCTTCCTGGAGTTCGGCACGGCGGGCCTGCGCGGCCGCATCGGGGCCGGGCCCAACCGCATGAACCGCGCCGTGGTGATCCGCGCCGCGGCCGGGCTCGCGCGGTACCTCACGGACGCCCTGGCCTCGCTCGGGGTCGACGGCCCCGCGCGGGTCGCGATCGGCTACGACGCGCGGCACGGGTCGTACGAGTTCGCGCTCGACACCGCCGCGGTGATGACGGCCGCCGGCCACGAGGCGCTGGTGCTGCCGCGCACGCTGCCCACGCCGGTGCTGGCCTTCGCGACGCGGCTGCTGGACGCGGACGCGGGCGTCATGGTGACCGCCTCCCACAATCCGCCGCAGGACAACGGCTACAAGGTCTACCTGGGCGGACGCGTCGTGACCGACGAGGGCCAGGGCGCGCAGATCGTTCCGCCCTACGATGCGGAGATCGCCGCGCGCATCGCCGCCGTGTCGTCC
>Ga0207735_100122_pt1 | contig 17908 bp, 14 predicted proteins | sample TtaePargueraPR_9_FD_187280 | JGI IMG/M metagenome (GOLD analysis project Ga0207735, IMG submission 187280) | Aerobic enrichment media microbial communities from Bioluminiscent Bay, La Parguera, Puerto Rico - Tt and E2 (1) (SPAdes) | ecosystem: Environmental > Aquatic > Marine > Unclassified ... | reverse complement strand
GAGCCGTCATCGGTGACGACCGTCCAGCCGTCGTCCCACTCGTGGTTCGCCTCCGATCCCGTGCACAGCATGGGCTCGACGGTGAACACCATGCCAGGCTCGATGACGTCGTCATGGTAGGGCGCGGCGTCGTAGTGCGGGATGACCAGCCCCGTGTGGAATGCAGGGCCCACGCCGTGGCCCGTGTAGCTGCGCACCGACTCGTAGCCGTGGCGCGCCGCGTACTTCTCGATCACACGGCCGATCACGTTGACCTCGCGTCCCGGCCGCGCCGCCTTGATGCCGCGCATCATCGCCTCGTGCGTCACCTCGACCAGCTTGCGCGCCTCGGGGGAGCCCTCGCCCGCGATGAACGAGCCGCAGTTGTCGCCGTGCACGCCGTTCTTGAAGGCCGTGATGTCGACCTTCACGATGTCGCCCTCGCTCACCACGGTCGAGTCGGGGATGCCGTGGCAGATCACCTCGTTGACCGACGTGCACAGCGCCTTGGGGAACGCGGGCCTGCCTGCCGCGCCCGGGTAGCCCAGGGTCGACGGGTAGGCGCCGTGGTCGAGGACGAACTCGTGGCCGATGCGGTCCAGCTCGTCGGTGGTCACGCCCGGAGCGACGTGCCGGCCGACCTCCTGGAGCGCCTGGGCCGCGATGCGCGCGCTGATCCGGATCCGCTCGATGGTCTCGGCGGAGTGGACGTCGCCGCCCTGCCACACGGCGGCGCGCTTGCGGCCCACGTACTCCGGCCGCGCGATCGAGGCGGGCACCTCGCGGATCGGGGTGACGGCACCCTTGGTGATGCTCTCGCGTACGGGGCTCATGCCTGGCAGTCTATTCACGGAGGCGATGCCGATGTCACCCGAGAGCGACCAGCCGGTCGAGTACTTCTTCAACACGCGCACCCGCATGGTGGAGAAGGGCAGGCAGAGCTCGTGGGAGCACCTCATGGGCCCGTACGCGACCCCCGAGGAGGCGGCCGGCGCGCTCGAGATCGCCAAGGCGCGCTCCGAGCAGTGGGACGAGGACGACGAGCGCTGGGACGACGGCGATTCCTGACACGCGCCGGGCGGCACGCGCCGCGACCCTGGCCTCCATCCGCTTCTGGGTCCTGGTCGCGCTGTTCCTCGCGCTGGTCGGCGGCAGCGTCGACGTCGCCGCGCGCCTGTGGAATGCGCAGCACCCGGCGATGGCGACCGGCGTCGCGGTCACCGCGGCAATCCTCGCCTGGTGGCTGGGCGGCTGCCTGGTCGGGTGGTGGCGCGCCAGGCGCGGGGACGACGCGACGCTCGCCTCCCGCGGCGGCGCGCGGTGGTGGGGCGGCATCCTGGCGCTGCTGGCCGCGAACGTCGGGGCCGGCCTGGCGCTGGGGCTGATGGCGGCAGACGGCGCGTTGCCGTCCGAGGAGCGGCTGTCCGCCGGCCTGGACCTGCTCACCGTCGCGTCCAACCTGTGGGTGCTGATGTACTACCGCGTACCAAGGAGGTGGGACGGGCGGCGCGCGTGAGGCGCCCGCCGCATCGTCCCGTCAGTCCTCGAAGGTGTGCTCGGGGCCGGGGAAGGACACGGCCCTGACCTCGTCGACGTAGGCCGCGGCCGCGCCGCGCATCGCCTCGCCGACCGCGCCGAACTGCTTCGAGAACCGCGGGTGCCAGTCGCCGACGCCGGCCATGTCGAGCCAGACGAGCACCTGGCCGTCGGTGTCCTTGCCGGCGCCGATGCCGATGGTGGGGATGTCGAGGGCCTCGGTGACGGCCTTGGCGGCGGGCGCGATCACCATCTCGAGCACCACGGCGAACGCGCCGGCCTCCTGCAGCGCGAGCGCGTCGGCGACGAGCTCCTCGACGCCGTGCTCGCCGCGGCCCTGGATGCGACGGCCGCCGAGCGCGTTCTCGGACTGGGGCGTGAAGCCCAGGTGGCCGCAGAACGGGATGCCCGCGTCGGTGACGGCCTTGACCTGGCGCGCGATGCGACGCCCGCCCTCGAACTTGACGGCGTTCGCGCCGGAGGCCTTGATCATGCGGATCGACGACTCGACGGCCTGCTCGGGGGAGACCTCGTACGCGCCGAAGGGCAGGTCCGCGACCACGAAGGCGCGTTCGGCGCCGCGCGAGACGGCGCGCGTGAGCGGGATCATCTCGTCGAGCGACAGCGGGACGGTCGAGTCCATCCCGAGGACGTTGTCGCCCATCGAGTCGCCCACCAGGAGGATGTCGACGCCGGCCGCGTCGAACGCGCGGGCCGTGGGGAAGTCGTACGCCGTCAGCATGGTGATCTTCTCACCGCGCTGCTTCATCTCCTTGAAGTGGTGGATCCGCACCTTCTTGGGGCTCATGGCTCCACTGTCTCACGCGCCGGGATCCAGGAGGGACGCGCGCCACGCGCCCCAGCCAGTTGGGGTAGATGGTGGTCGGATCTGGGAGATCGCTGCGCGGCAGTGGTGGCTCATGGTCGCGCGCGACAACCGTCTACCACTGCGAGACCGGGATCGCTGGAAACCGACCATGGTCTACCCCATCCGGCGCGGGGAGGGGGAGAGGGCGGCTACTCCTCGAGCTCGCGCCAGCGGCTGGTGATCGGCAGGCGGCGGTCGCGGCCGAAGGCCAGCGCGGTCACCTTGGGGCCCGGCGGGTACTGGCGGCGCTTCCACTCGGCGCGGTCGACCAGGGACAGCACCTTGTCGACGATCGCCTCGTCGTAGCCGCGCGCGAGCAGCTCGGCGCGGCCCTCGGCGTGCTCGACGTACGCGTCGAGCACCTGGTCGAGCAGCGCGTACTCGGGCAGCGAGTCCTGGTCGCGCTGGCCGGGCCGCAGCTCCGCGGACGGCTCCTTCTCGATCGAGCTGACCGGGATGGGCTCCACCTCGCCGCGCGACGCCGCCCACGCGTTGCGCCAGCGCGCGAGCTCCCACACGCGCGTCTTGTCGAGGTCCTTGATCGGCGCGTACGCGCCCACCGCGTCGCCGTAGACGGTCGAGTAGCCCACCGCGAGCTCCGACTTGTTGCCGGTGGCGAGCGCGAACACGCCCTCCGAGTTGGAGATGCCCATGAGGATCATGCCGCGCACGCGCGCCTGGATGTTCTCGGCCGCGACCGCCGTGAGCCCGAGCTCGGTCTCGAAGGCCTGCACCATGGGCATGATCGGCTGGATCCGGTAGTCCGCGCCGATCCGGTGCGCGAGGTCCGCCGCGTCGTCCCTCGAGTGCAGGGACGAGTACCTCGACGGCATCGACACCCCGATGACGTTCTCGCCGCCCAGCGCGTCGGCCGCGATCGCCGCGACCAGCGCGGAGTCGATGCCGCCGGACAGCCCCAGCACCACCTTGGACAGGCCGTTCTTCAGCACGTAGTCGCGCAGGCCGGTGACGCACGCCCAGTAGGTCTGCTCGTCGAGGTCCTCCGAGGCGGCGAGGCCGCTCGGCTCCGGCTCGACGCCGGCCTCCGGCACGTCCCACACGATCATCGCGTCGGTGAAGCCGGGAGCGGAGGCGACCGTCTCGCCGGCCGCGGACACGATGAACGAATGGCCGTCGAAGACCAGGTCGTCCTGCCCGCCCCACAGGTTCACGTACGCGAGCGGGGCGCCCACCTCGCGGGCGCGCCGCGCGGCGAGCTCGACGCGCGTGTGGCCCTTGCCCTCCTCGAACGGCGACCCGTTCAGCACGACGAGCAGCCGCAGGCCCTCGCCCGACAGCTGGGCGACGGTGCCGCCGTCCTGCCAGATGTCCTCGCAGATGGCCACGCCGACGGGGGACGATGCGACGGTCGCCACGCACGCGTCCTCGCCGGCGGCGAAGATGCGCCGCTCGTCGAACACGCCGTAGTTGGGCAGGTGGTGCTTGTTGTAGCGCGCGACCACCGTGCCGCCGGAGATCACGACCGCCTGGTTGAACGGCATGCCGGACTGCGAGACGCCCAGCGTGCCCAGGATCACCACCAGCTCGCCGAGGCCCTCCGCCGCGAGACCGGCCGCCACCTCGTCGACCGCTCGGGCCGCGGCGCGCTGGAAGCTCTCGCGCAGCGCGAGGTCCTCGATCGGGTAGCCGGTGGTGGTCATCTCGGGGAAGGCGACCACGTGCGCGCCCAACGCGTGGGCGGCGCGGCAGCGGTCGCGGATCAGCTCGGTGTTACCAGCGATGTCGCCCACACACGTGTTGATCTGGGCGAGCGCGATGCGGAGGTCGGCCATGCATCCAGCCTAGGGCGCGCGGCACGCCCGCCGCGGACACATGTTCGTCACATGGATGGGGCAGTATGGGCGGCATGGACAAGCAGCAGGAATTTGTGCTCCGCAGCGTCGAGGAGCGCGACATCCGGTTCATCCGGCTCTGGTTCACGGACGTGCTGGGCATCCTCAAGTCCGTGGCGATCGCGCCGGCCGAGCTCGAGAACGCGTTCAACGAGGGCATCGGCTTCGACGGCTCCGCGGTCGAGGGCCTCACGCGTGTGTACGAGGCCGACATGATCGCCAAGCCGGACCCGGCGACCTTCCAGATCCTGCCGTGGCGCGGCGAGCGCCAGGGCGCCGCACGCATGTTCTGCGACATCTTCACGCCCGACGGCGAGCCCGCGATGGCGGACCCGCGCCAGGTGCTCAAGCGCACGCTGGACAAGGCGTCCTCCGAGGGCTTCACCTTCTACACGCACCCTGAGATCGAGTTCTACCTGTTCAAGCAGTTCGAGCGCGGCGAGCAGCCGGTCCCGGTGGATCGCGCGGGCTACTTCGACAACGTGCCCCGCGGCACCGCGCACAACTTCCGCCGCGAGGCGATCACCATGCTCGAGAACATGGGCATCTCGGTCGAGTTCAGCCACCACGAGACGGGCCCCGGCCAGAACGAGATCGACCTGCGCTACGCGGACGCGCTCACCGCCGCCGACAACATCATGACGTTCCGGACGGTCATCAAGGAGGTGGCGCTCGAGCAGGGCGTGTTCGCCTCGTTCATGCCGAAGCCGTTGTTCGACGCGCCCGGCTCGGGCATGCACACCCACATGAGCCTGTTCGAGGGCGACCGCAACGCGTTCCACGAGGCGGGTGCCGAGATGGGCCTGTCGCAGGTCGCGCGCCAGTTCATGGCGGGCCTCCTGAAGTACGCGCCGGAGATCACCGCGATCACCAACCAGTACGTGAACTCGTACAAGCGCCTGTGGGGCGGCGCCGAGGCGCCGTCGTACGTGTGCTGGGGCTCGAACAACCGCTCCGCGCTGGTGCGCGTGCCCGTCCACAAGCCCGGCAAGGGCCAGTCGACGCGCGTCGAGTTCCGGGCGATGGACTCGGCCGCCAACCCGTACCTCGCCTTCTCGGTGCTGCTCGCCGCGGGCCTCAAGGGCGTCCAGGACGCCCTCGAGCTGCCCGAGGGTGCCGAGGACGACGTGTGGGAGCTGTCCAGCGCCGAGCGCCGCGCGATGGGATACGAGCCGCTGCCGGCCTCGCTCGCGGAGGCGATCCACGTGATGGAGCGCTCGGAGCTGGTCGCCGAGACGCTCGGCGAGCGCGTGTTCGACTTCGTGCTGCGCAACAAGCGCGCCGAGTGGGAGGCCTACCGCGCCCAGGTGACGCCGTACGAACTCGACACGTACCTGTCCGTGCTGTAGGAAGGGCGCCGTGAGCGCACGCGAGGTCACCCTCACCACGCGCCTGCGGCGCGCCGGGGTCGCGGACCCCGCGCGGGCCGAGGGCCTCATCGGCGAGATCCTGGACGTCACGGGGATCGAGTTCCCCGACCCGGCGACCCTGGTCTCCTACCTGCCCGACCCCGACGCGGGGCTGCTGCAGCTGCTGCGGCTGGCGGAGGCCGCGCGCGACGCCGGGCACCTCGACACGCTGCGCTCGCTCAACGGCACGCTCGCCGGCGCGCGCCTCGCGGTGCTGCTGGGCGGATCGGTCGCGCTGGGCGACTTCCTCATCCGCCACCCCGACCTGCTCGCCGACTTCACGCAGTGGGGCGACGGCGAGGACTTCGCGGGCGTGGACGTGCGCGCCGCGCTGCTGCAGGCGGTCGGCGCGAGCCCCGGGGACGATGCGCCGGTCGCCGAGATCGGCGGCGCCGAGGGCATCGCCGCGATGCGGGTGGCGTACCGCCGGGCGCTGATGCGCGTCGCCGCGCAGGACCTGTTCTCGACCGACGCGTGCCGGATCCTGCCCGAGGTCGCGGGCGCGCTGGCCGACCTCGCGGGCGCCGCGCTCGAGGCGGGCCTCGCGATCGCGCGCCACGACGAGCCCGACCACGCCGCCACGCGCCTCGCGATCATCGCGATGGGCAAGTGCGGCGCGCGCGAGCTCAACTACGTGTCCGACGTCGACGTCATCTACGTCGCCGAGCCGGCCGAGGGCGTCGAGGACGACCGGTCGCTCAAGGTCGCCACGCGCCTCGCCGTCGGCGCGGCCAAGGCGTGCGCGGCGATGGGCGTCGAGCCGGCGCTGTGGGAGGTCGACCCCAACCTGCGCCCCGAGGGCCGGGACGGGCCGCTCGTGCGCAACCTCGCGTCGCATCGTGCCTACTACGAGCGCTGGGCGGAGACGTGGGAGTTCCAGGCGCTGCTCAAGGCCCGCCCCGTCGCCGGCGATCCCGAGGTGGGGGAGCGCTACGTCGCCGAGCTGCACCCGATGGTGTGGAGCGCCGTCGAGCGCGAGGGCTTCGTCGAGTCGGCGCAGGCGATGCGCAAGCGGGTCGAGGGGCACGTGCCCGCGGCCGAGGCCGACCGTCAGATCAAGCTCGGCCCCGGCGGCCTGCGCGACGTCGAGTTCACCATCCAGCTGCTGCAGCTGGTCCACGGCCGCGCCGACGAGACCCTGCGCGTGCGCGGCACCCTCGAGGCCCTCGCCCGCCTGCGCGCCGCGGGCTACGTGGGCCGCCCGCAGGCCGCGACCATGGACCGGTCGTACCGCCAGCTGCGCGTGTGGGAGCACCGCCTCCAGCTGCGCAAGCTCACCCGCACCCACCTCATGCCCGACACCGACCGCGGGCGCCGCTTCCTCGCGCGCGCCTCGGGCTTCGGGACGGTCGACTACATGGACGAGGTGTGGACGGACATCCGCCGCGACGTGCGCGCGATGCACCTCGAGATGTTCTACCGGCCGATCCTGCCGGTCGTGGCGCGCCTGAGCGCCGACGAGGCCCGGCTGGACGATGCGGCGGCCAAGGCCCGCCTGCGCGCGGTCGGCTTCGTCGACCCGGCCGGGGCGTACCGGCACATCGAGGCGCTCACCGAGGGCGTGTCGCGGTCGGCGTCGATCCAGCGCCAGCTCATGCCGGCGATGATCGGCTGGTTCGCGCAGGGCGCCGACCCCGACGCGGGCCTGCTCGCCTTCCGCCAGCTGTCCGAGCAGCTGGGAGCGACGCAGTGGTACCTCAAGCTGCTGCGCGACTCCGGCAGCGCCGCGAAGCGGCTCGCGCGGCTGCTGTCGACGTCCGGCTACGTGCGCAAGGCGCTGCAGGGCTCGACCGAGGCCGTCACCTGGCTCGACCGCGACGAGGACCTGGTGCCGCGCGACTACACGCGGCTGTGGGGCGAGGCCGACGCGATCCTGCGCCGCTCGAAGGACCCGGACCAGTCGACCACCGCGCTGCGCGGCCTGCGCCGCCGCGAGCTTGCGCGCGTGGCCGCCGCCGATGCGCTCGGCATGATCAACGCGTCCGACGCCGCCGAGGGCGTGTCGCGCACCGCGGACATGCTCATCGAGGGCGGCCTGCGGATCGCCCGCTACCGGGTCGCGCAGGCGCGCGGCCTCGAGGAGCTGCCGATCCGCTTCGCGGTGATCGCGATGGGCCGCTACGGCGGGCTCGAGATGAACTACCTGTCCGACGCGGACGTGCAGTTCGTGTGGGACGGCGAGGCCGCCGACGGGCAGGCGATCGCCGTGCAGCTCGCGCAGGAGCTGCGCCAGGTGCTGCAGCGGGTCAACCCGCAGCCGCCCCTCGAGATCGACGCGGACCTGCGTCCCGAGGGTCGCAACGGCCCGCTGGCGCGCTCCCTCGAGTCCTGCACCAAGTACTACGGCACGTGGTCCGACCCGTGGGAGGCGCAGGCGCTGCTGCGCGCCCGCCCGTGCGCTGGCGACCTCGAGCTGCGCGAGGCGTTCGTCGCGATGATCGACGACGTCCGCTACCCGGCGACGCTGCCCGACTCGGCGCTCAAGCAGATGCGCCTGCTCAAGGCCCGCATGGAGGCCGAGCGGCTGCCGCGCGGCATCGACCCGCGCCGCCACCTGAAGCTGGGCCCGGGAGGTCTGTCCGACGTCGAGTGGACCGTGCAGCTGCTGCAGCTGCGTCACGGCTGGGAGCACCCCGGCCTGCGCACCACGGTCACGCTCACCGCCCTCGCGGAGGCCATGGAGGCGGGCCTCATCGACCGCTCCGACGGCGTCACCCTGCGTGAGGCGTGGCTGCTCGCGACGGACCTGCGCGGCGCGATGGCGCTGCGCGGCGCGCGGGACACCGACGTGCTGCCCGCGGACATCCGTGAGCTCGGCGTGATCGCGGAGATCCTCGGCCTCGAGTCGACGGGCCCCGAGCTGGACGAGCGCTACTCGCGCGCCGCGCGCCGCGCCCGCGTCGTCACCGAGCGGATCTTCTTCGGCTGGGACGAGGACCACCGGTGAGCGCGCTGCGGACGGTCGCGTCCGCGCTGCTCATCCTGCTGGGAGCCTCGCTGATCGCGCTGTGGGCGGTCGCCGGCGTCGTGGTCGGCGCGGTGGAGGACGGCAGCGCGGCGCGCGGCATCGCCGAGCGCGCCCTCGACGAGCCCGTCGTGGTCGCGGAGGTCACCGAGCAGGTCGCGGACCGCGCGCTGGCGGCGCTCGCCGACGCGGGTTTCGATGCCGAGGCGCTCGGCATCGACGGCCTGCTGCGCGGGCTGATCGCGGCGGAGACGGAGTCCGACACGTTCCGCGAGGCCGTGCTCGACCAGGTGGACGACGCGCGGGCGCAGATCGAGGCCGAGCTCACCGCCGAGGAGCGCGCGCCGGGCCCGCTGGTCATCACCGTGGACCCGAACGCCTACGTCAACGCCCGCGTCGACGACGTGCCGCTCATCGGCGACGCGCTGCCGGAGGTGACGATCGCGCCCGTGCCCGTCGAGGCCGTCGAGGCCGACCGCTTCGAGGACATGCGCCGCGGCTACGGGTGGCTGCAGACCGCCCAGGACTGGGCGCTGTGGGCGGGACTCGCCGCGCTGGTCGGCGGCCTGATCGTCACGCACCGCACGCGCTGGTTCGTCGCCAAGGCGGGGCTCGGGGTCGCGGCGATCGCCGCGGCGCTGTGGCTCATGCTGGCCATCTGGGGGGTCGACGGCATCGCGGCGGTCCTGCCGGGCGGCTCGGAGGGCACCGCGGCGACGGCCCTCACGCGCATCGTCTCGGAGGCGACCGTGCCGGACCTGCAGGCGCGGCTCGCCGTCGTCGCCGGGATCGGGGCGGCGGTCGCCGCGGTGTTCCTGGGTCTCGCGCTGCTCGGCAGGCGCCGCGAGGCCTGAGCCGCCGTCAGCGCTCGAGCAGCGGCGACAGCTCGCGGCTGGTGATCGCGCGGGCGCTCTGCTCGGCGCCGGACTTGAGAGCCGCGACGAGCCGGGTACCGGTCAGCTCGGCGGCGCCGCCCGCGGCGAGCGCCTCCGCCATCACCCCGGCGGCGAACGCGTCGCCCGCGCCGTTGGGGTCGACCACACGCACGCGGGGCGCGGCGACCCGCGCGACGCCGCCGTCGCGGCCCACCGCGATCGCGCCGTCCGCGCCGAGCGTGCACACCGCGAGGGTGCGGCCGCCGGCGACCACCTCGTGCAGGTACGACTCGGGATCGGGGATGCGGTCGCCGTTCATCACCACCACGTCCGCGGCCTCGAGGAACGGGCGGTGGAACGGGTCCACCCCGTCGTAGTCGTGCACGTCCACCCAGATCTCGCGCGCGAGCGCGGTGGCCTCGGGGATCAGCGCGCGGCCCAGGTCCGACAGGTCGAGGAACACCGCGCGCGCCTGCCCGAACGCCTCGCGGGCGACCGAGCGGGCGCGGCGCAGCTCGTCGGCGGGGATCGGCGCGCACGGCTGGAGGTAGATGGACACGCGCTCGCCGGCCGCGGACATGAGGTTGAGGTGGCGCTCGGTCGGCCCGGAGGTGCGCACCGCGCGCACGTCGACCCCGCACCCCCGGAGGCGGTCGAGCAGGCCGGCGCCCACCGCATCGTCCCCCTGCGTGGTCAGCAGCGTTGCCCCCACGCCGAGGTCGGCGAGGTGCAGCGCCTTGCCCGCGGACGTGCCGCCGAGCGCGGGGGTCGCGGAGCGCGCGAACACCGTGTGCGGCTCGGGGCGCGGCAGGGTGTCGAGCGCGACGATGAGGTTCTCGCTCGTCGGCCCGACGACGAGCACCTGCGGCTCGGTCACGGGCGCGCGGGCGGGACGGCCGTGCTCCGGCGCACCCGCAGGTCGTAGGGCAGGCTCATGTCGACGTGCTCGGCCTCCGCGTGCGGGCGCAGCTCGGCCAGCAGCGCCTCGGCGGCGAGGCGGCCCTGCTCGACGGGGTGCTGCGTGACCGTGGTGAGCTCGAAGAACTGGCCGAGCTCGTGGCCGTCGATGCCGATCACCGAGAGGTCCTCCGGCACCCGTAGCCCGAGCTTGCGGGCCGCGAGGATCGCGCCGATCGCCATCTCGTCGGACGCCGCGAAGATCGCGGTAGGCCGCAGCCGCGGGTCGCCGAGCAGCTGCAGCGCTGCCTGGTGGCCGCCCTCGATGGTGAAGTCGCCCACGGCCCGCAGGCGCGGGTCGGGCTCGATGCCGGCCTCGGCGAGCGCGGCCTCGTAGCCCTCGCGGCGATGGGCGGGCAGGTGGAAGTCGAGCCGCTCGTCCTCCTCGCCGCCGATGAACGCGATCCGCCGGTGGCCCAGCGACAGCAGGTGCTCGGTGGCGAGGTGCGCCATGCCGTGGTCGTCGAGGCTCAGCGTCGTGACGCCGGGCAGCGGGCCGCCCAGCCCGACCACCGGCTTGCCGAGGTCGTGGATGCGGGCGAGCTCGTCGTCCGTGAGCTCGAGTGACACCGCCATGAGGGCGTCCACGCGCTTGCGCATGAGGAACTCCTCGAACAGCCGCTGGCGGCGCCCGGGGTGCCGCTCGGTGTCCTCGAGGTGGTAGAGCGTGAGGTCGTAGCCGGCGTCGGCAAGCGCGCGGTGGGCGCCCTTGAGGACGCTGGCGTAGTACCAGCTGCCCAGGTAGGGGAGCACCATGCCGACGTTGCGGGTGCGGCCCGACGCGAGGGACGAGGCGGTCGCGGACGCGACGTAGCCGAGCTCGCGCGCGGCCTCCTCGACCCGCTTGCGGGTCTTCGCGGAGACCGTGTCCTTGCCGGCGAGTGCGCGCGAGACTGTCGCCGTCGAGACGCCTGCCAGCTTCGCGACGCCCTGGATCGTGGCCACCGTCGGCTCCTTCCCTCGCTCGGGCGCCCGCGCGCCCTGCGGCGCATCCTACTCGGGGCGCACCACCCACACGGTCGCGTCGGCCGGCAGCGTGCCGTCCGTGAGCGGGGACGATGCGACGAGCACCTCGTCGTCGACCCTCACCGGGTCTCCCGACACGTTGGCGATGACGCGGACCGGGCCGTTGTCGAGGACGAGCACGCCCGCGGGGGAGTCCCGCCACGCGACCTCGCCGGTGCCGAGGCCGTGCTCGCGGCGCAGGCGCAGCGCCGCGCGGTACATCTCGAGCGTCGAGCCGTCGACGCCGGCCTGGGCGTCGCGCGCGAAGCCGGCCCACATGGCGGGCTGCGGCAGCCACGCCGCGCCTGTCGGGGAGAAGCCGTACGCGGGGGCGGCGGCCTCCCACGGGATGGGGACGCGACAGCCGTCGCGGCCGTAGCGCTCGCCCTGCGTGCGGGCCCAGGTGGGGTCCTGGCGCGCCTCGCCCGGGATGTCGACCACCTCGGGCAGGCCCAGCTCCTCGCCCTGGTACATGTACGCGCTGCCGGGCAGCGACAGCATGAGCAGCGAGGCCGCGCGCCCGCGGGTCACGCCCTCGCCGACGTCCGGCAGGCCCGGGGTGCTGGGCCCGATGCCGTGGCCCTGGGGGTTGTCCTTGCCGAGAGCGAGGCGGGTCGCGTGGCGGACGATGTCGTGGTTGGACAGCACCCAGGTGGACGGGGCGCCGACGGCGCCGAAGGTCGCCAGGGAGTCGTCGACGACCTTGCGCAGGTCGTCGGTGTCCCAGTGAGCCTCCATGTAGCCGAAGTTGAAGGTCTGGTGCATCTCGTCGGGGCGCACCCACTTGGCCATCAGCTCGAGCGGGTAGATCCAGGCCTCGGCGGCGAGGATGCGCTCGCCCGGGTACTCGTCGGTGATGCGGCGCCACCGGCGCCACACCTCGTGCACGCCGTCCTGCGCCCAGTAGGGCGAGGCGAGCGCGGAGTCGCCGCCCATCGAGGCGTCGTCGTCGGCCTGGACGAAGTCCGGCAGCCCGTCGGCCTTGATGAGGCCGTGCGCGACGTCGACGCGGAAGCCATCGACCCCGCGGTCGAGCCAGAAGCGCAGCACGCCGTCGAACTCCTCGCGCACCTCCTCGAGCTCCCAGTTGAGGTCGGGCTGCGAGGTGTCGAACAGGTGGAGGTACCACTGGCCGGGCTCGCCGTCGGCCTCGGTGACGCGGGTCCACGCGGGGCCGCCGAACACGGACTCCCAGTTGTTCGGGGGCAGCTCGCCGTGCTCGCCCTTGCCCTCGCGGAACATGTAGCGGGCGCGCTCGGGGGAGCCCGGCGCGGCGGCGAGGGCCGCCTGGAACCAGGCGTGCTGGTCGCTGGTGTGGTTGGGCACCATGTCCGCGATCACGCGGATGCCCAGCTCGTGGGCGCGGGCGACCATCGCGTCGAAGTCGGCGAGCGTGCCGAACAGCGGGTCGACGTCGCGGAAGTCGGACACGTCGTAGCCGGCGTCCTTCTGGGGCGACCGGAAGAACGGGGACAGCCACACGGCGTCGACGCCCAGGTCGGCGAGGTCGCCCAGGCGGGCCGTGATGCCGGGCAGGTCGCCGACCCCGTCGCCGTCCGCGTCGGCGAAGGAGCGCGGGTAGATCTGATAGATGACGGCGGAGCGCCACCACTCCTGGTCGCGGGCGTCGTGATCCACTGCGGTCCTCTCGTCGTGCGGGCGCGCCGGGGTGCCGACGTGCGAGGTCCCGCGCGCGCGACACGCCCGTGCGGGACGCCGACCAATGTAAGCGGTTGCATCCAGCGGGTGCAAACCGGCGGCGCGCCGCGCGCCGCACCCCCGGATCAAGGACGCTGACCGCTCCCCGTCCTTGATCCGCGCCGGGCGCTCGCCCGGGCAAGGACGCGCGCGTCGTCGATCCTTGGTGCGGGTCTGCGCGCGGGCGCGGGAATGGATCGGGCGGCGAAGGTTGTTGCGTCAACCAACTGTGCCGACGAAGGAGCCGTCATGACGATCTGCCCCAGCCGCGCCGCCCAGGCGACCGCCGCATCGTCCCCTGTCCCGTTCAACGCCGTCCCGTTCAACGCCGTCCCGTTCGACGCCGCCCCGTTCGACACCGCCGACGCGACGGTCCGCACCGCGGTCACCGTGCCGCTGCGGTTCGCCGACGGCTACGAGGCGACCGGCCGGGTGGTCACGTTCCGCGGGCTCGTCGACGGTCGGGAGCACCTCGCGATCGGGCTCGGCGACTGGGAGGGCGCGCTCGCCCGCTCCGCCGCCGGGGAGGACGCGCCGCTGGTGCGCCCGCACTCCGAGTGCCTGACCGGCGACGTGCTGGGCTCGGAGCGGTGCGACTGCGGCCCGCAGCTGCGCGAGGCCGTCGAGCGCATCGCCGAGACCGGCGGCTTCCTGCTGTACCTGCGCCAGGAGGGCCGCGGGATCGGGCTGTACGCGAAGCTCGACGCGTACGCGCTGCAGGACACGGGCCTCGACACGTACGAGGCGAACGCGGCCCTGGGCCACGGCGAGGACGAGCGCGACTACGCGCCCGCCGCGCAGATGCTGCGCGCGCTCGGCGTCGACCGCATCCGGCTGCTGAGCAACAACCCCGACAAGGCGGCGCAGCTCGAGCTGCTCGGCATCGACGTCGACGCGCGTGTGACCACCGGCGTGCACCTGACCGAGGCGAACGCGCGCTACCTGGCCGCCAAGGTGACCCGCACAGACCACGCGATCGCGCTTCCCGGGCTCGCCTGATCCCCGTCCCTGCCAGGTACTATCCTGGCCGGGGAGGGGGAGCCATGAAGCGCATCGTGCTGTGCTGCGACGGCACCTGGTCCACGCCGGACCAGGAGGCGGACGGCACCCCCACGCCCACCAATGTCACGCGGATCGCGGCCGCGGTCGCCGACCGCGACGCCGCCGGCGTCCGCCAGGTCGTGCTGTACCAGCCCGGCGTCGGCACCATGCGCGGCGAGCGGCTGCTGGGGGCGGCGTTCGGGCTCGGCCTGTCGCGCATCGTCCAGGAGGCCTACCGCGACCTGGTGCGCGCGTACGAGCCCGGCGACGAGATCTTCCTCATCGGCTTCTCGCGCGGCGCGTACACGGCGCGCTCGGTCGCGGGCCTGATCCGCAACTGCGGGCTGCTGCGCCCCGAGCACGAGGACCGGCTCGACGACGCGTACCGGATCTACCGCGAGCGCACCGCCCACCCCAACGCGGTCGAGTCGCGGCTGTTCCGGCGCTCGTACGCGCATCCCGAGGTCGGCGTGCGGTTCATCGGCGTGTTCGACACCGTCGGCTCGCTGGGCCTGCCGTGGAGCGGCGTGCCGGGCGTGCGGCGGTTCAACAGACGCTTCGCGTTCCACGACACGCGGCTGTCCAGCACGGTGGGCGCGGCGTTCCACGCCATCTCGATCGACGAGCGGCGCAAGCCCTACGAGCCCGCCGTGTGGGACCTGCCCGACCCCGCGCCGGGCCAGGTGGTCGAGCAGGTGTGGTTCGCCGGCGACCACTCGAAGGTGGGCGGCGGCACGCTCGCGCGCGGACTGTGCGACATCACGCTGCGATGGATGGCGGGACGCGCGCGCGACCACGGGCTCGCGCTGCGGCCGGGCGCCTTCGGCCTGGACGATGCGGTCGAGGACGCGGACGCGCTGGTCCCGTTCGCGCCCGACCACCGGGGCGAGATCGGCGACGCGCGCAACTGGCTGTTCAAGATGTGGAAGCCGCATGTGCGCGAGCTCGGGGCCGCCGAGGGCGGCCGCGAGTCGGTCGCGTCGAGCGCGGTGCGGCGACGCGACGACGACCCGGCCTACGACCCCGCGAACCTGGCGGCGTACCTCGACGGCGACCACTGCATCACGCAGGTCTAGGGTCGCGGCCGCTCAGTCGTCGTCCTCGTCCTCCGGGTCGTCGTCGGCCACCGCGAGGTCGGCCAGCGCGTCGTCCGCGCCCACGGGCGGCTCGTCGGCGGCGTACCGCGCGCCGGTGAGCACCGCATCGTCCAGCGTCGCTCCGGCCAGCACGGTGCCGGTGAGGTCGGCGCCCGTGAGGTCCGCCTCCGACAGGTTCGCGCCGGACAGGTCGCTGCGGCTGAGATCCGCCCCCGTGAGGTCGGCCTCCGACAGGTCCGCGCCGGTGAGGTCGGCGTCCTTGAGCTCGGCGCCCGCGAGCACCGCGTCGGAGAAGTCGGCGCCCGCGAGGTCGAGCCCGCTCAGCTGCGCCTCGGCGAGGTACAGCGCCGAGAACGGCAGCACCTCGCGCTCGGACATCACGGCCTGGCGCACGAACAGCGAGTTGCCGAGCGCCTCGTCCCGGGCGTTGCGCGCGTCCTCGCGCGACTGCTCGACGGCGTAGAGGACCACCGCGACGATCACGCCGAGCACGAGGCTGCTGATGACCTCGAGGGCGAGCTCGTCCCGGTTGCGGGCGAAGAACCCCGTGCGCGTGGCGGTCATGGGCGCTCCTCCGGGTCGGGTGCCTCGACCGTACCCAGGAGCAGGGTCTTCTGCCAGGGGCGACGCGCGTCGCATCGTCCCTAGATGGTGAGCCAACCCGTCGCGAGGCCCACCACGCCCACCACGGCCGCCGCGATGGACACCGCCAGGATGACCAGCTCGCCCGGGCTGAACAGCCGCCGCCCCTGCTCGCGGCGCGTCATCACGAACAGGATGGTCGCGGGCGCGTAGATGATCGACGAGACGAGGACGTAGGTGAGCCCCGCGGCGAACAGCAGGAAGACCACGTAGCCGGTGGCGATCGCCCCGAGCGCGAGCTCGCGGCCCCGCGTGGGGTCGCGCGCGTAGCCGTCGCGGGTCGCGGCGATCTTGAGCAGGTAGCCCGCGGCGAACAGGAACGGGATCAGCGACAGCGAGCTGGTGAGGTCGACCACGAAGTTGACGGCGTCGTTCGAGAACAGCACCACGACGAGCATCGCCTGGGCGAGCACGGACGTCGCGAGCAGCGCCGTGATGGGCACGTCGCGGTCCGACTGACGCGCGAGGAAGCGCGGCATGTCGCCGTCGCTGGCCGCGACGAAGAGCACCTCGGCCGCGATCAGCGTCCACGCGAGATAGGCGCCCAGGATCGAGACGATCAGCCCGATGCTGACGAAGACCGAGCCCCACGGGCCGACGGCGGCCTCGAGCACGCCCGCCATCGAGGGCTGGCGCAGCGCGGCGATCTCCTCGGACGGCAGGATCCCGTACGAGACGATCGACACCGACGCGAAGATCGCGAACACCGCGAGGAAGCCGAGCACGGTCGCGCGACCCACGTCCCGGCGGCGCTTCGCGTGACGGGAGTAGACGCTCGCGCCCTCGACGCCGAGGAACACGAAGACCATGATGAGCATGGTCGAGCGCACCTGCTCGAACACAGGCACGCCCACGGGGCCGCCCAGGTTGCCGGCGAACACCTCGGGGTCGAGCGCGAACACGGCGAGCAGGATGAAGACCAGGATCGGCACCAGCTTCGCGATGGTGACGATCCGGTTGATGATCGCGGCCTCCTTGATGCCGCGGCGCACGAGCGCGTAGTAGCCCCACAGCCCCGCGGAGGACAGCACCACGGCGAGGATGGTGTCGCCCTCGCCGAGGGCGGGGAACAGGCCGCCGAGCGTCGACATGATGAGGACCCAGAACGATACGTTGCCCACGCACGTGGTCGCCCAGTAGCCGAACGCGGAGAAGAATCCCAGGTACTCCCCGAAGCCCGCCTTGGCGTACGCGTAGATGCCGGCGTCGAGCTCGGGCTTGCGGTTCGACAGCGCCTGGAACATCAGCGCCAGGGTGAGAGTGCCGACGCCCGCGACCGCCCACGCGATGAGCGCGCCCTCGACACCGGTCTCCGCGGCGAAGCGCTGGGGGAGGGTGAAGACGCCCGCGCCGACCATCGAGCCGACCACCATCGTGGTCATGGTCAGCAGCGAGAGCTTGACCGGTGCCCGCGTGGGCGTCGGGGCGCCTGACATCAGCACCTCCTCACACGCGTGCGGGTCCTGCTGGAAACGTAGCAAGCGCAGGGACGATGCGCGCGGCGGGCCGTGGGCGCGGCGCCGGCGCGGGAGGAGCGGCGCATCGTTCCGGCCGCTCGCCCTCTGTATACATAGATGCAGTTAGCGTGCTACTTTCCGAGGCATGGCCCAATCTGTGTATACAGAGAGCCGCACCGGTGCGGTGCGATCGAGCGACCGCGTCTACGACGTGCTCCGCGAGGAGATCCTCGACGGGACGCTCGCCCCGGGCTCGGCGCTCGCCGAGGTCGAGCAGTCGGAGCGGCTCGGGGTCTCGCGCACGCCGCTGCGCGAGGCGCTGTCCCGCCTCCAGTCCGAGGGGCTGGTGTCGGCCAGGGGAGGACGCGGGCTGATCGTCGCGCCGCTGACCCTCGAGGACGTGCGGGCGCTGTTCGAGGTGCGCGAGGCGCTCGAGGCGAAGGCGGCCAGGCTGGCCGCGCTGCGTCGCGACCCCGAGGTGTTCGTCGCGCTGCGGGAGGAGGTGCGCGCGTCCGCAGAGCGGCTC
>Ga0207735_100120_pt1 | contig 17945 bp, 17 predicted proteins | sample TtaePargueraPR_9_FD_187280 | JGI IMG/M metagenome (GOLD analysis project Ga0207735, IMG submission 187280) | Aerobic enrichment media microbial communities from Bioluminiscent Bay, La Parguera, Puerto Rico - Tt and E2 (1) (SPAdes) | ecosystem: Environmental > Aquatic > Marine > Unclassified ... | reverse complement strand
CCCCCGCCGGTCGAAGTCGGCATCCGGCATATGGATGAGCAGCGTCTTTTGACCGGGGCACAAACGCTTGCGCAGATTGTATCGGCACGCAAGGAACGCATTCAGGCGATTTTATGCGGCCATGTGCACCGCCCGATCCATACCAGATGGGCGGGTGTGCCTTTGATTGTCGCCCCGTCGATTGCCCATCAGGTGGCGCTGGATTTACGTGAAGACGGACCATCGGCCTTTGCCATGGAACCACCTGCCATGCATTTGCATCGCTGGGACGAGGAGCAGCAATGCCTGCTAACCCATCTGGCCTATGTCGAACACTATGACGGGCCGTATCCGTTCTTTGATAAGAACGGCAAACTGATTGTGTGAGCTGATCAGGGAAAAGCAGGAATACAAGCCATGGGTCGACGTGATGTTTCCGCTAGTCCCCTGCTCTGACGGATAGTGTGAAATGCATCCCAATTAGTACATACTCATTTAAAGGTTGTGGCTTGATTGAGGTGTTTATGAAGATCTTCATTTCCTATTCCCACCGAGACGAGGGTGTTGTCGAGCGTTTGATCACCCATATGGCTGCGCTGAAGCGCGAAGGTGTGGTGCAGGAGTGGTATGATCGGAAAATCACAGCAGGTAGTATTCTCGATGAGGCGATTCTGGGTGAATTGGAAGATAGCGATTTAGTTCTTCTGATCGTTAGCCCTGATTTCATAGCATCGGACTATTGCTACGAGCGGGAACTGGCAAGAGCCAGGGAAAAAGCAAAAAGTGGAGAACTTTTGATCGTTCCTGTGATAGCGGAGCCGTGCGACTGGCTTGGTTTGCTCGGGGATTTGAAAGCTATTCCAAAAGATGGCAAGCCGATTAGTGAGTGGACGAGCCAGAACACAGCCCTGTTAGATGTTGTCCAAGAATTACGCCGTATCGTTGAAGCCGTTCCGCGCAGCAAAACTCGGGTTGTCGAACAACATGAAACCACAATCCAAGGTCCGCAAAAGTACAAAGTTAAAAGGCAGTTCGACGAAATAGATAAAGCTGAGTTTATCGAGAATTCTTTTGCTGAAATTAGATCATATTTTGAAGGTGCCTCGGCTGAGATTGAAGCTTTGGACGGGATCAAAGCACGTTTTACCTCAGTAAGTGATAGCGAGTTTGCGTGTCGTATCGTGAATCAGAATATTGCAAATGGACGCGCATTTATTTCTGTCCGCTGTCGATCTGGAGGCAGGCATTTTTCTGGAGATATTGACTATTCCAACTCCGAAAACGCTTCAGGTAATTCGAGTAATGGAGGTTTCAGCGTGCAAGCCGATGACTACTCTTTAGCTTGGGTTGGACGCATCAGTTTTTCAGGTTCTGAACGAACAATGTCTACCAAAGAGGTAGCCGAGGTCCTGTGGAAAGATTTTGTTGCTCAAGCGGGGATCCATCATGACTGAGGTTGTTCGTTTTAGATGTAATAACTGTGGTCACCGCTTTGAGGAGAGGGTGCTTTCTGAAGAAGAGGCTGAAGAGGCAAAGCGCAGACGAAAGCCAACGTCATCTGTTCACTGTCCGAAGTGCCACCGAACAGATTTAAGAAGCGGTTGGGAATAGAGGTTATTTCCCAACCCCAACCTTGATCGCAAGTTTGCGCAGCGGCCCGATGCGGTTAATGGCGGTGAGGCCGGCATAGCGCAGGTCGCGGAGTGTTTTGGGTTCGAACATCGATGCGCGGTTAAGCAGATCGATGCCGCCAACCCGCATAACGGTTTTGGGAAGCTGACGGCGTTCGTAGGATTTCAGAAGCGGGGTTGCGCCGATATCCTCACCATGCAATTTCGCCTTGGCCATCAGTTCGGCCAGGGTTTCGATGTCATGCAGGCTCATGTTCAAGCCCTGCGCACCAATTGGCGGGACGACATGGGCGGCCTCGGCAATGAGCGCCAGACGGGCGGCAATCAGGCGGTTGGGGACTTGCGAGATCATTGGCCAGACCGCGCGCGGGCTTGCCACCGAAAGCGGGCCGAACAGGTTCATGGTGTCATGGGTGATTTCGGCTGACAGGGCGTTGTCACTCATGGCGTTGAGTTCATCGGCGCGGGCGGCTGGCACCATCCAGACGACAGACGAGCAGGGTTTGCCACCAAGATCAGGCATCGGCACAAGCGTCAGCGGCCCGCCAGTGCGGTGAATTTCGGTTGAGATGCTGTTGTGCGGATTGTCATGGGTGACGACAAAGACCAGCGCACTTTGATCATAGGCCCAGCGTTTATGTTTGATCCCGGCCATTTCGCGCAAAGACGAGTTGCGACCATCTGCGGCGATCACCAGCTTGGCGCGCACGGTTTGGCCATCAGACAGCGTGACTTCGCCAAAGCGCGAGGTGCCTTTAAACGCCGTCACGGTGGTCGAGAAGCGGAAATCGACATTACCCAGTTCGGCCAGGCGCGCCATCAGGGCGACGCGGGCGGCCTTGTTTGAGACATTCCAGCCAAAGAAACCGTTCTTGGTTTCAGCACCATCAAAGTCGGCGGTTTCACGCGGGGTGCGCTCCGCACCACCAGCATCGACAATGCGCATGACGCGCAATTCGGCCCCGGTTGGTTTGATGGCATCCCAGACGCCAGCTTTTTTAAGGGTCTCGATGCCCGGTTCAAGGAAGGCGGTGGTGCGCAAATCCGTGCCTTCGCCGATATCAGAGGGGGCCGGGTCGACAATCACGATCTGATGGCCGTCGGCGGCAAAACGTGCCGCGGCACTCATTCCGGCGATCCCGCCACCTGCAATCAGAATATCGGTTTCGATCATGACTGTTTATCCTGTTCCTTGGCTCGATATGGCGCGCCGAGTGTGCGACCAATGCTGGCAAATCGTTGCGGGCAATGTGCCCTGTTGGATGACTATACGCAACGATTTTGCCATCCGTTTTGATCCAGATTAGGGCAGGGCGATTTTGTCAGTCAGGCGCGGGGATTGCCCCAAAGAGCGTTTTCGGCCATTTTGGGAATGCCAGCCGCCGCCACCCCTTACAGTTAAGGACGTCAAAGATGCTCGCCTGGGTATTTCTGTTTGTTGCGATCAGTCTTGAAGTGATCGGGACGATATCGCTGAAATTTTCCAACGGATTTACCGATTGGCGTTTCACGGTTCTAAGCCTTGGTGTTTATGGCCTGAGCTTCTGGTTCCTGTCGATGACGCTGCGCATCATTCCGGTCGGCACGGCCTATGCGGTTTGGGCCGGTCTTGGCACCGCGTCGGTCGCGCTGATTGGCTGGCTGTTCCTGAAGGAGCCGATGACGGCGGTCAAGGCCGTTTTCCTTTTGATGATCATTGCCGGGGTGGTCGGGCTGAAGACCATCAGCACGGAAAGTTAATATCGTTAACTTTGATCCATGAGTGCCGCAGCACAAGCCTTGATGTCCTGTTCGATATCAAGGTGCTTGGGGTCCCAGCCCAGTTCACGCATGGCCTTCGCACTGCTGAGATGTTGATGATGGCCAAGCCCGTCTGCCCAATCCCCATAACGGGCCATCGCGGTTTGTGGGCTGATGGTTTCGAACTGGCAGTTTTCAATGTGGAAGTGCCTCGCGATCAGCTTGGCAATGGTGGCGTTTGAAACACCGTTGATCGCAACCCCGATATAGCTGGAACCGGGTTTGGCATTGGTGAGTGCACGGCCATAAAGATCGGCCAGGTCATCGGTGTGGACCATGGGTTGATCAATATGGTCGCCGCCAACAATGGTAATCATTTTGATGCTTTGGGCGGACGTGATGGCGCGCTCAAACAGGCCGGTATGACCATTGCGGCCGGTGGCATAGACACATCCCGGATGAATGATGATGCCATGCAGTTTTTCATCGCCAAGAATGCGGTTCAACCCGGCAATCATCCAGTCAAATTCCGGCAAAGAGGCAAAGGGCAGTGTTTCATCGCCGACCTGTCCCGGTTGGGTTTGGGGGTAGCTCCAGACGCCGCCGGTATAGAGAAAGCGCACCGGGCCCGGCATGCGATGAAGGGCCGGGATCAGGTGATCAAGCAGATTGGCATCAATACGGGGCATCTGATCGGAAAAATCACAGGCCGTGTGAATGACGGCATCAACATCGGGGAGGCCGTTGACCCACGCAGTCGGTGCGGTGATATCGCCCCGGATTGGTGTTGCGCCAAGACGCACAAGCATTTCGTGGCTGGCGCGTGATCGGGCAAGTGCCACAACATCGTGTTGATGACGGATCAGATTTTCAACAATGGCCGAGCCGATCAGGCCGGTGCCACCTGTGACAAAGACGCGCATTCTGTTTCCCCATACGGATGTGATGCGATCCTTGTCCGACCTTAACCGTGGTTGAGGTCAAGAACGTTTTTAGAGCCACATCGGAATGATGGAGGTGATCAAAAGTGCACCCAGCGTTACATTGACCGTTCGCCACTGCCAATCCGATGTCAGCAACAGTGACAGGCTTAGTCCCAGTGCGCACCAAAGCGCCATCGACAAAAAACCGGAAAAGGCAAAGGCGCTGCCAAGAATAACCGCAAGTTCGGTCGGGTTCTGGGTGATGGCAGAAAAGGATGCCGCCGCCCCGATGGTGACAGCCCAGCCCTTGGGGTTCAGCCACAGCAGGCCAAAGGCGCCAAGAAACGGGATGGGTTGGCCTTGTTCTGCGTCATCGGTTTCAAGCTTTTGGGCAGAAGGGGGCGGCGGGGCCATGGCGATTTTAAAGGCCAGCCACACCAGATAGCTCGTACCGATCAGCTTGGTGATGAGTTCAATGGACGGAAATGCGCGGACAAGATTTGCCAGCCCAAGTGCGCCAGCAACGGCGAGTGTTAGCATGCCGATTGAAATGCCCATGATGAATGGCACAGAACGGCGAAAGCCAAACTGCGCGCCCGATGCGGTGGCAAGAGTTGTCGCCCCGCCGGGCGACAGGGCCGCGGCCAAGGTAAAGGATAAAACGGGCAGCAGAGTTTCGATCATTCTATCGTCCTGTGGTGGCGCGTTGCCCGGGCGGCAGGGGACATCAGAAAACAATTCTTTGCATCAGGAAAGCGAATGTTCATTATGGATGACATTACGTTTGTTAATGCTGTTGGTATTGATCATGTTGTGGCCAGATCGGTGGGGATATCATGCGAAACCTTGATGTGGCGGTGTTGCGCGCCTTTGTGACGGTGGCGGAAACCGGCAGCATGACCGGTGCGGCAGAGGTGCTTAACCTGCTCAAGGGGCGGTGAGCCAGCAGATCAAGCGGCTTGAAACCGCATTCGGCTGCGGCTTGTTTGAACGCGCGCGCAAGGGATTGCGCCTGACCCAGAATGGGGAGCAATTGCTGCGCAAGGCGCAAAGGATGCTTTTGCTCAATGACGAGATCTGGCTGGACATGACCGGGGCGGGCCATGTTGGCAAGCTTACCGTTGGCATTCCCTATGACCTTGTTGGCACCTTCATGCGCACGCCACTTCGCAAATTCTGCGACCATTATCCGGGGATCGAGCTTTCGTTGCGGTGCCACAGTTCATCGGAACTGCGGAGCATGGTCAATAGTGGCGAGATTGATATTGCGCTGGTCGAGGAGCCGGTTCCGCAGATTGCCGGCGATTGCCTGGCGGTCGCGCCACTTGTGTGGGTCGGGGCAAAATCAGGCAAGGCGCAAACAAAACGCCCGTTGCCGGTGTCGCTGGTTAGTCGTGAATGCGCGTTTCGACCGGCGGTGATTGATGCGCTTGATCAGGCGGGGATTGCCTGGCGCAGCGTGTTTGAAAGCGGCAATATCGAAGCAACAGCGGCAACGGTGCGATCGGATTTGTCGGTTACGGCCTTTTTGGTGGGCACAATCCCCGAGGATCTTGAGGCGCTTCGTGGTGATCATGACTTGCCGGAATTGCCGACATTTGCCATTTGCCTGATGGAAAAGGCGGGGTCACATAACGATGTACGCGATGTCTTTGCCGAGATGGTGCGCACGCATTTTCATCAGATGTAATTGCCCAAAAGAAAACACCGACCAGTTGTACTGGTCGGTGCATGATTTCAAACGCCGAAATGGCGATCAGGCAACTTCAAAGATGCCATCAATTTCAACCGCAACACCCAACGGCAGGGCGGCAACGCCAACGGCGGATCGCGTGTGCTTGCCAGCATCGCCAAAGATTTCGACCATGGTGTCAGACGCGCCATTGACGACTTTCGGCTGATCGGTGAAATCCGGTGCGGAATTGACAAAGGCGTTCAGTTTGACAACGCGGGTGACCTTATCAAGATCGCCAATGGCTGCTTTGAGCTGCGCAACAAGGTTGAGCGCGCACAGACGCGCGGCCTTCTGCCCGGTTTCGACGTCATAGTCGGCACCGAGTTTGCCGATAAATTTCAACTCGCCATTTTCCATGGTGATCTGACCGGAAATATGAACCAGCTTGCCCGAGATGACATAGGGCACATAGTTCGCAACCGGTGCAGTCGCAGTCGGCAGGGTGATGCCGAGATCGGCAAGATGCGCGTCAATTTTACCAGCCATGATGATCCATCCTTTTGCTTGGCAGATGTTCAAATTTGCCCCCAACTTATCGGGGTTGGGAGGCAAACAAAACAGTTTCTTTGTATCGATGCAATTGGGCGCTGGGGGCGTTGCGGCAAGTGTTTGTGCGATCGTTTCAAACAGTTGAATAAAATCAAATTGCCATAAGGGGAAAGGCCCGTAACAATGGGGTATTGGCAGCACGGCGAAAACCTGCTGCCTTGTTTTTGGGGTTTTGATGCGGGGCAAACCGCGTAAGGGTTGGGTGAGATGACGTTGCGGGATCGGTTCGGGAGTGTTCATGGTGGCTGGATTGCCCTTTTGGGGGTTGTGATCCTGTCGCCCGATGCGCTTTTGCTGCGTCTGATTGCGGCCGATGACTTTACAACCGCGTTCTGGCGGCTGGGCTTTTTGACCGTGGCGCTTTTGCTGGTGGCACTTTGGAACGGGGCCAAGCGGGGCGAAGGCATCGTGCAATCGATCCGGCCCAACGGGTTCGAGATGTTGACCGGTCTGTTTTACGGCGGAACCTGTACGCTTTTCATGTTTTCGGTACGCAATACCGATGCCGCCAATACCCTGATCATTATTGCCGCCACACCGCTTCTGGCCGGGTTGATTGGCGTGTTTATCTTTAGACGTTCCCAGCCGATCCGAACATGGGTGGCCTCGGTCGTGGTGTTTGTTGCCTTGCTTGGCCTGTTCAGTGCCGGTTTTGGCGGGAAAAACGCGCTTGGCGATATGCTGGCCCTTGGCGCTGCGATCTGTATGGCGGGTTATTTCAATGTGCTGGGCGCCAAACCCGAAGTTGATGCGCTTAAGGGTATGTTGTTTGGCGCGTTTGTCGTAACCCTGATCCTGCTTCCCGGTGCGGCGCCATTATCGCCAGTTGGTCTGGATTGGGTTTGGCTTTTGATGCTGGGGTTCTGGGTGTTGCCGGTATCGTTCCTGTTGATTGCCTATGCATCGCGCAAAATTCCGGCCGCCGAAGTCAGCCTGATCATGCTTAATGAAGCGATCTTTGGATCGTTTCTGGTCTGGGTGTTTGTCAATGAAGTGCCCGACGAAATGACGCTGATCAGCGGGACGGTGGTGATCACCACACTTGTCATTCACAGCCTTTTGGGGCTGCGCGCCAGCAAGAGGGCACGGGCGGCGGCCTGACATGATGGATCCGCAAGCAATCCGGGTGACTTCAGCTTGTTGTCAGCTTCGCACGGTATGCGAGGGGCATGGTTCATTGCCCCAAGGATGCCCGAATGCGTCGACTTCGTTCCCTTTTGTACCTTTCACCGATTGATTATCGATTTGGCCTTCTAACACTCGCGGTCTATTTCACGCTGGTTCTGAACTGGAAGGTCCTAAGCCACTTTTACGGTATTCTGGTGGGCCTTGGTGATTATGACGCGGGCTTTGCGATCAGTGCGCCGTTTGTTCTGATCTGTGCGTCGCTTGTGGTTTTTACGCCGTTTTCCTGGCGCTATCTGTTCAAGCCGTTCTTTGTCTTCCTGATTATCACGGGTGCGCTGGCGCATTATGCGATGTTGAAATACGGCATCGTGTTTGACCGCGGCATGATCGAAAACGTGGCCGAGACCAATCAGGGTGAGGCGCTTTCATATTTCAATCTTCAGGCAGGCTTGTGGTTTGCCGTGACCGGACTTCTGCCGACCGCGATACTGATCCTTGTGCCACTTAAATTCCCGAAAACGGTTTTGCGCGGGATTGGGCAGCGGGTGGTTTTGATGGTGGTGCCGCTTTTGGTGTTGGGCGGGATCGGATCGCTTTATTTCAAGGATTACGCATCGGTCGGGCGCAATCACAAGGTTCTGGGCAAGGAGCTTGTGCCATCGAACTACATTACCGGCACGATCCAGTTGGTAAAGCGGCGATATCTTTATGCCGACATGCCGTTTCAAACCATCGGGCAGGATGCGCGCAAGGTTGTGCAGGGTGTCGATGATAAACCGACTTTGATGTTTCTGGTGATCGGCGAAACCGCACGCGCCCAAAGCGTTGCCGCCAATGGTTACACGCGCCCGACATCGCCCTTTACCAGCAAGATCGACGGCATGCTGGCGTTCCAGAATGTGTCATCGTGCGGGACGGCGACGGCGGTGTCAGTGCCCTGCATGTTTTCACCGATGGATCACGTCGGATATGACGGCGAGGTCGCGCGGCATAGTGAAAGCCTGATGGATATGCTGACACATGCCGGTGTTGACGTCTTGTGGAAGGAAAATGACGAGGGCTGCAAGGGCGTCTGTGACCGAGTGCGATTTATCAATATTGAGCCCGAGGATTTCCCCGAAGACTGCGTGCTTGGCACCTGCTTTGATGAAGTGATGTTGCGCGGTCTTGATGAAGAGGTGAGCTCAGGCGCGCCGCACGACCGCCTGATTGCCTTTCACATCATGGGCAGTCACGGGCCGACCTATTACAAGCGTTATCCCGATGAGCACCGGGCCTTTGTCCCGGATTGCCCGCGCAGTGATATTGAAAATTGCAGCGCGGAAGAGCTGATCAATACCTATGACAATACAATCCGTTATACCGACTATGTCGTCGCCCAACTTACCGAACGCCTGAAAGCCTATCAGGATGATTACAACGTGGTGCTGCTTTATGTGTCGGACCATGGGGAGTCCCTGGGCGAGGGCGGGTTGTATCTGCATGGTGCGCCTTACATGCTTGCACCCGCAGAGCAGACCAAGGTGCCAATGATGATCTGGATGTCTGATGGTTATGCCGAGGCCAACCGTATCGAGACGGCATGCCTTGCGACGCAGGCACGTACAGGCAGCTTTTCGCATGACAATCTGTTTTCGACCGTGCTGGGCGCGATGCATGTTGCGACCGGACTATATCGCCCGGGAACAGACATCTTTGCCACCTGTCGGGCGCCGTTAATACACGCCGAACGCCGGTGAGGACGTTGGGCAGGAATTGACATGCGCGATCCGGTAATTTAAATGAGTGGACTCAGTGAGTCTGCTCATTTAAATCGGAGGCATTAATGAATATTCGAGCTGCGCGACGTGAAGAAACGCGCCAGAAGATCCTTGATGCCGCGCGTGACTGTTTCTGTGCAGGGGAATTTGACGCTGTCAGCACGCGAGAGATTGCAAAACGTGCCGGCGTTGCCGAAGGAACGATATTCAATCACTTCCCGACCAAGGAAGATCTTCTGATCTGCTGCGTTGGGCAACAGATGGCGGAAGCGATTGAAAAGGGTCTTTATACGATGGACCCGGAATGGTGCTTTGTGGACAAGATGATGCATGTTGCGTCTTATCGCTTTACGCAGGTCGGGCTTAATCCCGGCTTGTGGCAGGTGATCATGCAGCAGATTGTCTTTTCACCAAGAAAGGGAGCGGTGCATGCCGTCATGGAAAGCAGCGGGTTGATTGCAGCCATTCAGGCCCTGATCGAGGAAGCGCAGCTTTCCGGCGAGCTCAACCGTGATTTGCCGCCGGTTCTGATCCAGAAAACCCTGATGTCGCTGTTTTTATTCACCATTCACGAGCATTTCAGCACGCAGAATTTTGACTGCGAGGATATGTGTGGGACATTGCGTGAATTGCTTGAAGTGCAGGTCAAAGGGCTTTGGACGTCCGAGCCGCACTTGGCGGCATAACGACATAAGCGCGTAAGCCTATTCGCCGATCAGATGCAGGGTGACCTTGCGGTGATGGGGCGCACGGCGGTGTTCGAACAGATAGATCCCCTGCCACGTACCAAGTACCGCCCGGCCATTGGATACCGGGATGGTCAGGGACACATCGGTGAGCGCCGATTTGATGTGGGCAGGCATGTCATCGGGCCCCTCGCAGGTATGGCGATAGAGGCTGGGATTTTCCTGCACCAGTTGGCCAAAGAAGGTTTCAAGATCAAACCGGACATCCGGATCGGCATTTTCCTGAATGGTCAGGCTGGCCGAGGTGTGGCGGACAAAGATGGTCAGTTGCCCGCGCGCAAGACCGGTCCCGGCCACCCATGACTGGATCGGTTCGGTGACTTCGTAAAGTCCCTGACCGCTGGTGGTGATTTCAAGAGTGATCTGATCTTGCGAAAGCATAATACCCGTCCGGCTTTGGGCCGGACGGGATCACGTGATCAGTCCGTCAGGCCGCAGTTTTGAGCTCATCCTGATCGTAGAAGCGAAGGGCGGTCATGGCAAGGTTGCCGAACTCGTAACTGTCGTGAAGCAGATCGGGTTCGAAATCATCTGATGCGGCACCCAGCGCAACATAGAACGGCATCAGGTGATCGTCGTCCGGATGGGCTATGGCGGCATGGGGGGCGAGGCTTCTGTAATCGAGCAGGGCGTCGATATCGCGTGCCTTGATCTTTTCCACCATCCAGTTGGTGAATTCCTTTGCCCACGGATCAATCGCACCTTCGTTGCGATCAAGGGCACGCAGATTATGTGTCATCGCACCGCTTGCGACCACCAGAACACCCAGATCGCGCAACCCGCGCAGCTTTTTGCCAAGTTCAAAATGTTCGCGCGGGCCACCGTGACCGAGCATGGAAAGCTGAAAGACCGGAATATCGGCGTTCGGGCGGGCAAGGATCATTGGCATCCATGCTCCGTGATCAAGGCCGCGTTTGGCATCGGTCTCACTGCCGATTTGTGCGGCGATTTGTTCTGCCAATTCCGGGTCACCCGCCACGTCATAGTGCAACTGATAAAGCGGCTGCGGGAAACCATAGAAGTCATGAATGGTTTCCTGGCGTTGCGCGGTGGAGATCGTCGGGCGTTCGGTCTGCCAGTGGGCCGAGATCATGACAATGGCACGCACGCCATCGGTCAGTTTCGAAAGCTCATCGACAAAGAAATGGAAAGCCGGGGTGCTTTGACGCGCCACCAGCATTGGCGAGCCATGGGAAATAAACATTGGCGCCAGGCTTTGTGCAGTGCTGTCGGTGTTTGCTGATGGATCAGTCATTGGAATACCTCATCGGGCTATTCAACCATTTGAATTGAATATGCGTGTCGCATCTGGCCTTGACCAGTCACCGTTCGTCAACAGTCTGTTGCCATTTTCCGGTTTTGTTTGTCTCAGGGAAAGACTGATAGGGGCCTTAAAGCCAGATTTTCTGCGGGTTCGCGTCGCAAAAATGGGAAGTTCCGGGTGGGGTGTAAAGTAGGGTGACCCTATGCGGTGGCATAAGAAGCCCGTTGAAAAGCGGGAGAAATAGGCGCAGGGTAAAAACAGGAAGAGTTTTCCACATATGGCTGTCAAGGTATGACGCATCAAACAAACCCCAAGTCTGCGCTGCTTGAAAGGTCGCGTTTTTCGCTTGGCGAGCTGCCAAGAGCAAAACAGTTCGAGATCTGGAAAGAAAGCATCAACTGTATTTACAGTGTCGAAATGGATCGCAAAACCCGCGAGGCAGGTTTTGTGGCGAACCTTAATTCATGGCGGCATCGCGACCTTCTGATGATCGAGGCGCAAAGCTGTTCACAAAGCTTTTCGCGCACATCGCAAATGATTGCCGCCGACGGCATGGATCATTACAACATCCAGCTTTACACCGATGGCGGGGTAAAATCCGAGATCGGCATTGGCGGAGATGTTCTTCAACCCGGTGGGTTGCTACTGCTTGATCTTTCGCAGCGGACCGAGGCGCAGACCAGCGATGGCTTCAAGTCGATGCATCTGTTTTTGCCACGGCATCTGGTCGAGGATCACCTGACCCATCCTGATGATCACAATCTGCGTTTTCTGTCAGAGCGTGACCCACTGGTCAGCATCCTGTTTCAGCAAATTCTGGCGCTTAATCGCTATATCAACGAACTTGCCGATCACGAGATATCGGTGTTGCAAAAAACGGTCGTCATGATGCTGTCGGCCTGCCTGAATTCTGCGAAGGGCGAAACGTTGTCCACGCAAGCGTTGCGCAAGGACATTGAAAAAGGTGTGATGATCCGGCGATATTTTCGCGAAAATCTGTTCGCGGCGGAATTGACCGCCGACAAGGCCGCCAATGACCTTGGTCTGTCACGATCAAGCCTGTATCAGCTGTTTGAAAAACATGGCGGGGTTAAAAACTATCTGCGTGAGATGCGGCTGCGCCATGCCCTGAAACTGCTGGGTGATCCCAAAGCAGGGCGGCGGTCACTGTATGACATTGCGCTGGAATGTGGTTATGAAACCGATGCAGGATTTATCCGGGCGTTCCGCGCGAAATATGGCGTCACACCGGGGGATGTGAGGGCCGGACATCGACCGCATGCGCACCATGCTGGTGATGGTGTTGATAAGCGCTATGAGAACTGGCTGCATACGCTGGCGTAATGCGGCGGTCTGAGAAGCATAGTCGGAGAATTGACGCCACTGTCCACGGGACTTTGCCGGTGGACAGTGGCGGGAAATCTTATCGTTTGCCGCCCATGATGAGCAACAGCAAGCCACCGATCGCGCTCGCAACACCGCCAATCAAATACCAGACCGTTTCGTCGGTATAGCGGCCAAGGAAGGTTTCCGAAAGCTGATCCACAGCACTTTCGGATGCGTTATAGCCCGTCACCAAAAGGGCAACACCGACTACAAGGGCGACAACGCCCAGAATACGGCCAAGGGACATGATGTTTGCTCCTGTCTTAATCTGTTTTGGTTGGTGCCGCCCTGTGCAAGGGGATATGGCTGGCGCCAACATATTGAACAGAAAAGATAACGCACGATCCCCAAGCTTGTTCCCGACAGCTGATACAGCGATGAAAACGTAATACCTGAGGTGGCGGGATTGGTGTTAAGCCCCTTAGAACGGCAATGACATGGTGATTTCAACGGCACTTGCATCGCGGTTGTCCTCGTCGTCGTTATTTGCGAGCGTCATCCTGTGGCTGAGTGCAAGTTCGCTGCTTAGGCGTCCGGTCGCAAAGCCAAAGCCGGTGCGCAGGAGCTGATTGCCATATTCATTGAGATTGCTGGCAAAGAATGGCGTAACAATCCCCATTTGCTGCCCGTCCGGATCGGTAAGGGCAAAGCCATAGGTGACTGTGCCGCCAATGGTGTATTCGGTGTAGTCCGCACGCCCGGCAAGGTAGTTGCCCTCAAGGGCGGCATTAAGCCCGGTCATGGCATCGGACAAACGCACACCGCCGCCGAGATTAAAGGCGGTTTTGTCATTGTTGATTTCATCGGTGAAATCATAGGTCAGACCGGTTTCGACAAATGGCGTTACGATCAGCGTCCGGGTCGGCGCAAAATCGTAAGCGGCTTCGATTGCAGGTTTGATTTGTCGGGTGTTCGATGTTGTCCCGGCAATGACGGTATTATCGCTTTCAGTGTAGCCATCAACCGTTTTACGTGCGGCGATAAAAGCCACGGACGGTGTCAAAGAGAGTGGCAGGGTTTCAGCTGGACGGATCATGTAGGAGGTATTGATTTGGGCAAACCAAATGTCCGATTCCGTGTTACCTGAAGACGCATTGTTGTCGCGCGTGACATCAATGTCACCCATGCCAAAGCCTGCCTGCCCGGAAATGGTCAGTCCGCTGGCTGGGCTGTAGATTGCATAGGGGGAAACAACCCATCCCTTCTCCTGATAGGAGCCGTTATTGAAGGATGTGGTCAGGTCGGTATCGTTATAGCCAAGCGACAGGCCCGCTGTCAGGCTTTCGGCAAAACGGTAATCCAGCCCGACATTATAGCCCCAGACATCGCCGTCATAGCGATTGTCATTGGTGCCGCTGACATAGTCGTTGTCGACCGACGTGTATGATCCGTGGCCCCAAATCGTGAAGGGGGATGCCGTCGCAAATACAGCGCGGCCATCAACACCACTGGCACCGCCGACATTGCCCTGATCTGTCGGGCCAAGGCCAAGCAGGTGCATGCCTTCACCGGTGGAGCTGTCGAAGTTGCCAATCATGGCAATACGGCGCAGGCCACGGTCATCTTCGTTCAGGTTGGTGGTGCTGCTATGATAAGCTGGATCATAGACAAGATTGGCATTTGTATCATTGTCATCGCTGTTTCCGACGCTGCCACTGCTGGTGCCAATCCCGCCGCCGGAGGTTGATCCGCCCGTTGCGGTGCCAGCCGGGGCACCAACAGCGGAGAGCCGGGCACCAATATTTTGTGAGATCACGGTCGTTTGGGACCGTGCCACAGAAGATACGACGGTCGAAGATGTTGTGGATTGGCCTTTTCCTGATGTTTCGGGGGTAGTTTCTGGCGCCGCGTCGCAGGATACGTCCAATAAGATTTGCGGGGGGTTGCCATTATTGATTACCACGCTTAACTGACCGCTGGTCGTGTTGCGTGGGATGGTAATCGTTTCGGTCACGGTATCGCTGGCATTGACCGTGCCGCTGCGCGTGATCACCTGGTTGCCGTTGGCGATGTCTGTATAGGTAAAGACATAAGGCAGACCGCTACCGTTGTTGTTTGTCATTCTGACCTTTGGCGTTTCGTTTACGTCGAACGCCTTATTAGAACCGCTTACGCCGCTTGTGGTTCCGTTAACCACCCACTCTGTGCAACCGTCACTTTTTGCAAAAGCTTCGTTGGAAAAGATTACTATCGCGCTCGCAAGCGTTGTTCTCAGCACAAAAGGTCTCTGTAGTAGAGATACTTTCAATTTGGCCATTTTTTGCCCCATAGAATCTTCTCCCACCATTTTTATTTGCTGGTTTTGGGAAGAAGATATTGCTCGTTCAGGTGGATTTATAAGTTATGCAATCCACCTAAGCGCATGTTATCAGCGAAAAAATTAAAATCAATTTCATAAATCATGCGCGCATAAGTAGTGTATTACTAAATGGGCATTTTGGCGCCGTTCAAGCATGGTTTCAGACCTTGGTCCGACAAGGGTGGCATGAATTCTTGACGGTTACCGGTTCGCCCATGCAGATGGATGATTTTCATTTTTAGTCTTGTGATCAGAACGGAAATGACATGGTGATTTCAATGGCACTTGCATCGCGGTTGTCCTCGTCCTCGTTATTAGCAAGCGTCATCATGTGGCTAAGCGCAAGCTCGCTACTCAGGCGTCCGACAGCAAAACCAAAACCGGTTCGGATGCGCTGATTGCCATATTCATTGAGGTTGCTGGTGAAAAACGGGGTGATGATCCCCATTTGCTTCCCATCCGGATCGGTCAGGGCAAAGCCATAGGTGACTATGCCGCCAATGGTGTATTCGGTGTAATCCGCGCGCCCGGCAAGGTAGTTGCCTTCAAGGGCGGCGTTAAGCCCGGTCATGGCATCGGACAAGCGCACACCGCCGCCAAGATTAAAGGCGGTTTTGTCATTGTTGATTTCATCGGTGAAGTCATAGGTCAGGCCGGTTGCGACAAACGGTGTGACGGTCAGGCTTCTGGTTGTCGCGAAATCATAGGCGGCCTCGATCGCCGGTTTGATCTGACGGGTGTTTGAGCGGCCTGTCGGATTGGCCGTGCCATCACTTTCGCTATAGGCATCGACGGTTTTGCTGGTAATGAGGACCGCGACCGACGGAGTCAGGGACAGCGGCATGGTGTCAACCGGGCGGACACGATAGGACGTGGTCAGGGCAGCGTACCACATGTCGGAATCAGTGTTGCCCGATACCGCGCTGTTATCACGCATGACATCAATATCGCCCATGCCGTAGCCTGCTTCGCCGGAGATGGTGAGGTTTTGGACCGGGCGGTAAATGACATAGGGCGATGCGGTCCAACCGGTTTCGCGGTAGCTGCCATTGTTAAACGATGTCGTCAGGTCCGTGTCGTTGTAACCAAGCGACAGACCTGCGATCAGCGCATCGTCAAACCGATAATCCAGACCGAGATTATAGCCCCAGACATCACCGTCATAGCGGCTGTCATTGGCACCACTGACATAGTCGTTATCGACCGAGGTAAAGGAACCATGGCCCCACACAGTAAAGGGCGTTGTAGTCGCAAAGGCCGAACGGCCATCGACACCGGCCGCACCGCCAACATCGCCCTGATCGGTCGGGCCGAGGCCCAGCATCTGCATGCCTTGACCGGTGGAGCTATCGAAGCGTCCCATCATGGCGATGCGGCGCAATGCATCGTCGCGGTCGGTGATGTTGCTTTTGCTGTTGCGATCATCATCATTGGCGGTGGTATCGGTCAGGCTGGTGCGATGGGGGCTGGTTTCGCGTATTGAGGAGGTGAGGTCTGATACATTGTTGGTATTGGAATTGTTGGCGGCACTGATTACGGATGAGACGCGCGATGCGATATTTTGTTGAACAACCGTGGTCTGGGAGCGCGAGACAGCGGCGATCACAGCGGATGTGGTGCTGGCAGAGGATGACGCGGCCGGTTCGGCTTTGAGTGCGCAGGCACCTGTCATGTTGTAGCTCGCGCCGACGCCTTGAAAGAAAAGGACGCCGTTTGTGGTGTCGGCTGGGATCTCGAAGGAAAGGGTTATGGTGTCGCCATTTTCTGAGCTGCCGGTCGTGATCGTCTGCGAATTGGCAGCGTTGTTATGGTCCGTATAGGTAAAGGTATAGTTGACTGTCGAAGCAGGGGCCGCATGTGTGAAAGTAACTTTGGTGACCTCGTTCGCACTAAAGACGCTGGAGATCTGCACGCCATCCGAGGTTCCTGTGAAACTGTTTAACTGGCTGCAGCCGGCGCTAAGTGCGAATGCACCGTCGGCAAAGGGCAGCGACAGCCCTGTCAGCGCCAGCGCATAAAACCCTTTTTTCGTGACAGATTTGCACGCGGAGTGGTGCGAACGATCAGATCGTCCCTGTTTGCAGGTGTTGCTGATCTTATTCATTATTTGCCATGCCCATATCCTTTTTGCTCGGTGCCGATAGATCGGTCCGTTTGCAAGAGCTTTAGGGCGCGCGCATGGGAAGGGCTATTCTTAAAGGCGGGGTGATGTCGTTTTCTGACATTAAGTGGACAGGTTTTGCGCAAAGTGGATACGGGCCCGGTTTTCGGGCCGCATTATCGTTATGCGGGCAGGGCCGCGATCACATCCGAACTTCTGATCAGGCTGCAATATTCTGAAGCAAGAACAGCGGCATAAAGATCAAAAACATCCTGTGCCGGGAAGGTTTTGCCATTGGCATCGGTCACATCGATTGCGGTGGTGGCGTCCAGCACCAGCCAGTTTTCAAAGCCAAGGCAATGGGCCATGCGGATGGTGATATCCATCGAGTTGTGGATGACCACACCGGTGAAGATCAGGCGTTTGATGCCATGGTCATGCAGGTGTTTTTCAAGCGAAGTTCCGACAAAGGCGCAGTTTTGCTGTTTGGCGATAATCGTTTCGCCATCAATTGGCAGGGCTTCGTCCTTAAACGGTTGTCCGGGGCCGTTGACATAGAAGCTTGAGGCCGGGTTGGCTTCTTCGTGGCGCACGTGAATGACGGGCAGTTTCCTTGCGCGAAATTTTTCCAGCAGCTTTGCGATGACGTCGGCATAGCCGGGATTGTTTTTGGAATTCCAGCGCGGGTCATCAATTGCCTTTTG
>Ga0207735_100119_pt1 | contig 17990 bp, 16 predicted proteins | sample TtaePargueraPR_9_FD_187280 | JGI IMG/M metagenome (GOLD analysis project Ga0207735, IMG submission 187280) | Aerobic enrichment media microbial communities from Bioluminiscent Bay, La Parguera, Puerto Rico - Tt and E2 (1) (SPAdes) | ecosystem: Environmental > Aquatic > Marine > Unclassified ... | reverse complement strand
GAGCCGAACGGCTTCGTCAGCAGTCACCGGTGACTGGCGCCACCCTCGTGGAGCGGGTCACGAGCTGGCTCGACGTCGATCGGCCCCACATCCCAGGGAACCTGCGCTCCCACCTGCGCGGGCTCCTGCGAGCAGTTCCCGACGAACCGCTGCCGACCCAGCTCGTCCACGGGGACTACCGAGCCGCGAACATCCTCTGCGCCGACAACCAGGTCGCCGCCGTCATCGACCTCGAGGAGGCCCGGTTCGACCAGCCTGTCGCGGAGCTGGCGCGCTCGGCCGTCATGCTCGGGACGCTGTTCCGCGACTGGGGGCCGGTCTCACCACGGGTGCGTAAGGACTTCCTGGCCGGTTACGAGTCGCATCGGAGTCTGAGTGAGGCCGAGAGGTGCTGGTGGGACGCCCTGGTCGGCTGGTACTCGCTCGGCATGATCCCACCCGACCCTGCACACGACACGACAGGATGGCGGGCTGCTGCGGAGGAACACCTGTGCGACGTCGCGCCGATGTTCTTCGAGCGCTAGCGATGCTTGCGAGTCGGCTTGGCCCAGTCAGGCGTGGTGTGCTGGGTGGCGCGTGAGGGTCGTGTCCTGCGTGACGCAAACATGGTGAGACGATCGAGCGCTTCTCCGGCGCCGTCGACGAGGCCGACGATCGTCGGGTGATCTCGCCGCAGCACGCCGATGGCGTGAGCCAGTCGTTCGGCATCCAACCGGTTGAGAGGTGCATCAACCTCGAAGTCTCTTGGTTGTGCCAGGACGGCCAGCACGACGAAGTCCTCAAGATGCCTTCTCGTGTCACCGGGAAGCAGGAGCGCCGATGCCTTGCCGATCAAGGAGCCGACGATGGTGGGACGGTTGATGACGGCTGACCGGTCGCCGACGGACACTGTGACCCGCTCGCTGCGGTCAACCTGCTTCTGTGCGCCAGGGGTCTCCAGGCCCGGTGCACCGTGGATGTCGCCGCGTGCTGCCGCGACGGGACCCAGATGACGAGGGATGAGAACGTCGATGACCGCCTCGTCTCGTCGCCAACGGTGGTTGGTTCCCTCGACAGACAGGGCGAGGTCGCTGTCGAACCCGATGTCGGAGAGGATTCGGGTCACAGAAGCCAGTGCCAGAGGATGCTCACGGACGTGGAGCACTGCATCGATGTCGGTCGTGGTCCTCACGGGCGGGAAGCCGCGCTCAAGACAGTGCAGCTGGACCATCTGCCCTCCGACGAGCGTCCAGCCCTCGTTCATGCGGTCGGCGAGGTCGAACAGGCCGATCCATGACGCGGTCTGCGGAAGCGACATTTCGGGCAGGTTGATCGCGCTCATAGATGCTTGTCCGCGAGCTGGCGCGCCTGACGGACATCGCGTTCGGTGCCGTTGTCCACCAGGTCTGCGATGACCAGGGTGACGGGTACCGGTTTCGGCGGCAGGAACGGTGTGACATGGAGGATGACGTTCGCCTTCTGGCGGGCAGGAACGAGCCAGTGGTCGATTTTGACCGCTTCAGCCTCGTCGCGATGGACGTAGCCTTCGACCAGGTCGGACACCGCCATCTCGGAGCGGCGGTCGCTGACCCCGCTGGGCACGACACGTGCGTCGTCGAGCACTCTCTCGGGGTGAGGCGCGGACAGTTCGATCCGCTCACCGCGTGAGCGCAACCAGGCCGCCAGGACGAGCGCGGGATCGCCTCGGTCCCGGAGTCCAATGACCCGGTTCTTCAACTTCCACGCGGCTTGCGGGTCGAGCCAGGTGTCCGTCTCCAGGATGAGCGCCCAGGCGTTGCGAGGACTCATCGGCCTGCCCGCCGGTTTCGGGTGACGCAGGGAGTGGGGGTTGATCACCCATCGGCCCCCGACCTTCTCGCCCTTGAGCTCGCCGTCGTGAAGCATCGCGAGCACCCGACGCTCGGAGATGTCCAGTGCTCGTGCTGCGTGGCTGACGGTGACAATCATGTCGTCAATCATACGCGGTTCGGAACCATTAGAGACACCCCAGGATTCCTGTCCTGCTTCCTCTTCTTCGTGCTGGAAGCGCGGTGAGCATCGCCGCTATTCGAGAGTCTCGAGCCATGGGTGGTCGGGCCGCACTTGCGCGACGGCGGACCGCAGCCACTGCCGCTGCTGGTGGTCGAGTCGAGGGAGGAGGGTCTCAGCGTCCGCGCGGTCCTTCTCGCGCGCTTGGTGGTACTTCATGTAGAGCGCGATCTCCGGGCGGAGGTACTGCAGCCCGTCGTCGGCGAGCCATGTGACCTCATCCAGCGGAGCGGCGTGGCCGGGGAGCTTCTTGTTCGTCCATCTCCCGCCTTCGTCGGGAGTCAGGGGAACGTCGAGGACCCAGGCGGACTGCGCGTCCTTTCGTACCCAGATCGAGCTGTCAGGACGTACTTCTCGGAACCGGTGGTCGAAGGGCCGTAGCCAGCCGTCGTCCATGTTCCACGTCGTCCACCACCGATCGGCGAGGAAGAGTCGGAACGCCTCGGCGTCAGAAGCGAGGATCGAGATGTCCATGTCCTCGTGGGATCGCGAGACACCCGTCCACTTCTCGATGGACCACCCGCCGATGATCCACCAAGGGCGGTCGAAGTCCCGCATGAAGTCCGCGACGGAGGTCAGGTCGAGCGGATCCCAGCCCCCGTACCAGCGATGGAATTCCTCGGGCGGCAGGGGGCCGGCGCTCGGCAGCGGACCAGACTCATCCGCGGCGGCGTGAGCGGTCACGGGACCCTGCGCTGCACGATGACCGCGGTGAGGGTCGTCGTCGCCCAGATGGTGTGCTGTTCGCCAGCGTCCCAGGACACCAGGTCGCCCGGCCCGACGACGGTGTGGAAGTTGTCGTCCCCGGCCACTTGCCCGGACCCGCTCACCACGTAGAACGCCTGATCGCTTCCGGCAGGGTGCTTGGGGAGCGACGCACCAGGTTGCACGACCACGACGTCGACACGGACGAGCTCCGGGTCGACAGCCGGGGCGAGCAACGACATGGCCACGCCTGGCGCGCCGTCGAGCGGAGTGAGTTCCAGGTTCTCGATACGCATGGAAACGAACCTAGGCGTTCGCGATGTCGACGGGTGGGCGAGACCTGCGCGCTGAGCTCATCGCCTTGAGGGGGATGCGGGAGTGCATGACGCCACTGCGAGCAGATCCGGCAGACCAACGAGCCGACCCCGGCTCTTCACCGGCACAGAGTCGGTCTGAGCGCCGTCGTCCCAGCGCGTCGCCGCCGGGTCGTGGCCTGACCGCACTACCGTCGTGACGTCCGGCGCCTGCCGGGACCACGAGGGAGGACGGATCATGGGTCTCTTCGGCCGCCGCGCACCACGCCGCGACCGCCAGCCGGTGGGGGCGAACCGTGAGGTGACGCCCCCGCAGGCCGCCGAGCCTCGGGGCGCCTCGAAGCTCTGGTCGGACGGCATGGGCAAGGTGGCGACGCGTTCGGTGCAGACCCTCGCGATCGTCGCGATCGTCGCGGTGGCGGTGTTCGTGGGCACGCGCCTGACCCTCGTGGTGATCCCGCTCCTGATCGCGCTGGTGCTGGCTGCGGCGATCTCTCCGCTGGTCTCGTGGCTACGTGCTCGCGGGGTGCGGTCGATCCTGGCGACATGGCTTTCGCTCCTCGCGCTGATCGCCATCCTGGCGGGAGTCATGTGGCTGGTCGTGCTTGCCGTGGTCGACCAGTGGGACGAGCTGCAGCAGCAGGCGTTGGACGGTTTCGACTCCCTGCAGACCTACGTCCAGGACCTGCCCTTCCAGATCTCGGAGGAGCAGATCAGCTCGGTGCGGGACTCCGCGCTGAACTTCCTGCAGTCCAGCGCGGTCGGGTCCGGGGCGATCCAGGGCGTGTCGCAGACCGCGGACTTCGTCGCGGGCTTCTTCATCATGATCGTCGTGCTCTTCTTCTTCCTGAAGGACGGCCCGGCCATGTGGGAGTTCCTGCTGCGCCCGTTCGACGGCGAGGCGTACGAGCGCGGTCGGCGCGTCGGGTCGGCGACCATCCAGACGCTGGGCAACTACGTGCGCGGGACGGCGATCGTGGCGGCCGCGGACGCCGTCGGCATCGGGATCGGCCTCGCCATCGTGGGCGTCCCGCTGGCGCTCCCGCTGTCGGTCCTGGTGTTCCTGCTCGCCTTCATCCCTCTTGTCGGTGCCACCCTGGCGGGCATCCTCGCCGCACTCGTGGCGCTGGTCGCCGTCGGACCGGTCGAGGCACTGATCGTCGTCGCCATCGTGGTCGGTGTGAACCAGCTCGAGGGCAACTTCCTGCAGCCGATCGTCATGGGTCGCACCCTCCGGCTGCACCCCCTGGCGATCCTGTTCGCCCTGACGGCCGGCACGGTGCTCGTCGGTATCACCGGCGCGGTGCTGGCCGTGCCGATCGCGGCGTCGATCTGGCGGGCGATCCAGGTGTGGGACGGGCCGGACCTCCCGGCGAAGTTCGCCCGCCAGAAGCGGGCAGAGACCGTCTGACCGCAACCCCGCGGCCGGCGACCGAGCCGCGGCCGGCGACCGAGCCGTCGCCGATACCCTCGGCGGATGCCCGATGTCCCGCTGCACACCGGCCACCTGCCCGTCGGCAACGGCAACGAGCTGTACTTCGAGGTGGCGGGCAACCGGCGCGGCCCGGCGGTGCTGTGGCTGCACGGCGGTCCTGGCGCCGGGGCGATGGCCGGGCACCGGCGTCGCATCGATCCGCGACGCCAGCAGGCGATCACCTTCGACCAGCGGGGTTGTGGACGGAGCCGGCCGCTGGCCCCGGACCGGCTCGACCTGCTGGACACCAACACGACGCCGGCGCAGATCGGGGACATCGAGGTGCTGCGCGCCCACCTGGGGATCGAGCGGTGGATGGTCACGGGTGCGTCCTGGGGGACGACGCTCGCGCTCGCGTACGCCCAGGCGCATCCGGAGCGGGTCTCCGCGTTGGGCCTGTTCGCGGTGACGACGACGTCGGCGGCGGAGGTCGAGTGGGTCACCGAGGCGATGGGTCGCGTGTTCCCCGAGGAGTGGCACGAGTTCGCCACCGCCGTCGAGCGGCCGCCGGGGGAGCGCCTGGTCGACGCCTACGCACGGGCGCTGCGCCACCAGGACGCCGGCGTCCGCCGTCGGGCCGCCGCGGCGTGGGGCCGGTGGGAGGACGTCCACGTCTCGCTCGGACCGGGCTGGGAGCCGGACCCACGGTGGCACACCTCGCCCAGCCGCGACGTGCTGGCCACCCTCGTGACCCACTACTGGTCGCACTCGGGATTCGGCGGCGACCAGATCCTCGGGCGGATGGACCGGCTCGCCGGCATCCCGGGCGTGCTGATCCACGGCCGCCGCGACATCTCCGGCCCCGCGATCACGGCCTGGGAGCTGCACCGGGCCTGGCCCGGCAGCGAGCTGCACATCGTCGACGAGGGCCACGGCGGCCCGGCGGCGTCCGCGCTGCTGACCAGGGCGATCGCGGACTCGCTCGGCTGAGCCCCGGAACCTCAGCCCCCCGAGTCCGGTGAGACCCCCGCGGGCTCCTGCCCGAGGCGCCGGGCCAGCACCGAGCACACCACGAGCTGGAGCTGGTGGAAGACGACGAGCGGCACGACGACGACGGCGAGCGTCGCGGCGGGCAGCAGCGCCGAGGCCATCGGCAGGCCGGTGGCCAGGGACTTCATCCCGCCGACGAGCAGCAGCGTGACCCGCTGGTCGCGCGGCAGCCCGAGGGCGCGGCCGCCCCACCAGGTGGCGGCGAGCATGACGGCCAGCAGCACGCCGGCGGACCCGACGAGCACGAGCACGACCCCCACGGTCATGTCCGCCCAGATGCCCTCGGCGGTGGCGCCGCTGATCGCCGTGAACACGATGAGCAGGATCGTGCCGCGGTCCACGGCCGTCGTGAGGCCCTTGTGCCGTCGCACCAGCCCGCCCACCCAGGGCTGCAGGAGCTGGCCGACCACCAACGGTGCGAGGAGCTGCAGGAGCACGGTCTGCAGGCCGTCCGCACCGACCGCGCCGTCGCCGGCGGCGGCCCCGCTCATGAGGCCGAGCACCAGCAGGGGGGTGGCGACCATGCCGACGACGTTCGACACGGTCGCGCCGCAGATCGCCCCGGCGACGTCGCCGCGGGCCACGGACGTGAACGCGACGGCGGAGTTCACCGTGGACGGCAGCAGGGAGACGCAGAGCAGCCCGACGGCGATCCCCTGCCCGACGAGCGGCCCGACGGCGGCGGAGATCGCGAGCCCGACGAGCGGGAACGCGACGAACGTCGCGACGAGCAGGGATCCCTGCAGGCGCCAGTTCGTCAGCGACCGCCAGATCTCCCGGGTCGGCAGCCGCGCCCCGTACAGGAGGAACAGCAGGGCGATGGCGACGTCGGTGACGACGTCGAGCACGCCGCGTGCGCCGTCCGGGACGGGCAGCACGATGCCGACGAGCAGCGCGAGGAGGATGCCGACCACGAACGGGTCGACCCATCGGCGCACGTGAGTCCACAGGGAGCTCGACCGGCCGGGGCGTCGTGTCACAGGGGGTCCTCTCGGGTGGTCGCGACGACGGTACGGTACGCGCTCGGCGCCAATCGCTCCTAGGCTCTCGGCATGACAGCGGTCGAGGCGGGACGACGCGGAGACGATCCGACCGGTGGGACGCCCGGATGGCTCGCCGACGCCGTCGTCTACGAGATCTACCCGCAGTCGTTCGCGGACTCGGACGGCGACGGCATCGGCGACCTGCGCGGCGTCGTCGACCACCTCGACCACCTGGAGTGGCTCGGGGTGGACGTCATCTGGTTCAACCCGTGCTTCGCCTCCCCGTTCCGGGACGCCGGCTACGACGTCGTCGACTACCTGCGGATCGCGCCGCGGTACGGGACGAACGCGGACATGGTCGAGCTCGTCGAGGAGGCCCGACGCCGTGGCATCCGGGTGCTGCTCGACCTCGTGGCCGGGCACACCTCGATCGACCACCCGTGGTTCGCGGCGGCGCTGGCCGACCCGGGCGACGACCGGTACATCTGGGCCGACCGCGCCGGACCGGCGCTCGTCCCGTCGCCCGGCCCCCGCGAGGGCTGGTACCTGAAGAACTTCTTCGACTCCCAGCCGGCGCTGAACTTCGGCTACGCCCGGCCGCACCCGGACGAACCCTGGCGGCAGGCCCCCGACGCCCCCGGGCCGACGCGCAACCGCGAGGCGCTGCAGGAGATCATCGGGTACTGGCTGGACCGCGGGGTGGCCGGCTTCCGCGTCGACATGGCGTTCTCGCTGGTCAAGGACGACCCGGGCCTCGAGGCGACGACGGCGCTCTGGCGGGGGATCGCCGACTGGATGCGCGCGCGGTACCCGGACGCCGTGCTGATGCCGGAGGCCGACGAGGACAACACCGCCGACGCCGGTCTGCGCGGCGGCTTCGACGCGGACTTCGCGCTCGTCATCCAGCGGGAGCACAGCGCGCTGTTCAACAACGGCGCCACCGGGCACCTCACCTGGCAGGACCCGGAGGCGATGGCCCCCTGCTACTTCGACCCCGACGTCGACGAGGCGGCGGGCACCCGCGCGCTGGATTCCTTCCTGGCCGAGTGGGGCGAGCGGGAGCGCCAGGCCGGTGCGGACCGGCTCGTGGTGCTGCCGACGGCGGACCACGACTTCTCCCGGCTCGCCGCGGGACCGCGCACGGGTGACCAGCTGCGCCCGGCCTTCACGTTCCTGCTGACCTGGGGGTCGTTGCCGTCGATCTACTACGGCGACGAGATCGGGATGCGCAACCTGCCCGAGGCGCCGGAGACCGAGGGGAGCCGCTGGAACCCGGGGTACGACCGGGCGGGTTGCCGCACCCCGATGCAGTGGGAAGACGCCCTGCCGAACAGCGGGTTCTCCTCGGCGCCGGCCGAGCGGTTGTACCTGCCGCAGGACCCGGACCCGGCCCGTCCCACGGTGGCGGCCCAGCGTGGCGACCCGGGGTCGCTGCTGCACCACGTCCGCGACCTGATGGACCTCCGTCGTCGCACCCCGGCCCTCCGCCCGCGCGCGGGGCGGCGGGTGCTGCACGCCGGATACCCGTTCGTCTACCTCCGGGGCGAGGAGCATCTCGTCGTCGTCAACCCGCGGCGCCAGGCTGCCCGGGCCACCGTCCCGGAACTCGCCGGAGCCGCCGCGACGACGCTCCTCGGTGACGGCGTCGAGGTCGACGACGGCGTGGTGCAGGCTGCGGGGGGAGCTCACGCGGTGCTCGCCCTGACGCGACGCGTAGGCTGAGCGACCGATGAACCAGCACATCGGGGTCGCGATCTCCGGCGGTGGCCACCGCGCGACGGTCTGGAGCCTGGGCACGCTGCTCTACCTGGTCGACAGCGGGAAGAACCGTGAGGTGTCCGCGATCTCCTCGGTGTCCGGGGGCTCGATCACCAACGCCGTCGTGGCGCAGGAGACCGACTACACGACCACGGACCCGGCCGACTTCGACCGGAGCATCCGACCGCTGGTGAGGCACGTCGCCGGCACCGGCTTGTTCTTCTGGGGGCCGCCCACCAACGGCTACCTGCTGTCGGTGTTCGTCGGATTCGGCGTCGCCCTGGGCACGCTGCTGGCCGGTGCCGTCTTCGCGTTCCTCGACGGCATGTCGTGGCGCTCCGGTCTGACGCTGCTGCTCGGGAGCGTGCTGACGGGGCTCATGGCGCGCTGGTTCGAGCGCCGTTCGCACGTCCTCGACCGCGCGCTGGCCCGGACCCACTTCCACCGGGACGGGAGGCCCACGCGCCTGGAGGACGTCGGCCGGTCCCTCGACCACGTGGTGTGCGCGACCGAGCTGCAGTCCGCGGAGCACCTCTACCTCACGCCCCGTTTCCTCTACTCCTACCGGCTGGGGACGGGGTCGCCGAACGGGATGCGGCTGTCCACGGCCGTCCAGGCGTCGCTGAGCATGCCCGGCGCCTTCACGCCGCGGCGGCTGAAGACCGCGCCGTACGGTTTCCACGGCGGCACGCAGGACGGCGGTATCGCCGAGGACTTCCTGCTCACCGACGGCGGCGTGTACGACAACCTGGCCGACCAGTGGCCCGACGGTCTCGCGGCCCGCCTGGAGCGCGTGCCCGACCTGCCCGTCGTGGGACGCACCATCGACGAGCTCGTCGTCGTCAACGCCACGACCGCCCTGCACTGGAGGCGGCTGCGGTACGCGCGCCGGTTCCTCGTGGGTGAGCTGTTCACCCTGCTGCGGTCCAGCAGCGTCATGTACCAGGTGCCCACCGAGCGGCGTCAGCGCGGGCTGGTGCACAACTGGGTGGAGTGCGAGCGCACCGGGCGGGGGCAGCGGGGCGCGATCGTGCAGATCCAGCAGTCGCCGTACCGGATCGCCGACGCGTTCCTCTGCAAGGACGACGAGGACCGGGCCGCCCGTGCCCGCGCCGTGCTCGACCTGCTGGGCGACGACGACGAGGACCGCGAGGCGTGGCGGGCCCGGGCGGAGTCCGACGCGGCCGTCCCCACGGTGCTGCGTCGGCTCGGCCGGACGGCCACCGTCGACCTGCTCGAGCACGCCTACGTGCTCGCCATGTGCAACCTGCACGTCCTGCACGGGTACCCGCTGCTCGAGCTGCCGGGGCGCGAGCGGTTCGAGCGTCTCCTGGACGACGCAGAGGGCTCGACCGACGTCGTGTGACGCGGCTACGTGACGACCGCCGTCGTCGTCCCGGGTGCGCAGGTCGTGCAGAACATCCGCCGGCCCAGGTCGGTCTCGCTCGGCGCGCCGGGGGAGTACTCCACCTCCTCGTGCGCGTGCGCGACCCGGGTGTGCCGGGTGCACGAGGCGGCTCCGCACTGCGAACAGACCGTGACCGCCGGGGTGGTGGCCTGGTGCTCGGTGGCACATTCGAAGCAGTTCATCGGACATCTCCTGACATGCGTGCAGCGCGGCTCCGTCGCGCTCGCTGCCGGCCGTCCCGGAGGGGGGGGTCGACCCCTCCAGTCTGGCAGCGTGCGCGTGACCCGCACGGGGGGCTGCACGACGAGCAGGGTCCCGGCCCTCGTCGCATCATGGCGGGAACAGCGGGGTCGACCCGGGGAGGGCGAGCACATGGTCGCGCAGGACCAGGTCCAGCTCATCGCCTATGCAGACCGCCTCGGTGGTGACCTGCGCGGGCTCGCCGACTTCCTGCGTCGTGACGAGGCCTCCGGCGGGGCGTCGCTGGCCCGGAACCTCGCGGGGGGTGCCGAGGCCACGGTCGACCTCGGCACCTTCGCCTCGCACGATCTCGGCGACGTCGGCGCGCCATGAGCCGGCCTCCCGGAGCCGTGCGGACGGCATCGTGCTGGTCCGGTACCCGACGGTCTGTCAGGGTCGTCACGTGACCGAGACGTTCGACGACCTGCTCGACGCCGGGTCCCGCGCCGACGTGTCCGGGTGGGACTTCACCTGGCTGGAGGGCCGCGCGACCGAGGAGCGCCCGCCGTGGGGCTACGCCCGGCTGCTGGCCGACCGACTGGCCACGGCGACGGCCTCGTTGGACGTCCAGACCGGCGGCGGCGAGGTGCTCGCCGAGGCACCGGTCTTCCCGCCGACGGCGGTGGCCACCGAGTCGTGGCCGCCGAACGTGGCGCACGCGACCCGGCTGCTCCACCCCCGCGGCGTGGTGGTGGTCGCCGACCCGGACGAGCCGCCCCTGCCGTTCGGCGACGCGGCGTTCGACCTGGTCACGAGCCGGCACCCGGCGACGATCTGGTGGGACGAGATCGCCAGGGTCCTGCGCCCCGGCGGCACCTACCTCGCCCAGCACGTCGGGCCCGCGAGCGCCTTCGAGCTCGTCGAGTTCCTCCTGGGTCCGCAGCCGGGGGCTCGGCGTGGGCGCCACCCCGACGACGAGGTGGCGGCGGCGGAGGCCGCTGGTCTGGAGGTGGTGGATCTGCGCACGGCGCGGCTGCGTATCGAGGTCGACGACGTGGCCGCGGTGGTGTACCTGTTGCGCAAGGTGATCTGGTGGGTGCCGGGCTTCACGGTGGACGCCTACCGCGACCGGTTGCGGGACCTGCACGACCTGATCGCGGCCGAGGGGCCGTTCGTCGCGCACTCGACGCGTCACCTGATCGAGGCGCGCCGCGGCCCTCGGGCTCACCACCCGGGGTAGGGCGTCCGTTCCTCGCCGAGGTGCTGCGGGAAGGCCGCGACGTTCAGGCGCCGCAGGCCGGTGGCGAGGACCCGGTACGCGCTGTATCCGGCGGCCCGGACGCGGGGGGTGGCCACGTCGACGGTGACGACCCGGTCGGCCGTGGTCAGCAGTCCCGTGAACGGCGTGTCGGCGTCCGGGGCGGGCCGTCCGGCGCTCGCCGTGCCGCTGCCGGCGGTACGGCGTCGCACGTGGTCCACCACGGCCGGGTCCAGTCCGTGCTGGACGTGGCACATCGGGTCGATCAGGCGCCGCCGGTCGGCGAACGCCTCGCCGTAGCGTCGGTGGGGGTCGTACGGGGCGAGTCCGGCGACCCCGCCGTTGCCGAGCTCGGGTGCTCGCCGGATGAGGCTGTCGGCGCGGGCCAGGTCGCGTGCCGAGGCGTGCTGGATCAAGGCCTCGCACACCGCCCGCTCGGCGGCGTGGGCGGGGTCGGCGGCGCACCCGTGGCCGAGCGCGACGACGTCGTCGCCGGCGTCGTCGGCCACCGCGAGCCGGACCGGCACACCGTGCGGGGACGGCACGGCCAGGACGCGGACGGTGACGGCGGCGTCGTCGCCACGGAGGCCCGGCGGGGGGTCGACGGCCGGGAGCGGACCCGTGGCGTCGTGCCACCACCGGGCGACGGCGTCCTGGGCCAGCAGGCGTCCGGCGGCCCGGTCGAGCGCTTCGACCCGGTCGCGGCCCGCCTCGAGTCCGACGAGGTTGTGCCCGTTGGTAGGCGCCTGTCCGTCGAGTCCGGCGGCGAGGTAGCCCGCGTGCACCAGGCTGAACGGCACCCAGCACGCCGCCGTCCCGCCGTCGAGGTGTTCCGTCCCGCGCAGCCACCACAGGGTGTCGTCGGGTCCGGGGCGGGTGAAGGGGAAGCCTGCCAGGTCGTCGAGGGCGGGGTCGTGCGGGCGCCACTCGGCGAGGGTCAGCGCCCTCTGGCCGGCGGCGGTCAGCTCGGCGACGGAGGCGCGGCGCAGCTCACCCTGGCCGAGGTGGGCGCCGCACAGGTGCGCCAGACCGGAGAGCACGGCGGCCCGGCCGGCGTCGTCGCCGAGCGAACCGGCGGGTGCGAGCAGGTCGGGCTGCCATCGCGGGTCGACGCTCGCGAGGTGCGGCAGCTCGGCGTGCCGGTGGACGAACGGACCCGGTGCACGCGGGTCGGTGGGGCGGCGCACCACGCGGTGGATGAGCCCGGTGACCGGGTCGACGACGGCGGGCGGGTCGACGGCGTGCGGATGCCACGCGCCGTCGGTCCACCGTTCCAGGAAGCCGGTGGCAGGTCCGGGATCGGTTCGGTCCGGACCCGGAACGACGGACGAGGTTGCGCCGGCCACGATCGCCACCGGGTCCTCGACGAGCGCACGGGCCTGCTCCGGGTCGGCGACGGTGGCCCTCAGCAGCGCCGAGACGATGTCCGCCAGCTCGACGGCCCGGCCGGCGCGCAGCCGGACCCGGTAGGTGGACCCGGCGAAGGGCCAGCGCACCACACGGTCCGAACCTTCGCGGTCGGACCCCTCGCGGTCCAGCGCGACCGCGACCTGTGCCAGGCCTCGCAGGCTCGCCGCGGCGACGTCGGGACCCGGCGGCGGCCCGGTGACCGGCTCGCCGTCGCCGTCGCCGCCGGCGGCCAGGCTGTCCAGCACGGAGCGCGCCGCTTCGCCCTCGAGGTCGTCCGCGCCGACGTCGAGCACCCAGCGTCGCCCGTCGTTGCGGCACACCAGGACGCGGTCGGCGCCCAGCCGGTGCACGGTCAGCCTCATGCGTGCGGGATCGGGAAGTGGTTGAGGCCGTCCTCGGGCAGCGCCGTCGTACGCCAGCCGAGCTCGACCGCCAGGTCCTGCACCCGCCGTCGGCCCAGGAACGGGAAGGCGGCCGGGGCGTTGCCGACGGTGCCGGGCACGACGGCCCGCACGACGCGCATCCCGGTGGAGGCGACGTCCGGAGAGGTGATGTCGACGACGATCACCTCGTGCCCGGCGGCCTCCAGCGCCGCCCGGTATGCGTCCGGGGTCCGCTCGGCCAGGGCGGGCGTGTCGGCGAGGGTGCGGGTGACGGGCCGGTCCAGCAGGGGTGCCACGCGGGCCACGGCACGCGGGTCCAGGTGCACCTGCTGCTGGACCATCAGGTCGTCGCAGTCGCGCATGTCCGCGCGGTAGGAGTCGAGGTAGCGGCGGTCGGCCCGCCACGGCTTGAAGGACCGGCTGTTGAGCTCGCCGCGCTGCATCGCGTCCCAGTGCGCGCCGTCCGCACGCAGCAGGTCGCGGCTGCCCTCCTGCAGGGTGCAGGCCTCGGTCCAGGCCTTGGCCGCAGCCGCCTCGGGGGTGTCCCGGCAGGCGAAGCCGACGTTGACCAGCGTGTCGACGTCGTTGTGCAGCACCCCCGCCGCGACCGGCACGCCGAACTCGTTGTCCAGCATGATCAGGCTCGGACGCTGTCCGTGCTCGGCCGGGACGTCGTCCCACACGCGGGCCAGGTCGCCGGGGTCGGTGGCGTCGAACGGGTGGGCGTTGAGCCACCACACCATGGTCACGTGCCGCTCGATGATCTCCTCCAGCGCGGAGGTGAGGGCGTAGTCGAGCGTGGGACCGGCGGCGATCCCGGCGAACGGGCAGAAGTTCGTCACCGGGGCGGCCGAGTACCCGGCCGTGAACCAGTTGACGTACACCGTGCTGGCGGGCACGAGCAGCTCCTCGCCGGTGGTGAGCGACCGGCCTGGCACCCAGTGCATCTCCAGGTCGGGCGTCATCCGCACGAACGGGAAGCCGGGGGTGTCGTACTGCTGCTCGGAGTAGAGCACCAGCTCGGCGGGGTCCAGCACGCGGGTGCCCCGGCGGCGCAGGTCCGCGAAGCTCCCGACGGTCACCGGCAGGGTGTCGAGCAGGTTCCCGCAGTACCGTTCGGCGGCCTCGCCGACGGCGCTGGCGCGGGCCTGGGCCGGGTCGCCGAACGCCGCACCCTGACAGGAGGTGTTGTTGGCCCACCGCGACACGCGCCGCATGTTGCACACGTCGCTCTGCGCGGTCACGAGGGCGGGCGGGATGCTCGGGTGGTGGGTGACGTCGCGGGTGCGCTGCACCAGCCCGGTCAGCGGGTCGACGAGGTCGTCGGGGGTGTGAGACCGCGAACCGCTGAGGATCCGCGTGGGCAGCGGCAGCACCGGGTGGGTGCGTGCGGTGCCGTCGGCAGCGATCTCCCACACGAGGTCCCCGGGGCGCTCCGCGTCCGCGTCTGCGGGCTCCGTGCCGGAGAGCAGGTCGAGCGTGCTGCGCAGCGCGTCGGCGAGGTGTCGCGGCGGCGCTCCGGAGTCCCCACCGACGGCGGGGGAGCGCAGCGCCCGGTGCGCCTCGGCGTCGAACGCGGCGGCGGTGCGCCGGTCGGCCAGGTCCTCGTAGCTCGCGCCGACACCGGGGGTGACGAACGGGCCCAGCCACACGACGGAGCGGCTCACCTCGAGCGCCACCCACGGGGTGCGGGCGTCGGCGCAGAGCCGGTCCAGGGCGACGAGCGTCGCGTCGTCGCCGCCCCGCACGGCGTACACGAGCAGCTCGCGCGTCCGGAAGGCGCGGTGGACCACGCGCTGCCAGTCGTCGGCGGGCACGGCACGGACGGCCACGTCGGGGCGCGTGGTCCGGGCGAGAGTCTGCAGCGCGGCCACGACCTCGGGGTCGCCGGTGAGGAGCAGGTCGCCGGGTCGTGCCGCGGCGGTGTCGACGTCGTCGTACGACGGCGCGTCCTCGCCGAGGTCGGGGCCGGACGGTGCGGCCGGGACGAACGCGCCGTCACGGTCCAGCACGTCGCGCAGCACAGCGGAGGCCTCGTCCCACCCGTCGGGCAGGGCCGGGCTCGCCTGCCCGGTGGTCCAGGCGTCGAGGATCTGCAGCACCCGCTCGGCGGGCACGTCGAGGACGAACGACGTACCGACCGGGGTGGTGACGAGGCTGCGGCCCGCCGCGAGGGGACGGACCTCCACGCGGGGCGTGAGGGTGAGCGAGGGGGTCGGCACGGTCGGGTCCTTTCGAGCGGCGTGCAGGTGGGGTGGTGGGGCGGGTGTCCCCGGCTGCTCGATCAGACCGGGCAGCCGGGGACACCCGCTGCCTGGTCAGGACCAGGCGAAAGCGGTCGAGACGTGACCGTGGTTGTTCGCGTTGGGGGCCAGGATCTGGTCCTCGGACCGCTCCGTCGCCACCTCGACGAGGGTGATCGTCGTCATGGGTGCTCACTCCTTCCTTCTTCTCGGGTCGAACCGGCCACAGCGGCCGGTTCCTGGTCACCGACGCCCTGACCTGGGGACAGGTCGAGCAGGCGCCGGTAGTCGGGGGAGGTGCGCAGCAGGTCGGCGTGGGTGCCGTCGGCGACGATGCGCCCGCCGGCCAGCAGCACGACCCGCTCGGCGCGGCGGATGGTCGAGACGCGGTGGGCGATCACCACGGTGGTGCGCCCCCATCGAGCGACGGTGTCGGCGAGGTCCTGCTCGCCCACCGCGTCGAGGTGGGCGGAGGCCTCGTCCAGGACGAGCACGGCCGGGTCGCGCAGCAGCGCCTGCGCCACGGACAGGCGTTGCCGCTGCCCGCCGGACAGCGTCGCCCCGCGGTCACCCACCGGGGTGTCGAGCCCGTCGGGGCGAGCGCGCACCGTCGCGGCGAGCCCGGCGTCCTCCAGCGCCCGCCACAGCGCGGCGTCGTCGGCCTCGGGCGCCGCGAGCAGCAGGTTGCTGCGGACGGTGCCGCGGAAGACGAACGGGTGCTGCGACACCATCGCGACCTGCCGCCGCAGCTCGTCGGCGTCCAGGGAGCCGGTCTCGGCGCCGTCGAGCAGGATCCGTCCGGCCTGCGGCGTCCACAGCCGGGTGAGCAGGCGGGCGAGCGTGGACTTGCCGGCACCGGAGGCGCCCACCAGGGCGACCTGCTCACCAGGCCGCACCTCGAGGTCGAGCCCGTCGAGCACGCGGGGACCGTCGTCGTAGGCGAAGAACACGCCGTCGAGGAGCAGGTGGCCGCGGGACGACGGCGGCACGAGGCCGGGCGCATCGGTGCCGGGCCACGGGGCGCCGGGCCCGGGCCCCGATCCGCTCGCGTGCTCCGCGTGCCCGGCCTGCTCGGCCCGGCCGGACCGGTCGCCGGAGTCGACGAGGTCGAGGACGCGCCGGGCGGCCGCCGACATCTCGCCGAGCCGCTGGACCATCGCGAAGGCACCGGCCGCCGGGGTCACCGCGGCGGCCACCAGGACCGTCGCCGGCGGGATGAGGACGGGGTCCACGGCCCCGGCCAGCGCCCCCTGCACCAGCGACGCGAGGAACAGCAGGCTGGTGGCGGCCACGACCAGGTCGGCGAGCGCCGACTCCCCGGCGGCCCGCAGCGCGAACCGCCGCTTGGCGGACTGCACGGCGTCGGTGCCGGTGAGCACCTGGGCGCGGTGGTGAGCGGTGAGGTCGAGCGCGGCGAGCTCGCGGCGCGCCTGGGAGCCCTCGAGGGCGACGGCCTGCAGGGTGCCGAGCTCGCGCCGGATCGCCGTCCCCTGGCGCTGCTGCAGGCCGGCGAACAGCCACGGCACGGCCAGCAGCAGTGCCACGCCGGCGGTGACGATCAGGCCGCGCGGCCCGACCATGGCCACGAGCGCGACCGAGACGAGCAGCGGGGACAGCACGGCGTTGACGCCGGCGCCGAGGGTGTGGGCGTAGAACCACTCGAGGATCTCGACGTCGTTCATGGCCGTGCCGGCCACCTCGCCGGCACGGCGTCGTCCGGACCGGGCCGGGACGATCCGTTCGACCGCGTCGTAGACACGGACCCGCAGCGCGTCGATGACCCGGTAGGCGAGCACGTGGCTGAGCCACGACTCGATCCAGGTGAACACGGCGACGGCGACCACGGCGGCGCCGAGGGCCAGCAGCAGGACGGTCACGAGCGAGGTGTCCGACGACGTCACGAGAGCGGCGACGGCCGTGCTGATCCCGGCGGCGGCCGCGGTGGCGAGCTGGTAGCCGGTCATGGCGGCCGTGGAGCGCCAGAACAGCGAGCGTTCCTCGCGCACCTCGTCGAGCAGGCGCAGGACGGGTCGCAGCAGGCTGCTGGTGGGTGTGGTGGCGCTCATGCCGGGATCTCCTCGGTCTGGGCGGCGTGCAGCCGGGCGAACGTGCCCTCGAGCGCGAGGAGCTGGTCCCAGGTGCCCTCCTCGACGACACGGCCGGAGTCGACGACGACGATCCGGTCGGCGTCGCGCACCGCGCTGAGCCGGTGGGCGATGATCAGCAGCGTCGGGGCGTCGGAGCCGCTGCGCAGCGCGGTGAGCAGCCTGCGCTCGCGGTCGGCGTCGAGGGCCGAGGACGCCTCGTCGAGCACGAGGACGGGGGAGCGGCGCAGCAGCGCACGGGCGACCGCGACCCGTTGGCGCTGTCCGCCGGAGAGCAGGCTGCCGCCCTCGCCGACCTCGGCGTCGAGGCCGGCGCGGTCCGTCCCGGCCAGCTCCGGGGCCTGGGCACGGTCCAGGGCGTCGACGAGCTCGTGGTCGGACGCCGCGGGGGCGACGAGCGCCAGGTTCTCGCGCAGGGTTCCGGCGAAGAGCACCGGCTCCTGGGAGACGAGGGTGACCGGGGGGACGTCGTCGGCGGCTCGGACCGCGACCGTCCCGGCCTCGGGCGGGAGCAGCCCGAGCACCAGGTTGGCGACGGTCGACTTGCCGGCTCCGGAGGGTCCGACCACGGCCGTCACGCTGCCGGTGGGCACGTGCAGGGTGAGGTCCTCGACGGCGGGGCGCTCCGCTCCGGGGTAGCGCGCGCGGACGTGGTCGAGCGCGACGGCGACCGCCGGGTCGCCAGGTGCGGTCCCGGCTGCTGCCGGGAGCTCGGTGTCGTCGGGCTCGGTGTCGCCGGGTTCCGCGAGCC
>Ga0207735_100118_pt1 | contig 18160 bp, 16 predicted proteins | sample TtaePargueraPR_9_FD_187280 | JGI IMG/M metagenome (GOLD analysis project Ga0207735, IMG submission 187280) | Aerobic enrichment media microbial communities from Bioluminiscent Bay, La Parguera, Puerto Rico - Tt and E2 (1) (SPAdes) | ecosystem: Environmental > Aquatic > Marine > Unclassified ... | reverse complement strand
GAGCCGACGCCCGCGGCCCAGCCGACCTCGCCGGCGCTGCCGCAGACGGGTTCGGACGTCGCGCTGTTCGCGATCGGTGCGCTGCTGCTCATCGGTGCCGGTGGAGCGTTCCTCTGGCTGCGTCGTCGGGCCTGACCGGCGGATGCACGAGGAAGGGGCCCGCCCGGAGAGATCCGGGCGGGCCCCTTCGTCGTCGGCGGGCCGTGGTGCCGTTCGGGGCTGCCTCAGCGCGGCAGCCGCGTGCTGATCTCCCCGCGGTGGCACTCGAGCAGGCCGTCCCGTACCCGCAGCTCGGCGACCTGCACGCTGGACCTGCGGGCCGCGGCGGACTCGGCGGGCGCGGTGTCCCGCTCGGGGTGCGTGAAGTAGACGATCCACGCGACGGCGTCGCCGGCGTCCGGGTCGGGTGACAGCACCTCGACGTGCGCGTGGTGACCGGGTGCGACGTCGTCGGGACGGTCCGTGGAGGAGTCGAGGACCAGGCCCTGCGGGTCCCAGGTGTCCAGGTCGCTCGACCGGTACACCATCTGGCCGCGCCACTCGTCGACCACCATCCAGTACCAGCCGGACAGTCGGAAGACCTTCGCGCCCTCGTGCGGTCGCCCGCCGATCACCCGCCCGCGGACGATCCAGGTCCACAGGTCGGCGGAGTCGGCCGCCCACGTGGTGGACCCGTCGGCCTCGTCCTTGTACCAGAGCCGCCATCCGCCGTCGGGCAGCGCGTGCACGCACGCGTCGATGGCGCGCCCGGAGCTCAGCGGCAGGGGGCCGTGGTCGGTCCAGCGGTCCAGGTCGGTGCTGGTCAGTTGGTGGATCCACCGGGGATGTCCGGGCCACCCGTCCGGCACGCCGGGCACCACGGTCAGGAACATGTGGAACGTGCCGTCGACCTCGATGATCTCCGGCGCCCAGTAGGTGTCCCGCGGCGCGGTCCCGGTCACGGGCAGGCCGTCCTCGGCGCCCAGTGTGCCGAGGTAGCGCCACGTGGCTCCGCCGTCGTCGGACTCGGCCACGCCCAGGTCGGTGCCGTGCACCCAGGTCACGCCCGGTCCGACGGCGGACGGCCGGCGCTGCGTCCACAGCATGCGCCAGGTGCCGCTCGGGTGGCGGACGACGATCGGGTCGGTGGCGCCGTCGTGCACGGGGTCGCGCCACACGGGTGCCGGCAACGGCTCGACGGTCGTGCTGGTGGGACGTCCCATGGTTCAGCCCGTCCCGGTGGTGGACTCGCGCACCACGAGCTCGGGCTGGAAGACGACCTGCTCGGGTGCCTCGGACTCGGCCAGGAGCAGGTCGGCGGCGCGATGGCCGAGGCGGTGCATGGGCTGGCGCACCGACGTCAGCGGCGTGGCGAGCTCGCCCGCGAAGGTGACGTCGTCGTACCCGACGACGGCCATGCCGGAGGGGACGGGGACCTCGGCGGCGCGCAGGGTGCGCAGCGCCCCCAGCGCGGTGAGGTCGTTGACGCACATCGTGGCCGTGGGACGGGCGTCCATGGCGAGGATCTGCTCGGTGCCGGCCTGGCCGCCGTCGGCGTTGAGCGCGGTGATCGTGATCTCCTCGAGCGCCTCGTCGACGTCGAGCCCGGCTCCGGTCAGGGCGTCCCGGAGTCCTGCGGAGCGGTCGGCGCACTGGCGGATGGTGTGCGGGCCGTTGAGGAACGCGAGGTGCTCGTGGCCGAGGTCCAGCAGGTGGCGGGCGGCCGCGGCGGCGCCGGCGCGGTCGTCGACGGCGACGGAGGAAACGGTCGGGTCGGGGGAGGGGCGGTCGAGCAGCACGATCCGCAGCCCGCGCTCGCGCAGGGTGAGCAGGTGGTCGATGTCCGGGCCGGACGGGACCACCATCAGTCCCTGGACCCCGTGCTCCTCGAAGAGGCGCAGATAGCGGGCCTCGCGCTCCGGGTCCTCGTCGGAGCTGGCGAGCATGAGCGTGTAACCCGCCTCGTCGAGGCGGTCCTCGATGCCGCGGGCCACGTCGGTGAAGAACGGGTTGGCGATGTCCAGGACGATGGCGCCGGCGGTGGTGATGGTGCCGGCCCGCAGCTGGCGGGCGGAGCCGTTGCGCACGAACGACAGCTCGGCGATGGCGGACTCGACGCGTTCGCGGGTGGCGGGGGAGACCCGGTCGGGGCGGTTGAGGACGTTGGAGACCGTGCCGACCGAGACCTCGGCGAGCTTCGCGACGTCGGCGATCGACGTCCTGCGCTTGGTGCGCGGCGGCATGGTTCCTCTCCTCGTCGACAGGCCCGGGGCGGGTGGCCGCGGGACGCGCGGCGGTGCAGGGATCGTATCGGTTCGTCGGCCGGGGTGCGGGCTGCCGCGCCGCCCGGGTGGAAACCGCTTCCCGCCGTCGGGCAGGATGGACCTTGCGCACCACGGCGCCTCCCGGGTACCTTGGTGACGTTGAAACGATTCATCGCGCGCGTCGATGACGATGCGAGGAGGACGAGTGCACGACGACGGCAAGCGTCGGGTCATGTTCCAGTTCCGGGTCCACCCCGACCGGCTGGAGGAGTACGGCCGCCGCCACGGCGAGGTGTGGCCCGAGATGCTGCGCGCCCTGCGTGACGCGGGGTGGGAGAACTACTCGATCTTCACCTCCCCCGACGGGCAGGTCGTCGGCTACTTCGAGAGCGACGACCCCGACGCCGCCCGCGCCCGGATGGGCCTGACCGAGGTCAACGCCCGCTGGCAGGCGGAGATGGCCGAGTTCTTCGACGGCGACGGCCCCGACGAGACCATGACCGAGCTCACCCAGGTCTTCCACCTGGAGTCGCAGCTCGCCGCGGCCGACGCCGCGGAGAACCAGGACTGAGAGAAGGAACCATGCCCAGCTTCGACGACATCACCGGAGTCCTGGACCGCCTCGCCATCGAGGTGCCGTCCTGGGCCTACGGCAACTCCGGCACCCGCTTCAAGGTGTTCTCCACGCCGGGCACGCCCCGCGACCCCGAGGAGAAGATCGCCGACGCCGCCCAGGTGCACCGCCTGACCGGCCTGGCGCCCACCGTCGCGCTGCACATCCCGTGGGACAAGGTCGACGACTACGCCGCGCTGCGCCGGTACGCCAACGACCAGGGCGTCGACCTCGGCACCATCAACTCCAACACGTTCCAGGACGACGCCTACAAGTTCGGCTCCCTGACGCACACCGACCCCGCCGTGCGCCGCCAGGCGATCGACCACCACCTCGAGTGCCTCGAGATCATGGACGCCACCGGGTCCAAGGACCTCAAGATCTGGCTCGCCGACGGGTCCAACTACCCGGGCCAGGCCGACCTCCGCACCCGCCAGGACCTGCTGCACGAGTCCCTCGCCGAGATCTACGCCCGGCTCGGCGACGAGCAGCGCATGGTGCTGGAGTACAAGTTCTTCGAGCCGGCGTTCTACCACACGGACGTCCCGGACTGGGGCACCTCCTACGCCCAGGTCGCCGCCCTCGGCGAGAAGGCCTTCGTCTGCCTGGACACCGGCCACCACGCGCCGGGCACCAACATCGAGTTCATCGTCGCCCAGCTGCTGCGCCTGGGGAAGCTCGGCTCGTTCGACTTCAACTCGCGCTTCTACGCCGACGACGACCTCATCGTCGGCGCCGCCGACCCGTTCCAGCTCTTCCGCATCATGGCCGAGGTGATCCGCGGCGGCGGCCTCGACGAGGGCTCCGAGGTCGCGCTGATGCTCGACCAGTGCCACAACATCGAGGACAAGGTGCCCGGCCAGATCCGCTCGGTGCTCAACGTCCAGGAGATGACGGCCCGCGCGCTGCTGCTCGACCGTGACGCCCTGACGAAGGCCCAGGAGAACGGCGACGTGCTCGAGGCCAACGCGATCTACATGGACGCCTTCTACACCGACGTGCGCCCGATGCTCGCCGCCTACCGCGAGCAGCGCGGGCTGCCCGCCGACCCGATGGCCGCGTTCGCCGAGTCCGGCTACCTGCCGAAGATCGCCGCCGAGCGCGTCGGCGGCCAGCAGGCCGGCTGGGGAGCCTGAGCCCATGACCGTCACCTCCGACGCCGTGCGGACCGTCGAGCACGTGCTCGACGGACCGCACGGGGACCTGCGGGTCCGCGTCTACGACGTCCCGGCCGGCACGACGCCGGTCGCCGGGCTCGTGTGGGCGCACGGCGGGGCGTTCATGCACGGCGACCTCGACATGCCCGAAGCGGACCACGTGGCCCGCACGCTGGCCGGCCGCGGCGTCGTGGTCGTCAGCGTCGACTACACGTTGGTGCCCGCCGTCGACTACCGCGAGGCGCTCGCCGTCGGCGACCTGACCGGCGGGCTCGCCGCCGTCCTGGCCGCCGACGGCACCCGCTTCCCGGTCGCCTCCCGCGAGGTCGCCTTCGCCTTCGCCTGGGCGACCGGCGCCGACCTCGGCGTCCCGGCAGGGCGCTGGTCGCTCGGCGGTGCCAGCGCCGGGGGCAACCTCGCCGCCGGTGCGGCGCTGCGGCTGCGCGACGCGGCGGGCGGGCACGACGACGCGGCGCCCGTCCCGCCGTCGTGCACCGTGCGCCCGACCCCGCGCAGCGTGGTGCTCGCCTACCCCGTGGCGCACTACGAGCTGCCCACGCCGTGGCCGGAGCTGGCCGCCAAGATCTCCGCGCTGCCGCCGGACCGGAACTTTCCTCCGGCGGCAGTGCGGGCCATGAACGACAACTACCTGGGGCACGACGGCGGACCGGAGGTGCAGTACGCGTTCCCCGGCGGGCAGGACCTGCGCGGGCTGCCCCCGCACCTGGTGGTCAACTCCGACCACGACGCGCTGCGGTCCTCCGGGGAGACGTACGCCGCCGAGCTGGCCGCGGCCGGCACCGACGTCATGGTCGTGCGCGAGGACAGCACCACCCACGGTCACCTCAACCAGCCGGACGACCCCGGGTGCGCGCGCAGCCTCGCGCGCCTCACCGCCTGGCTCACCGCCGACGGCCTCGTCGGCACCACCCACGAACCCCCTGCCTGATCCACCGACACACCACCTTGTGGAGCAACCGATGACGAACGAGACCGTTGCCGCTCTGGTCGAGCGGTCCAACCGCCTGGGCGCCGACCCGAAGAACACCAACTACGCCGGTGGCAACACCTCGGCCAAGGGCGTCGAGACCGACCCGGTCACCGGCCAGGACGTCGAGCTGCTCTGGGTCAAGGGCTCCGGCGGCGACCTGGGCACCCTGACCGAGAAGGGCCTGGCCACCCTGCGGCTCGACCGCATGCGCGCGCTGGTCGACGTCTACCCGGGCGTCGAGCGCGAGGACGAGATGGTCGCCGCGTTCGACTACTGCCTGCACGGCAAGGGCGGCGCCGCCCCCAGCATCGACACCGCCATGCACGGGCTCGTCGACGCCAAGCACGTCGACCACCTGCACCCCGACTCCGGCATCGCGATCGCGACCGCCGTCGACGGCCCGGACCTGACCGCGAAGATCTTCGGCGGCAAGGTCGTGTGGGTGCCGTGGCGCCGTCCCGGCTTCCAGCTCGGGCTCGACATCGCCGAGATCAAGAAGGCCAACCCGGACGCCATCGGCACGGTCCTGGGCGGCCACGGCATCACCGCCTGGGGCGACACCGCCGAGGAGGCCGAGGCCAACTCGCTGTGGATCATCGACACCGCCGCCGAGTACATCGCCGCCAACGGCAAGGCCGAGCCCTTCGGCCCGGCCCTCGACGGCTACGGAGCCCTGCCCGAGGCCGAGCGCCGCGCCAAGGCCGCCGCCCTGGCCCCGCACCTGCGCGCGATCGCCTCCCACGACAAGCCGCAGGTCGGCCACTTCACCGACTCCGAGGTCGTCCTCGAGTTCCTCGCCGCAGAGAAGCACCCGGAGCTCGCCGCCCTGGGCACCTCGTGCCCCGACCACTTCCTGCGCACCAAGGTCAAGCCGCTGGTGATCGACCTGCCGGCCACCGCGAGCGTCGAGCAGATCGTCGAGCGGCTCGACACCCTCCACGAGGCCTACCGCGCCGACTACACCGCCTACTACGAGCGCGGCGCCGCCGAGGCGCGCGAGCGTGGCGAGGAGCCGCCCGCGATCCGCGGCGCCGACCCGCTGATCGTCCTCGTGCCGGGCGTCGGCATGTTCTCCTACGGCGGCGACAAGCAGACCGCCCGCGTGGCCGGCGAGTTCTACGTCAACGCCATCAACGTGATGCGCGGCGCCGAGGCCTTGTCCACCTACGCCCCGATCGACGAGTCGGAGAAGTTCCGCATCGAGTACTGGGCGCTGGAGGAGGCCAAGCTGCAGCGCAAGCCGAAGCCGAAGCCGCTCGCCACCCGCATCGCCTTCGTCACCGGCGCCGCCTCCGGCATCGGCAAGGCCATCGCCGAGCGTCTGGCCGCCGAGGGTGCCTGCGTCGTCGTCGCGGACCTCGACGCCGAGAAGGCGCAGGCCGTGGCGAGCGAGATCGGCTCCACCGACGTCGCCGTCGGGCTCGCCGCGAACGTCGCCGACGAGGCCGCCGTCCAGGCCGCGCTGAACGAGGCCGTGCTCGCGTTCGGCGGCGTCGACATCGTCGTGAACAACGCGGGTCTGTCGCTGTCCAAGTCGCTGTTCGAGACCACCGAGGCCGACTGGGACCTGCAGCACGACGTCATGGCCAAGGGCTCGTTCCTCGTGTCCAAGAACGCCGCGCGGATCCTCGTCGACCAGAAGCTCGGCGGCGACGTCATCTACATCTCCTCGAAGAACTCGGTGTTCGCCGGCCCGAACAACATCGCCTACTCGGCAACCAAGGCCGACCAGGCCCACCAGGTGCGCCTGCTGGCCGCCGAGCTCGGCGAGCACGGCATCAAGGTCAACGGCATCAACCCCGACGGCGTGGTGCGCGGCTCGGGCATCTTCGCCTCCGGGTGGGGCGCCAACCGCGCCAAGACCTACGGCATCGAGGAGCAGGACCTGGGCAAGTTCTACGCCCAGCGCACCCTGCTCAAGCGTGAGGTGCTGCCGGAAAACATCGCCAACGTCGCGTTCTCGCTGTGCACCGCGGACTTCTCGCACACCACCGGCCTGCACGTTCCCGTCGACGCGGGTGTGGCGCAGGCGTTCCTGCGATGAGCGCGTTCGTCGCCGTCGACCTCGGGGCCACCAGCGGCCGCGTCATGCTCGGCGTCGTCACCGGGGCCGCCGGGGACGAGCACGTCGAGCTCACCGAGGTGGGCCGGTTCACCAACGGTCCCGTCGAGGTGCCCGAGGCGCACGGCACCGCGCTGCACTGGGACCTGCTGCACCTGTGGCGAGGCGCCCTCGACGGCCTGCGGGCCGCCGGGGACCTCGCCCGGCAGCGCGGCGTGCCCGTCGCGGCGATCGGCATCGACTCCTGGGCGGTGGACTACGCGTCCGTCGCCGCCGACGGGTCGCTGCTCGGCAACCCCCGCCACCACCGCGACCCGCGGCTGACCGGCGTCGCGGACGACGTCCTGGACCGGCTCGGGCACAGCGAGCACTACGGGGTCAACGGGCTGCAGACCCTGCCGTTCAACACCGAGTTCCAGCTCGTCGCAGGCCGGCACGACGCCACCTGGCCCCTGGTGGACTCGATCCGGCTGATCCCGGACCTCCTCGGGTCCTGGCTCACCGGCGTGACGGTCGCCGAGGTCACGAACGCCTCCACCACCGGGCTGCTCGACGCCACCACCCGCCGGTGGTCCGACCCGGTGATCGAGGCCCTCCAGGCCGAGTACCCCGAGCTGGGCGACCTGCGCGCCCGGCTGGCCGACCCCGTCGAGCCGGGGACCGTCGTCGGACACCTGACCGGCACCGTGCAGGCCGCCACCGGCCTCGGCGCCGTCCCCGTCGTCGCCGTCGGCTCGCACGACACCGCCTCCGCCGTCGTCGGCGTGCCCGCCGAGGACGAACGGTTCGCCTACGTCTCGTCCGGCACCTGGTCCCTCGTGGGTGTCGAGCTCGACGCCCCCGTGCTCACAGAGGAGAGCCGGCTCGCGAACGTCACCAACGAGCTCGGCGTCGACGGCACCGTCCGCTACCTCAAGAACGTCATGGGGCTGTGGGTGCTGTCCGAGACCCTGCGCACCTGGCGCGAGGCCGGGACCGAGGTGGCGCTCGCGGACGCCCTCGCGGCGGCCGCGGAGGCCGAACCGGGGCGGACCGTCGTCGACGTGGACGCCCCCGAGTTCCTGCAGCCCGGCGACATGCCGGCCCGCCTCGCCGACGCCGCGCGCGCGAGCGGCCAGCCGGTGCCCGACGGCGTGGGGCCCGTGGTGCGATGCATCCTCGACTCGCTCGCCGACGCCTACCGGCGGGTGCTCGCCGAGGTGACGGACCTGTCCGGCCGCGAGGTGGACGTGCTGCACGTGGTGGGCGGCGGCTCGCAGAACGAGCTGCTGTGCCGCCTCACCGCCGACGTGACCGGTCTGCCGGTGGTCGCCGGGCCGGTGGAGGGTGCGGCGCTCGGCAACGTCGTCGTGCAGGCCCGTGCCGTGGGGGTGCTGGCCGGAGACCTGCCGGCGCTGCGCGGCGTCGTGCGCCGCTCGGCGCGACCCGTGCGGTACGAGCCGCAGACGGCGCCGGCGGGCTGAGTCAGGCGATCGCGGGCGGCTCGGCACGGCGGTGGTGCCGGGCCGTCGCGACGTGCCGGACGGGCCGGTCCGCCCCGGCCGGCTTGAAGCGGGCCCAGACGTGCTTCTCGTCGCCCGCGGTGCGGTACCAGCCGACGTCGTCCGCGATGCGCAGCGCGAGCTGGAGCCCGAACCCGCCCTTCCCGAGGTCACGGTCCACGGAGAGCACGGGCGGGGCGTCGGGGCGGTGGTCCATGACGGAAACCACCAGGCCGCGCTCGTCGCACCACAGCTCCACGAGCGCCGACGAGCCGGCGTGCCGCAGGGCGTTGGTCGCGAGCTCGCTGGCGATGAGCACGATGTCGGGCAGCTGCTCGGCCGCCATGCGGCAGCACCCCTCGGCGGGCATCCCGTCCAGGGCGGTGTTCACCTGGTCGCGGACGTGCCCGAGAGACTCGGCGTCGTCCACGCGCCAGGTGCCGAGCAGGCGGGCAGCGTTCACCGCGTCACCGCAGGTGTTGCGCGCTGCACGACGAGCATCGTCACTCCTCCGCTGGGGGCTCGAGGTCCGGATCGACGCTACCCGGGGGAGCGGTGGCGCGCTCGTTGGGCGCCCCAGGCACTCACCGGAATCGTTGGACCGCCAGGGGAGCGGCCTCGGCCAGGTCACGGACGGCCGGGTGCTCGGCGCGGCCCAGCACGGCGGACAGCTCTCCGGAGTCCACGAACGTGCCGTCGGCCAGGACGTGCACGGTGGGGCAGAGGCGCTCCACGAGCTCCAGGTCGTGGGTGACGAGCAGCACGGCGGTGCCCTGCGCGGCCGTGGACTCGCCGAGTCGCCGCACGACCTCGCCGCGCATGGCCGGGTCGACGGCGGTGAGCGGCTCGTCCAGCAGCAGGGCGCCCGGGCGGGTCGCCAGCGCGACCGCCAGGGCGACACGCTGCTTCTCCCCGCCGGCCAGCGTGCCGACCTGCCGGGGCGCGAAGCGAGCCTCCAGGGCGACGTCGTCGAGCAGCTCGGCCACGGTGCTCCCGGAGGCGTTGCCGGCCTTGCGGGCATCGCTCAGGGCCTTGCCGAGCACGCGGTCGACGGTCCAGCGCGGGTCGACGTCGGCGATGCCCTCCTGCGCGACGCGGCGCACCTGGGTGCGGAACGCCTTCTTGTCCCGCAGGCCGATGCGGCTGACGGTGCGGCCGTGCCAGGTCACCCGCCCCTGCGTGGGCTTCACCTGACCGACCAGCGCCCGCACGATGGTGGACTTGCCCGCTCCGGAGGGGCCGACGATCCCGACGGGCGCGGCGCCGGGCGAGAGCTCGAGGTCGATGCCGTGGACGACGTCGGCGCCGCCGTAGCCGGCCGCCATGCCGTCGGCGCGCAGGATCGGGGCGGGGGCGGTTGTGCTCATCGTGACCTTCGGTGCGGGGGAGTGGTGGCCCGCCGGAGGAAAGGGTTTCCGGCGGGCCACACGGTACGACGAACGGGCGCCCCGTGCGGTTCCCGGCCCGCCACGGCTCCGCGTCCGCACCGGCACGGGGCCGGGCCGACGGCGGCGGTCAGTCGCGGGCGACGTCGTCCTGCTGCGGGGCGGGTGCGTCGGTGTCGGCCGCTTCGGTGGCGTGTGCGTCGTGCGGGACCAGCTTGAGTCCGACGACGGCTCCGACGATCCCGAGCAGGAACACGACCTTGAGGGCGGAGACCGGCTCCTCGCCGGTGGCCATCGCGTACGACACGGTCAGGGCGGCGCCGAGCCCCACCCACACCGCGTAGGCGGTGCCCAGCGGGATGCGGCGCACGGCCCAGCCGAGGCCGGCCATGGAGAGCGCGAGGAACACGAAGAACACGACCGTGGGGCCGAGGGCGGAGAAGCCCTCGGACGCGCCGAGCGCGGTGGCCCACACGGCCTCGGCGACGGCGCTGAGCAGCAGGATCAGCCAGGCCATGGTCAGCTCACCGCCTTCAGACCCACGACGGAACCGACGAGCAACGCCAGCAGGACGACGCGAGCGACGTCGACGCGGTCCTGCCCGGTGACGAACCCCCACACGACGGTGAGGGTGGCGCCGATCCCCACCCACACGGCGTACGCGGTGCCGGTGGGAAGATCGGTCATCGCCCACGCGAGGCCGGCCATGCTGGCGACGAGCGCGACGGCGAACAGGAGAGTGGGCTTCGGCTTGCGGAACCCTTCGGAGGCGGAGAGCGCGGTGGCCCACACGGCCTCCAGCACACCCGAGACGATCAGGACGGTCCAGGCCATGACGAGACGTACCTCTTTCGCGGCAGTCTTGTCGTGTGGCGGGTACTGCTCCCTCGTCCGCGAACCCACTGTCGGGTTCCGGTGAAAACGGTACACACCCGGTGCGCCGGAGTCGATGTCAGACCCGTCACCACGACCGGTCGGACGGGACCGCCCGTGCAGCGCAGGGCCCGCGACGCGGTGCGTCGCGGGCCCTGACGGTGCGGGTCGGGAACGTGATCAGAGGTGCGGCGCCACGTGCTCCGCGTACCGCTCCGCGACGGTCCGGGCGGTCTCGACCGGCGGCGCCGCCCAGATCCCCTCGTTGAAGATCTCGGTCTCGACGTCGCCGGTGTACCCGGCGTCGCGCACCCAGGACGAGACCGTCGCGAAGTCGACGTACCCGTCACCGACGTGCCCGCGCGAGTTCAGCGCCGTCGTCGCGAACGGCAGGTTCCAGTCGCACACCTGGTACCCGGCGATACGGCCCTCCCGGCCGGCCCGAGCGATCGAGTCCTGCAGCGCCGGGTCCCACCACACGTGGTAGGTGTCCACGACGACGCCGACCGTGCTCGGGTCGAACGGCGCGGCCAGGTCTAGCGCCTGCCCCAGCGTGGAGACCACCGCGCGGTCCGCGGCGAACATCGGGTGCAGGGGCTCGAGCACGATGCGCACGTCGTGCTGCGCGGCGATCGGCGCGAGGTCGGCCAGGCGGTCGGCCACCCGCGCACGGGTGGCGACGACGTCGCGGTCCGTACCGGGCGACGGCGGTGCCTCCGGCGACGAGCCGGGCAGCCCGCCGACGACGAACACCACCTCGCGCGTCCCGACGCCGGCGGCCTCCTCGAACGCGCGGGTGTTCTCCGCGATCGCGTCCCGGACGCCCTCGTCGGTCGACGCCGTGAGGAACCCGCCGCGGCACAGGGAGGTCACGTGCAGCCCGGCGTCCTCGACGATCTTGCGGGCCGTCTCGGCACCGTGCTCCTGGACCTGGTGGCGCCACAGCCCGACGCCGCCCATCCCGGCGGCCGCGGCCGCCTCGACGGCCTCGGTCAACGAGGCGTGCTTGACCGTGGCGGTGTTCAGCGAGCAGCGCGAAAGGTCCGTCATGAGTCGACCCCGTTCGTCACGAGCAGCGCGCCCAGGCGCTTGGCGGCCAGGTCCGGGTCGAGCAGCATGCCGCAGTCGTCGGCCAGCCGGGTCAGCTCGACCAGGTGGGCGAGCGAGCGCCCCGAGTGCAGCCCGCCGACGAGCTGGAAGCCCGTCTGGAACCCGTTGAGCCAGCTCAGGTACGCCACCCCCGTCTTGTAGAAGTAGGTGGGCGCGGCGAAGATGTGCCGGCCCAGCTTCTCCGTGGAGGCGAGGATCGCGTGGGCGCGACCGGCGTCGTCCGCGTCGAACGCCTGCAGCGCCGTGGACGCCGCCGGGTAGATCGCGGCGAAGATGCCGAGCAGCGCGTCGGAGTAGCCCTGGTCGTCGCCGGCGATGAGCTCGGGGTAGTTGAAGTCGTCCCCGGTGTACAGGCGCACGGGGGAGCCGTCGAGCGCGGCGAGCGTGCGTCGCAGCCCGATCTCGTGCTGGGCGTCCAGCAGCGAGACCTTCACGCCGTCGACCTTGTCCTGGTGGGCCTTGATGAGGTCCACGAACGTGGCGGTGGCCGTGTCCACGTCGTCCGAGCCCCAGTAGCCGGCCAGCGCCGGGTCGAACATGGTGCCCAGCCAGTGCAGGATGACGGGCTGGTCGGCCTCGGCGAGCACGGCGTCGTAGACGCGGGCGTAGTCGTCGGCCGACCGGGCGACCTTCGCCAGGGCGCGCGAGGCCATGACGATGACCTGGGCGCCGGCCTCCTGGACGACGCGGACCTGCTCGCGGTAGGCGTCGATCACGGCGTCGAGCCCGGCCTGACCCGGCTCGACGGCGGCCGGGTCGAGCTGGTCGGTGCCGGCGCCGCAGGCGATCGCTCCGCCGACGGAGCGGGCCTCGGTCGCCGACCGGCGGACCAGCTCCTGCGTGGCGGCCCAGTCGAGGCCCATGCCGCGCTGGGCGGTGTCCATCGCGTCGGCGACGCCGAGGCCGTAGCGCCAGATCTGGTGCCGGTAGGCGAGCGTGGCGTCCCAGTCGACGACCGCGGGGGCGCCGGGGACGTTCTCGGCGCCGACGTGCGGGACCACGTGGGCGGCGGCGAACGCGACGCGCGAACGGATCGGCTCGGACGGCGCCAGCCAGGGACCGGGGGCGTTGAGCTCGCGGACCTCGGTGCCGACGACGCGACCGCCGTCGTCGAACCGCGGCAGCTTCAGCGAGACGCCGCTGGCGTTCAGCTCGGGGGCTCCGGAGTGCCCGACGACCGCGGCGCTCACAGCGCGATCTCCGGGACGTCGAGGCGGCGGCCCTCGGCCGAGGACTGCAGGCCCAGCTCGGCGAGCTGGACGCCGCGCGCGGCGGACAGCAGGTCGAAGCGGTGCTCGCGCCCGGCGACGACGTCGCGCAGGAACTCCTCCCACTGCGCCTTGAAGCCGTTCTCGAGCTCGGCGTTGGCGGGGACCTCGGCCCACTGGTCGCGGAACGTCTCGGTGGTGGGCAGGTCGGGGTTCCACACCGGCTTGGGGGTGTTGCCGCGCTGCTGGGAGACGCACTTGAACAGGCCGGCGACGGCGGAGCCGTGCGTGCCGTCGATCTGGAACTCGACGAGCTCGTCGCGGTACACCCGTACGGCCCAGGAGGAGTTGATCTGCGCGACGACGGGGTCGCCGTCGGGCGTGGCCATCTCGAAGATTCCGTAGGCGGCGTCGTCGGCGGTGGCGTCGTACGGCTTGCCCTGCTCGTCCCAGCGGGTGGGGATGTGCGTGACCGTCTGGGCGTTGACCGTCTTGACGGTGCCGAGGATGCCCTCGAGCACGTAGTTCCAGTGGCAGAACATGTCGGTGGTCATGCCACCGCCGTCCTCCTTGCGGTAGTTCCAGGAGGGTCGCTGGGCCGGCTGGTGCTCGCCCTCGAACACCCAGTAGCCGAACTCGCCGCGGAGCGACAGGATGCGGCCGAAGAAGCCCTCGTCCACGAGGCGGCGCAGCTTGACCAGGCCGGGCAGGTAGAGCTTGTCGTGCACGACGCCGGCGGTCACGCCGGTCTCGTCGCGCAGCTTCGCGAGGTCGATCGCCTCGGCGAGGGTCTCGGCGGTCGGCTTCTCGGTGTAGACGTGCTTGCCGGCCTTCATGGCCTTCGACAGCGTCTGGGGGCGCAGGTTGGTCATCGCGGCGTCGAACACGATGTCGGTGTCCTCGGCGTGGACGATGCCGTCGAGGTCGGTGGTGTACTCGCTGATGCCGTGCTGGGCGGCGAGGTCGGCCAGCTTGGCCTCGTTGCGGCCCACGAGGATCGGCTCGACCTGGACGCGGCTGCCGTCGGGGAGCGTGACGCCGCCCTGCTCGCGGATCGGCAGGATCGAGCGCAGCAGGTGCTGGCGGTAGCCCATGCGGCCGGTCACGCCGTTCATGGCGATGCGCAGGGTGCGGGTGGTGGTCACTCGGGACTCCTTCGTCGGGGCACGCGGGGTGCTCGGTGTCGGCTCGGGCGCTCGGCGCCGCGGGTCGGCAGATCGCATGGGAATGCGCTTTCCATCGTCTACGTTAAGGTGTCCGCGGCGGTGCGTCAAGCAACCCCGACCGGCCGGGCCTACGATCGGCGCCGGAGCCCGACCGACCAGGAGGAGAAGGTGGCCAGAGCACGGCTGCAGGACGTGGCGGATCGCGCCGAGGTGTCGCTGGCCACGGCGTCGCGGGTGCTCAACGGCTCGGCGCGCCAACCCGGTGCGGCGCTCGTCGAACGGGTGCGTGCCGCCGCCGCCGACCTCGGCTACGTGGTCAACGCGCAGGCGCAGGCGCTCGCCCGGTCCCGCACCGGCCTCCTCGGGCTGGTGGTCCAGGACATCTCCGACCCGTACTTCTCCACGATCGCCGGGGGAGCCCAGTCCGCCGCCCGCGAGCACGGCCGCATGGTGCTGCTCGCCTCCACCGAACGTGACCCCGCCGCCGAGCGGGACGCCGTCGCCGCCTTCGCCGCCCACCGCGTCGACGCCGTCGTGGTCGCCGGGACGCGCTGGTCGGCCGCCGAGGACGCGCCCGTGGCCGAGGAGCTCGCCACGTTCCAGGCCTCCGGCGGCCGGGCGATCGTCGTCGGGCAGCCCCTCGGCACCGCCACCGTGATCCGCCCGCCCAACGCCGCCGGAGCCGCCGCCCTCGCCGAGGCGCTGGCCGGGCAGGGGCACCGGCGGTTCGTGCTGCTCAGCGCGCCGGCGCGGGTCGTCACCGCCCAGGAGCGTGCCGGGGCGTTCACGGCGGCGGTCGCGGCCGGCCGCGGCGAGATCGTCGAGACCATCGAGCAGCAGTTCTCCCGCGATGGCGGGTACGCCGCCGGCGACCGCGTCGCCGAGCTGGCCCGTGCCGCAGCGGAGGCGGGCGAGAACCCGCCGTGCGTCTTCGCCGTCACCGACGTGATGGCGATCGGACTCATCGCGCGGTTGCGCGAGCTCGGCGTCGACGTGCCGGGTCAGGTGCGCGTGGCCGGGTTCGACGACATCCCCACCCTGCGCGACCACGTCCCCTCGGTGACCACCGTGTCGATCCCGCTCGCGGAGATGGGACGGCTCGCCGTCGCCGCCGCGGTGGCCGAGGACGGCGCCGACGTGAGTGCCGCCGTCGGGCACGAGGTCGTGCTGCGGGAGTCGACGGCGCGCTGAGGCCGTGCCGGGCGTCGTCCCCGGCCGGGAGCGGGTGAAGGAACGTGCCTCTGGCACTTGTCGACACTTTGCTCTAGGGTCGTCGATGAATCGATACAAGAGATCGGTTCACCGCTGGGACGCACGGCGACGACGCCGGCCCGCAGGCCGTCGCGGCGCACTGCGCCCAGCGTGTTCATCGATGCAACGACGCATGGGAAGGATCCTGATGCCACGTCGCAGGACCACCTGGCTCGCGGCCACCGCCGCGGCCTGCACGCTGATCGTCCCGACGGGAGCCGCCGTCGCGGCGCACCCCTCGCACTCCGGGTCGGACGACGCCGTCCAGCTCGAGGACCTCGACCGCGGACTCGTCGCCGTCGCCACCGACGAGGGCAACTACCTGGGCTGGCGGCTGCTCGGCACCGAGGTCACCGGCGCCACGTCGGACGGCATGACCGGGGCCGACTTCGCCGTCTACCGCGACGGCGACAGGATCGCCACGGTCACCGACTCCACCAACTACCTGGACGCCGACGGCGACGCCGGCTCGCGCTACCGGGTCGTGCCCGTCGTCGACGGCAAGGAGCAGCGCCGCGACCGCTCCGCCGTCGTCACCCCGTGGGACCAGGACCACCGGGCGATCGCCATGAACAAGCCCGCCGACGGCGTCACCCCCGTGGGCGAGGAGTACACCTACTCCGCCAACGACCTGTCCGTGGCCGACCTCGACGGCGACGACGAGCTCGAGCTCGTCGTGCAGTGGGACCCCTCCAACTCCAAGGACGTGTCCCAGAAGGGCTACACCGGCAACACCTACCTCGACGCCTACGAGATGGACGGCACCCAGCTCTGGCGCATCGACCTCGGCGTGAACATCCGCTCCGGGGCCCACTACACGCAGTTCCCGGTCTACGACTTCGACGGCGACGGGCGTGCCGAGGTGATGGTCAAGACCGCGCCGGGTACCAAGTCCACGCGGTACACGCCCAGCGGCCGCGAGGCCGCCACGAAGTACGTGTCGATCCCGCGGGACGACCGTGCCGCCGGCGTCACGCACGACGACGACTACCGCATGAGTGCCGACGACTACTTCGAGCACGTCGTCGACATGTTCGAGGGCTGGACCGAGAACCCCGAGGTCGCCTCCGGCCAGTGGCCCGCCACGCTCAAGGACGCCTTCGCCGACGCGATGCCCGGCATCGACGACCCGGACTCGGAGAACTACCTCGAGGACTTCGAGTACCCGCTGTCCGAGGCCGACGCCCGGGCCACCGCCGAGTACTTCGTCGACGTCTACGCCCCCGCGCGCAGCGGACGCAACGACCTGCGCACCTTCGAGGGCTTCATCATCTCCGGACCCGAGTACCTGTCGGTGTTCGACGGCAAGAGCGGCAAGCCGCTCGAGACCGTCGACTACACGCCCGCCCGGTACGACGACGGGCTGCGGTGGGGCGACTACGCCATGTCCCGCATCGAGCCGGGCAACCGCGTCGACCGTTTCCTCGCCGGGGTGTCCTACCTCGACGGGGAGCACCCCTCGGCCGTGTTCGCCCGCGGGTACTACACGCGGACCACGCTGGTGGCCTACGACTGGGACGGCCGCGAGCTGACCCAGCGCTGGGACGTCGACTCCGGCTGGACGCCGATGGACAACCCGTTCAACGACGGCCCGCACGGCACGCCAGGCACCGATCCCGAGTTCGGGCAGATCACCACGCAGGGGCAGCACTCGATGTCCTCGGCCGACCTCGACGGCGACGGCAAGCAGGAGATCCTCTACGGCGCCGCCGCCATCGACCACGACGGCTCGCTGCTGTGGAACGCCACCGCCGAGATGCCGCCGCAGTCCGCGGACCCCGGCGCGATCGCCGGGCTCGGGCACGGTGACGCCATGCACGTGACCGACATCCTGCCCGAGCGGCCGGGCCTCGAGGCGTTCATGGTGCACGAGGGCGGTGCCTGGGCGCCGTTCGGCACGTCGCTGCTCGACGCCGCCACCGGCGAGGTCCTCGAGGGCGTGTACTCCGGTCGCGACACCGGCCGCGGCATGATCGGCGACGTCCGGCCCGACGTGCCGGGCATCGAGATGTGGTCGTCCATGCCGGGCGGTACCGACGCCTCGGGGCTGCTCGACTCCGACTGGAACACCGTCTCGGCCGCCGCGCCGGGCAACAACCAGTCGGTGCGCTGGGCCGCCGACGGCACCACGCAGATCTTCGACTACGACCGCGTCTCGAATGACGTGCGCGAGTGGACGCCGAAGATCGTCGACTGGGCCTCCGGGACGGAGCGGGTGCTCGAGGGCACGCTGACCAACAACGACACCAAGGGCAACGCCGGCCTGATCGCCGACGTCCTCGGTGACTGGCGCGAGGAGATCCTCGTGCGCTCCGTCGACTCCTCCGAGGTGCGGCTGTACACCTCGACCGAGGTGACCGACATCAAGATGTACACCCTGCTGCACGACCCGCAGTACCGGGCCGAGGTCGCCCGCCAGCAGACGGCGTACAACCAGCCGTCCTACCCGGGCTTCTACCTGGCCTCGGACACCGACTACACGGAGGTGCCGCTGCCGCCGAACGCCGGCGACGACCGGGGTCACGGACGGGACAAGGACCGTGGCCACGACCACGACCGCGACCGTGGCAAGGGCCACGACCGGGACAGGGGGCGTGGCTGACCTGAGGTGAGCGGCGGG
>Ga0207735_100117_pt1 | contig 18175 bp, 18 predicted proteins | sample TtaePargueraPR_9_FD_187280 | JGI IMG/M metagenome (GOLD analysis project Ga0207735, IMG submission 187280) | Aerobic enrichment media microbial communities from Bioluminiscent Bay, La Parguera, Puerto Rico - Tt and E2 (1) (SPAdes) | ecosystem: Environmental > Aquatic > Marine > Unclassified ... | reverse complement strand
CGTGGGTCTACGTGGTTGCGCGCAACGCGGGGATCGACCGGCTGCGGCGCGAGGCGGCGGAGGGGCGCCGCGTGTCGGCCCAGGCGAGGATCCTCGACACCGGCGTGGCGCGCCACGAGGAGTCGACGGCGGACGACGGCCGCGCGCGGCTGATCGCGGAGTACGCCGACGCGGGCGACGAGCGGCTGCGGCTCCTGCTGCTGTGCTGCCACCCCTCGCTGTCGCGCGAGACGCAGGTGGTGCTGACGCTGCGGCTCGCGGGCGGGCTCACGACCCAGGAGATCGCCGCGGCGCTGCTGGTCCCCGAGCCGACCGTGCAGCAGCGCATCGTGCGCGCCAAGCGCAAGATCCGGGGCGCGCGCATCCCGCTGGTGATCCCGGCGGACCTGTCGGAGCGCGCCGCGGTGCTCACGGACGTGCTCGCGCTGATCTTCAACGAGGGCTACGTCGCGCACTCCGCCGCGGCGGGCACGCTCACCCGCGTCGAGCTCGCCGACCAGGCGATCCGGCTGACGGCCGCCGCGGCCGACGCGCTGCCCGACGACCCGGAGGTCGCCGGGCTGCTCGCGCTCGAGCTGTTCCACCGCTCGCGCGAGGCCGCGCGCACCGACTTCCAGGGTGCGCTCGTGCGCCTCGCGGACCAGGACCGGTCGCGCTGGGACCGCGCGATGATCGCGCGCGGCTTCGCCGTGCTGGGCCGCGCGCTCGCGCTGCGCCGGCTCGGGCCGTGGCAGGTGCAGGCGCTCATCGCCGCGGAGCACACCCGCGCCGCGACCGACTGGGAGCGGGTCCTGCGCTACTACGACACGCTCGTCGCCATGACGCCGGGGCCAGTGGTGCGGCTGTCGCGCGCGGTGGCCCTCGCCGAGGTCGACGGTCCGGAGGAGGCGCTCGCGGAGATCGCGCGCCTGGACGGCCTCGACGGCTACCACCTGCTGCACGCGGCGCGCGCGGACCTGCTGGCGCGCGCCGGCGACGCGGCGGGCGCGCGGGAGGCCTGGGAGCGGGCGGCGGCGCTCGCGGCCAACCCCGCGGAGGCCGCGTACGCCAGGATGAGGCGACGGCAGCTCGACCAGGAGGACCACCGATGACCGACATCCGCGACGACGACCTCGAGCCCTTCGAGAAGCTCCACCGCGACGGCTCCCTGTGGGCACGCGGGCAGCTGTACGAGGGCGTCGAGCACGGGTACTGGGAGTTCTTCCGCAAGGACGGCACGCTCATGCGGTCCGGGAGCTTCGACCGCGGCGCCCAGGTGGGGGAATGGACCACGTACGACAAGGCGGGCGCCCCGTACAAGGTGACGGACATGGGCGGCGCCTGACGCATCGTCCCTACCTGCGCCGACGCCGTCCGGGCAACCGGGACGTTCGCCGCACCCATGGTTGCGATGTCTGCAAGAATGGACGGCGGTTCCATCCGCACAAGTTCAGGAGTTACCCATGGCTATCGCCACCACCGAGTCGTACGCCGCGATGCTGGACGCCGCCAAGGCCGGCGGCTACGCGTTCCCCGCGATCAACATCACCTCGTCCTCCTCCGTCACCGCCGCCATCCAGGGCTTCGCGGAGGCCGAGTCGGACGGCATCATCCAGGTCTCGGTGGGCGGCGGCCAGTACGCCTCCGGCTCGACCATCAAGGACGCCGTGGTCGGCTCGCTCGCCCTCGCCGCGTACGCCCGCGTGGTCGCCGAGAAGTACGGCGTGACCATCGCGCTGCACACCGACCACTGCCACAAGGTCTACCTCGAGGAGTGGCTCAAGCCGCTGCTCAAGCTCGAGGCCGAGTCGATCGCCGCGGGCAAGGGCCCGATCTTCAACTCGCACATGTGGGACGGCTCGTCCGTGCCGATGGACGAGAACCTCGCGATCGCCGAGGAGCTCCTCGAGCTGTCGCAGGCGGCCGACACGATCCTCGAGATCGAGATCGGCGTCGTCGGCGGCGAGGAGGATGGCCACTCGGCCGAGGTCAACGACAAGCTGTACTCGACCCCCGAGGACGGCATCGCCACCATCGAGAAGCTGGGCCTGGGCGAGAAGGGCCGCTACATGACGGCCATGACCTTCGGCAACGTGCACGGCGCCTACAAGCCCGGCGCGGTCAAGCTGCGTCCCGAGATCCTCGGCGACATCCAGGCGGCCGCGGCCGAGAAGTTCGGCAAGGACAAGCCGTTCGACCTCGTGTTCCACGGCGGCTCCGGCTCGACCGCCGAGGAGATCGCGACCGCGGTCTCGCACGGCGTTATCAAGATGAACATCGACACCGACACCCAGTACGCGTACACGCGTCCGGTGGTCGACCACATGATGAAGAACTACGACGGCGTCCTCAAGGTCGACGGCGAGTGGGGCAACAAGAAGGCCTACGACCCGCGCGCCTGGGGCAAGCTCGCCGAGGCCGGCATGGCCGCCCGCGTGGTCGAGGCCTGCCAGCAGCTCGGCTCCGCCGGCAAGAAGATCTGAACAGACCGTTCGCGAGGGAGGCCTCCGCGGTCGGATGACTGCGGAGGCCTCCGCACGTGCGGGGCGGTGCGCCGCTACAGGTGTCGCGCGCAGCCGTCGATAATCGAGTGGGGCCACGGGCCCCGCATTCAAGTCCCGGAGACCCGGGCGAGGGGAGGGCGTGATGCCCGGTGCAGTGATCGTCGGCGCCCAGTGGGGCGACGAGGGCAAGGGCAAGGCGACCGACCTGCTCGGCTCGCGTGTCGACTACGTGGTGAAGTTCAACGGCGGCAACAACGCCGGGCACACCGTCGTGATCGGCGACCAGAAGTTCGCGCTGCACCTGCTCCCCTCCGGCATCCTCACCCCGGGCTGCACGCCCGTCATCGGCAACGGCGTCGTGGTCGACCTGCGGGTGCTGTTCGAGGAGCTCGACGCGCTGAACGAGCGCGGCGTCGACACGTCCGACCTGCTCGTCTCGAACGCGGCACACATCATCGCGCCGTACGCGCGCACGCTCGACAACGTCACCGAGCGCTTCCTGGGCAAGCGCAAGATCGGCACCACCGGCCGTGGGATCGGCCCGGCGTACGCCGACAAGATCAACCGCCTCGGCCTGCGCGTGGGCGACCTCTTCGACGAGGACCTGCTGCGCGACAAGATCGAGGGCGCGCTGGTCGCCAAGAACCACCTGCTGGTCAAGGTCTACAACCGCCGCGCGATCTCGGTCGACGAGGTGGCCGACGAGCTGCTCGCATACCGCGACCGCCTCGCGCCGCACGTGACGGACACGTCGCTGGTGCTGAACAACGCGCTCGACGAGGACCAGACGGTCCTGTTCGAGGGCGGTCAGGCGACGATGCTCGACGTGGACCACGGCACGTACCCGTTCGTGACGTCGTCGTCGGCCACCGCGGGCGGCGCGTGCACCGGGTCGGGCGTGGGCCCGACCCGCATCGAGTCCGTGATCGGCATCGCGAAGGCCTACACGACCCGCGTGGGCGAGGGCCCGATGCCCACCGAGCTGCTCGACAAGTGGGGCGACCGCCTGCGCGACGTCGGCTACGAGTTCGGCACCACCACCGGCCGCCCGCGCCGGTGCGGCTGGTACGACTCGGTCATCACCCGCTACGCGTCGCGCATCAACGGCCTGACCGACATCGTCCTCACCAAGCTCGACGTCCTGACCGGGATCGACGAGATCCCGGTGTGCGTGAGCTACGACGTCGACGGCGTCCGCCACCAGGACCTGCCGCTCGACCAGGCGGCGTTCGCCGCGGCCGAGCCGGTCTACGAGACCTTCCCCGGCTGGGAGGAGGACATCACGGGCTGCCGCGAGTTCTCGGACCTCCCGCAGAACGCGCAGGACTACGTCAAGGCCGTCGAGGAGCTCAGCGGCTGCCGCATCTCCACGATCGGCGTGGGCCCGGGCCGCGACGAGGTCATCCAGGTCCACGACCTGCTCCACGCCCGCTGACCCCGGCTCCTCCCGTCGGGGTAGATGGTGGTCGGTTCTGGAGCATCGCCGCCTCGCAGGGGTAGATGACTGTCGTCTGCGGCCGAAGGCCGGCGCCGAACCGTGATCTCGCCCCGATTGCATACTTCGCAAATGCGACATAGTTTCCGAAGTGGGACAACGGTCCCCGAGGGTGAGAGGGTCACCCCCGCGAAGTTCTGAGGGGTACTTCAATGAAGAAGTTCTTGGCGACCCTGTTCGCCGCCGGCCTGTTCATCACCGCGACGGCCTCGGCCGCCTCCGCCACCGATCCATGCGAGACCTCGTGCGAGTCCACGTTCGAGTACACCAAGGAGGAGACCGCCTGGGGCAAGGGCGGCAACTTCGACGGTGCGAACTGGGCCATGTACACGCCGCACGACTGCGCGTGCGGGGCATATGTGGTCGCCGGCAACCCGAAGAAGAACCCGAACTACGTCGGGTGGATCAGCTTCGGGAACGTCTCGGCTGACAACACGATCACCCTCGTGGTCGACCTGAACGAGGCCAAGGCGGCGTTCGACGACCCCCTGACGGTGCACATCGGTTACTACGACGAGCCCCCGACGGGCAAGAACCCGCCCCCCGGGCAGCTGCAGATCAACATCGAGAAGCTGACCGCGGGCGTCGACTACCGCTACTACGAGCACTGGCAGCGGCTCGAGATCTACAACGTCCCGGCCGCCCTCTACTACGCGGTCCACGCCGAGGTGGTGGTCGCCTAGCCGGATCCCCCCGAGGGCCGCGTCCGACGGGACGCGGCCCTCTCTCCGTCCGGTGCGGTCCGGCCGTGCGTGGCGACAACCAGGTACCCCTGCGAGACGGGCACGCCTCAGAATCGACCACCATCGACCCCAACCGGGGGTGCGGTCGACGGGAGGCGGGCCGCCGCGAGCGCCTAGACTCGCTGCGTGATCATCCTCATCGTCGGCTCGGGCGCCCGCGAGCACGCCATCGCCCGTGCCCTGTCCCTCGACCCCGCCGTCACGCAGCTGCACGCCGCGCCCGGCAACCCCGGCATCGGCACGCTCTCGACCGTGGGCGGCTCGCCCGCCACGCTGCACGGCGTCGACGCGACCGACGGGGTCGCGGTCGCGGCCCTCGCGGGCGCGGTCAAGGCCGACCTGGTCGTGGTCGGCCCGGAGGCCCCGCTCGTCGCGGGCGTCGCGGACGCGGTGCGCGGCACCGGCATCCCGGTGTTCGGCCCGAGCGGCAAGGCCGCCATGCTCGAGGGGTCCAAGGCCTTCGCCAAGGACGTGATGGCCGCCGCGGGCGTGCCCACCGCCGAGCCGCGCGTGTGCCGCAGCGAGGCCGAGCTCGAGGACGCGCTCGACGCGTTCGGCGCGCCCCACGTCGTCAAGGACGACGGCCTCGCCGCGGGCAAGGGCGTCGTCGTCACCGACGACCGCGCCGAGGCGATCGCGCACGGCGTCGCGATCATCGACGCGGGCGGCGTCGTCGTGGTCGAGGACTTCCTCGACGGCCCCGAGGTCAGCCTCTTCTGCCTGTGCGACGGCGAGACCGTCGTGCCGCTCCAGCCCGCGCAGGACTTCAAGCGCGCATACGACGCCGACGCCGGCCCCAACACCGGCGGCATGGGCGCGTACACGCCGCTGCCGTGGGCGCCGGACGGCCTGGTCGACGAGGTGGTCCGCACCGTCGCGCAGCCGACGGTCGACGAGATGGCGCGCCGTGGCACGCCGTTCGTCGGCGTCCTCTACTGCGGCCTCGCGCTGACCTCGAAGGGCGTCCGCGTGGTCGAGTTCAACGCGCGCTTCGGCGACCCCGAGACCCAGGTGGTGCTCGCGCGCCTCGCGACGCCGCTCGCCGGCGTCCTGCTGGCCGCGGCCGAGGGCCGCCTCGGAGGGATCGACGCGCTCGAGTGGCGGGACGATGCGGCGGTCACCGTGGTCGTCGCGGCCGACGGCTACCCGGCGAGCCCGCGCAAGGGCGACCCGATCACCGGCATCGACGCGGCCGAGGAGGTCGACACCGTGCACGTGCTCCACGCCGGCACCACGCTCGACCACCGCGGCGACCTGCTGAGCAACGGCGGCCGCGTGCTGTCGGTGACCGCGCTCGGCGCGACCCTCACCGAGGCCCGCGAGCGCGCCTACCAGGGCGTGGACCGCATCGTCCTGCCCGGCAGCCACCACCGCACCGACATCGCCGCCAAGGCCGCCGCCGAGGCGGACGCCTGATGCCCGGCCACGCGGTCGCGCCCACCGCGCCCGAGCTCGAGGGCTGGCGCCACGTCTACAGCGGCAAGGTGCGCGACCTGTACGAGCCCGTCGAGCCGCACCCGCGCGGCGACGTGGTCCTCGTGGTCGCGTCCGACCGCATCAGCGCGTACGACTGGGTGCTCCCGACCGAGATCCCCGGCAAAGGCGGCATCCTCACGGGGCTGAGCCTGTGGTGGTTCGACCAGGTGCTCGACATCGTGCCCAACCACACCGTCGAGGCGCCCGTGCCGGCCCAGGTCGAGGGCCGCGCGATGGTCTGCACGCGGCTCGACATGTTCCCCGTCGAGTGCGTCGCGCGCGGCTACCTCACGGGCTCGGGGCTGGTCGAGTACCGCGAGTCGGGCACCGTGTGCGGCATTCCGCTGCCCGACGGACTCGAGGACGGCTCGCGGCTGCCGGAGCCGATCTTCACGCCTGCGACCAAGGCCGAGGTGGGCGAGCACGACGAGAACGTCGACTTCGACGCCGTGGTGGCGCTCATCGGTGAGGACGATGCGGTCGCGCTGCGCGACCTCACGCTCGCGCTGTACACGCGGGCCCACGAGATCGCGGCGGCGAGGGGCATCATCCTCGCGGACACCAAGTTCGAGTTCGGCCGCGACGGCGCGGGGGAGATCGTGCTCGGCGACGAGGTGCTCACGCCCGACTCGAGCCGCTTCTGGCCAGCCGACGCGTGGGAGCCCGGCCGCGCGCAGCCCAGCTACGACAAGCAGTTCGTGCGCGACTGGCTCACCTCGCCCGCGTCGGGCTGGGACAAGGGCGGCGACACGCCCCCGCCGGAGCTGCCCGCGGACGTGGTCGAGCGCACGCGCCAGCGCTACCTCGAGGCGTACGACCGGCTGGCGAAGCACTGACCCCCAACCATCCGCACGGGGCCGAGCGTCCTTCCCGCATGGGGAGGATGCAGCTCACCGCCGCGCTGACGGTGCTCGCCGCGCTGCTGCTCGGGACGGTGCTGTCGGCGTGAGCCGGCGCGCCGCGCGGGCTACGCGTGGCTCTCGGTCTGGAGCTCGCGCTTCTGGACCACCGCGACGCTCGGCACGCCCCAGCCGCGCCTGAGCGACAGCGTCCGCAGCGCGAGGATCACCAGCAGCGGCGCCCAGAACACCACCTCGGGCGGCAGCCCGAGCGCCCACAGCGCCCACAGCGTGAACGCGCCGCCGAGCGCGGCGGTGGCGTAGAGCTGGCCGTTCCAGAACACCTCGGGCACCTGCGCGGCGAACAGGTCGCGCAGGATGCCGCCGCCGACGCCGTTGACCACGCCGACGATCATCGCGGCGACCGGGCTCGCGCCCGCGTCGAGCGCGATGCCCGTGCCGACGACCACGAAGATCGCCAGTCCCAGCGCGTCCGAGTGCTCGACGATGCGGTGGCGGGCGAGCGCGCCCAGGTCCCGCCGGCGTGCGAGGGGCGCGATGGCGAGCGCCACCCCGACCGCGACCAGCACCAGCGCGGGGTTGTCGATCCAGAACACGTCCTGGCGGAGCAGCAGGTCGCGCATCGTCCCGCCGCCCACCGCGACCAGCGCGGCCAGCACCACCGCGCCCACGAGGTCCATGCGTCGCCGGCTCGCGGCGACCGCGCCCGAGATCGCGAAGGCCACCGTGCCCACGTACTCGAGCACCACCCGCAGCGTGCTCAGCGCGTGCTCGAGCACGCCGGATGCGGTCGCGGTCATCAGCGCGTCCAAGTCGGCCCTCCCCTCGGTTCGGCGCCCTCATCCTCTCGCGCCCGCGAGGGTCCGGCGCGCCGGTAGAATCGCGCCATGGCCACGATCCTCGTCCACGTCATGCCCAAGCCCGAGATCCTCGACCCGCAGGGCAAGGCGGTCGGCGCCGCGCTGCCGCGCCTCGGCTTCGACGGCGTCGCCCAGGTCCGCCAGGGCAAGCGCTTCGAGCTCACCGTCGACGGCGAGGCCACCGACGAGGTCCTTGCGAAGGTCCGCGAGGCGGCCGAGACCCTCCTGAGCAACCCCGTGATCGAGGACGTCGTGGAGATCACCGTCCTCGCCGAGGAGCCCGCGTGACCGCGCGCATCGGCGTCGTCACCTTCCCGGGGACGCTCGACGACCGCGACGCCTCGCGCGCCGTCCGCCTCGCGGGCGCCGAGGCCGTGCCGCTGTGGCACGACGACGCCGACCTCAAGGACGTCGACGCGGTGGTCCTGCCGGGCGGCTTCAGCTACGGCGACTACCTGCGCGCCGGCGCGATCAGCCGCTTCGCGCCCATCATGGACACGGTGGTCGATGCGGCCCACGGCGGCCTGCCGGTGCTGGGCATCTGCAACGGCTTCCAGGTGCTCACCGAGGTGCACCTGCTGCCCGGCTCGATGATCAAGAACGAGCACCTGCACTTCATCTGCCGCGACCAGGTCCTGCGCGTCGAGAACGCCGAGACCTCGTGGACGAGCGAGTACCGGGACGGCGAGGAGATCGTCATCCCGCTGAAGAACCAGGACGGCCAGTACGTCGCCGACGACTACACGCTCGACCAGCTCGAGGCCGAGGGGCGCGTCGCGTTCCGCTACGTCGGCTGGAACCCGAACGGCTCGCGCCGTGACATCGCGGGCATCACCAACGAGCGCGGCAACGTCGTGGGCCTCATGCCCCACCCTGAGCACGCGGTCGAGGCGGGCTTCGGCCCCGACTCGCGCGAGGCCGGCCGCACCGGCACCGACGGCCTGGCGTTCTTCACGTCCGCGATCAAGAACCTGCTCGCGACGGCCTGACCCGCGCCCGTGCACCTCTCCTGACCCGCGCCCGTGCACCTCTCCACACAGATTCTGCGCTGATCCACACGAGTACCACTCAGGAGACCGAGGTTGCACCGATGGGGCCGGATCCTGGCAAGCGCCGGTGGAGAGGCGCCACGTCCTAGCTCCTCGCGCGGGCCTCTCGGCGCGCCGCCACCGCGAGCCAGCCGGCGGTGAACGCGAGTGCCAGGGTCATGCCGTTGCCCAGGTAGGCGAAGCCCGTGGGGGTCACCGCGGCCAGCGCCGCGCCCGCCGCGGCCCACGCCCAGCGGCCCTCCCACACCAGCAGCAGCGCTGCCGCCGAGCAGCCCAGCCCGACCACGAGCGCGGTGCCGATGACCACCAGCGCGCCGCCGTCGGCGGTGGGCCAGGCCTCGACCGTGTACCAGGCGGCACCCACCGCGAGCGCCCCGGTCGAGGCGAACGCGAGCACGCGTGCCGCGCGCACCAGGGCTGAGGTCATGCGGCGACCCTAGCGGCGCATCGTCCCGCGGTGCGCGCGCCTCACCGGCGCAGGCGGTCCCGGAGCTCCGCGAGCGCGCCGAAGGTGACCCGGTTGAAGTCCGCGCCGAGCTGGTTCGGCACGGTGACGAGGACGGTGTCGGCGCTCGCGACGGCGTCGTCGTCCGCCAGCTCGCGCTCGAGCTTGTCGAGGTCGCCCACGTAGGTCTTCCCGAACGTCGACATCGCGTTGTCGATCTCGCCGATCTGGTCCTGGTTCGCGCCCATCCGGTCGCGCTCGAGGTACGGCGTGAAGTAGGTGCGGGACGCGTCGTCGACGATCGGCAGGATCGACCGCGACACCGACACCCGCGGCTCGCCCGCGTGGCCCGCCGCGCGCCACCCGTCGCGGAACGCCTCGATCTGACGCGCCTGCACCACCCCGAGCGGCTCACCGGTGGCCTCGAGCACCAGGGTCGACGACATCAGGTGCATGCCGAGCTCGCCGGTGCGCCGCGCGGTGTCGATGCCGCCCGCGCCGTACCAGACCCGCTCCGCCAGGCCCGGGCTCACGGGCTGAATGGGCAGCAGCTCGCCGGCCCGCACATGCGCGCGCGGCCCCGGCTCCGCGATCCCCTCGCCCGCGACCGCCTCCCGGAAGCGCGCGATCCGGCGCAGCGCATCCTCGGCGGGCGTGTCCCCGAAGCCCAGCGGGTAGCCGAACTCCGCCGGCCCGTCCGCGGCGGGCTCGGGGCTGCCGCGCGACACCCCCACCTGCAGCCTGCCGCCGGACACCAGGTCGGCGGTCGCGGCGGCCTCCGCCATGTACAGCGGGTTCTCGTAGCGCATGTTGATCACGCCCGTGCCGAGCTCCACGCGGGACGTGCGCGCGCCCATCGCGGCCAGCATCGGGAACGGCGAGGACAGGTTCTGCTCGAAGTGGTGGACGCGGATCCACGCGCCGTCCATCCCGGCGTCCTCCGCGGCCTCCGCCAGCCGGATCGTGTCCAGCACCACGTCGCCCGCGGAGCGCACCTTGCTGCCCGGCGCGGCGGACCACCACCCGAACGACAGGAACCCGACCCGGCGCATCGTCCCTCCGTCCCCGCACCCGCCGACGGGGTGGTCCTCCATTCTCCCGCGCCCGGGTCGCCGTGTCGCGGCCAGGCCCGTGCGGAGTGTCCAGGGAGGACGGGACGATGCGCGGCTAGCCTGGCGCCATGATCACCATCCGTCGCGTGGACGTGGACGACCCGGACGCGCACGCGCTGTGGGCCGAGCAGCAGGACGACCTTGCGCGGCGCTACGACTCGCCCGACCTGGTCCTCGAGACCCGCTTCGACACGCTCCTCGCGTCGCTGGTCGGCTACGCCGACGACGGGGAGCCGGTCGCGAGCATCGTGCTGCGGTGGTCGCCCTACCCGACCGGCGCGGGCTCGCTCGAGATCAAGCGGCTGTTCGTGCGGCCCGCGCACCGCGGCCACGGCCACTCCAAGGTGATGATGGGCGCCGCCGAGGCGATCGCGCGCCGCGCGGGCGCGACGCGGATCGTGCTCGAGTCCGGCACCGAGCAGCCCGAGGCGCTGAGCCTGTACGACCGGCTCGGCTACGACCGCATCGAGGGTTACGGGGAGTACAAGGACGAGCCGGACTCGGTCTGCTACGGCCTGGACCTGCCGCCGCGCCTGCTGGTGCTCACGGGCTCGCTGGGCGCGGGCAAGTCGTCGGTGGGCGCGGCGGTCCACGAGCTGCTCGCCACCCGCGGCGCCCGCACCGCCTTCCTCGACGCGGACGCGCTCACCCAGGCGTACCCGTCGCCCCCGCACGACCCCGCCAACGCGGGCCTGCTGCGCCGGTCGGTCGCGGCGCTCGCGGCGCTGCACCGCGAGCGGGGCCTGGGCAACCTGGTGATCGCATGCGCGCTCGACGAGCCCGACGCGCTCGCGACCCTCACGGCGGCGATCGGGCGGGTGGCCGACCCGGTCGACGCGGCCGTGGTGCGCGTGACCGCGCCGCTCGAGACCCGGCTCGCCCGGCTCGAGGCGCGTCCCGCCTCGGACCGGTGGCTCGCGTGGGCCCGCACGCGCACCGCGGAGCTCGACGACCTGCTCGACTCGCTCGAGCTCGAGGACGCGCGCGTGGACACGGCTGGGCGCGCCCCCGCGGACGTCGCCGCCGAGGCGCTCGACGCCGTGGGCTGGTAACGATCGGGACACCGGGGATTTCCGCCGTCGCGGACGCGCGATAGCGTCCGAATATGGCAAGAACGATGCGGTGGGCCGGCGCGGCCGCGGCGGCGGCTGCGGCCTGCCTGCTCGCCGCGTGCGGCGGATCCGACATCCCCGTGATCGAGGAGCTGCCGCCGAACGCCGACGCCGACGACCCCTTCGAGTCCGCGGTGACCGAGCGGATCCGGGGCACCGTGGTGTCGCAGCAGACCGTCCACGGCGACCCCGAGACCGGGGTGGACGGCTCGGAGGTGGTGTGGGAGGAGGTCGTCGTCACCATCGCGCCGGCGGGCCGGGAGGGCACCATCGAGCTGGTGGTGCCGAACGGCTACGTCCCCTACCCGCCGCCCGACACCGGCGGCGACCCGCTCGACCTGCCGCCCGGGGAGTGGGTCTTCCTGGTCCGCGAGACGCCCGACGGGCGGTACCAGTGCGCGCCGGGGGTGTGCATCGTCGAGGCCGAGTGACGGCCATCGGACAACCTTCCCGTACGATGGAACGATGAGGATCGGGGAGCTGGCCACGCGCGCGGGCGTCACCGCCAAGACGGTGCGCTACTACGAGGACATCGGGCTGATGGCCGAGCCGGACCGGCTCGCCAACGGCTACCGCGAGTACGGCGAGCGCGCGCTCGAGCGGCTGCGCTTCATCCGCGACGCGCAGGCCTCGGGGCTCACGCTCGCCGACACCGGCGACATCCTCCGCATGAAGGACCGCGGCGAGAGCACGTGCGCCCACACCCGCGCCACGCTCGAGCGCCACCTGCACGACATCGACGCGCAGATCGCGAGCCTGCTCGCCGCGAAGGCGGAGCTCACCGCGCTCGCCCGGCGGGCCGAGGCGCTCGACCCGGCGGACTGCACCGACCCCGACCGCTGCCAGGTGCTGGGAGTTGACCTTCCCGTTCACGGGAAGGTCTAGCCTGCGAGCATGACCACGACCTCTCCCGACGGCGCCCCGAGCGCCATCGACCTGCCGGTGGGCGGCATGACGTGCGCCGGCTGCGCCGCGACCATCCAGCGCGGCCTCGCGTCACTGCCCGGCGTCGACAGCGCCGCCGTCAACGTCGCGACCCGCCGCGCGACCGTGCTGCCCGACGGCACGCTCGACGCCGACGAGCTCGAGGACGCCATGCGCGCCGCGATCGCCGGCCTCGGCTACGAGGTGCTCGGCGGCCCCCGCGAGGTGGGCGCCAGCCCGGACGGCGCGCATCGTCCCGACGGCCTCGACGCGCTCGCGGCCGAGCACGCCGCCCAGGCCGAGGCCGACGCCCGCCGCGTCGCCGACTATCGGCGCCGGCTGCTGCTCGCCGCGGCCCTCGCGGTGCCGCTCGCGATCCTGTCGATGGTGCCCGCGCTGCACTTCGACGGCTGGGAGGGTGTCGCGGCGCTGCTCGCCACGCCCATCGTGTGGTGGTCGGCGTGGCCGTTCCACCGCAGCGCCGTCATGAGCCTGCGCCACGGCGCGACCACGATGGACACGCTCATCAGCCTCGGCTCGATGGCGGCGTGGACGTGGTCCGTCGCGGTGCTTGCCGTCGGCGTCGACGGCGCGCACGTGTACTTCGAGACCGCGGGCGTGATCGTCACGCTCATCCTCACCGGCAAGTGGCTCGAGGTGCGCTCGACCGCCCGCGCCGGGGACGCGCTGCGCGCGCTGAGCTCGCGCCAGAGCGCCACCGCGCTGCTCGAGGACGGCACCGAGATCCCGCGCGCCGCGCTCGAGCCCGGCATGCGCTTCGTGACCCGGCCCGGCGAGACCGTCGCGACCGACGGTGTGGTGGTCGACGGCGAGGCCGCGGTCGACGCGAGCCTGGTCACCGGCGAGTCGGTGCCCGTCGCGGCACGGCCGGGCGTCGAGGTGGTCGGCGGCACGGTCGCGACCGACGGTGCCCTCACGGTCGAGGCGACGCGCGTCGGCTCGGAGACGATGCTCGCCCAGGTCGCCCGCATGGTCGACCAGGCGCTGGCCGGCAAGGCCGACGTGCAGCGGCTCGCGGACCGCATCTCCGCGGTGTTCGTGCCCACGGTGATCGGGCTGTCCGTGCTGACCTTCGCGGGCTGGACGCTCGCCGGCGGCGGGGTCGACGCCGCGCTCACCGCCGCGATCGCGGTGCTCATCATCAGCTGTCCGTGCGCGCTCGGCCTCGCGACGCCGCTCGCGATCATGGTCGGCACCGGCCGCGGCGCGCAGCTCGGCATCCTGGTCCGCGGCCCCGAGGCGCTCGAGGACGCCCGCGCCGTCGCCACCGTGGTGCTCGACAAGACCGGCACCGTCACCGAGGGCCGCATGGCCGTGACCGGGGCCCACGCACCCGGGCTCGCGTCCGGAGAGATGGACAGGCTGCTCGACGCCGCCGCGTCGGTCGAGGCCCGCTCCGAGCACCCGGTCGCGCACGCGATCGCCGCCGCGCGCGCGGCGCGCATCCCGCTCAAGGGCTTCCGCTCGACCCCCGGCCGCGGCGTCACCGCGACCGTGCAGGGCGCCGGCGCGGGCGGCGCGCACGCCGACGTCACCGTGGGCGCGCGCGGGCTGTTCGACCGGGTGGACGATGCGCTGCTCGCCTGGGCCGACGAGCGCGAGTCCGCGGGGGAGACCGTGGTCTTCGTCGGCCGGTCGACCCCGCTGGGCGGCGGGCTCCTCGGCGGGGCGACCGGGGCTCCCGGCGCATCGTCCACGCTCACCCGCGCGGCGCTCGCGGCCGAGGCCGCCGTGGCCGTGCGCGACCGCGTCAAGGACACCGCGCCGGAGGCGGTCGCCGCGCTGCGCGACCTGGGCCTCGAGCCGGTGCTGCTCACCGGCGACAACCGGCGGGCCGCCGAGGCGGTCGGCGCGGAGCTCGGCGTCACGCGCGTCATCGCCGAGGTGCTGCCGGGCGACAAGGCCGGGGTGATCGAGGAGCTGCAGGCCGGCGGCCGCGTGGCGATGGTCGGCGACGGCGTGAACGACGCCCCGGCGCTCGCGCAGGCCGACCTCGGCATCGCGATCGGCACGGGCGCCGACGTGGCGCGCGAGGCGTCGGACCTCACGCTCGTGTCGGGCGACCCGCGCGGTGTGGCGGACGCGATCTCGCTCGCGCGCCGGACCTACGCGACCATCCGCGGCAACCTGTTCTGGGCCTTCGCGTACAACGTGCTGGCGATCCCGCTCGCGGCGGCGGGCGTCCTGGATCCGATGGTCGCGGCGGCGGCGATGGGGGCCTCGAGCCTGTTCGTGGTCGGCAACTCGCTGCGGCTGAGGAGCTTCCGCCGGGCGTCCTGAGCGGTCCCGCGCTCCGGCCCCAGCGCCGCCCCGGCCCCGCCCCGCCCCGCCCCGCCCCGCGTTTGGGGTAGATGGTGGTCGCTTCCGCGCGATTCCGTCCTCGCAGGGGTAGATGAGTGTCGGGCCCGACACTGAGCCACCACTGCGGCGCGGCGATTGCCGGAAACCGACCAAGGTCTACCCCAACCGAAGGGTGGGGCCAGGCGGGCGCCGGCGGCAGGGTCAGCGGCCCACGATCGACCAGGCCAGCACCGACCGGGCCTGCGTGACCCTGCCCGCCGCCTCCGCCGCGCGCGCCGAGACCATCCCGTCGGAGTGCGCCGCCGCCAGCAGCGCGAGCTGCGACCGCTGCAGCCGGTGCAGGTCCCGCGCCGCAAGCTGCCCGTGCAGCAGCCGCATGCGCGCCCGCGCGGCCCGCCGGCGGCGGCGCGTCGACAGCACCGCGAAGTCGGCCGGGCTGACCAGGTGGTCGGGCACGGTGTCGCGCGCCATCCGGTCGAAGATCTCGCGTTCGCGCAGGTGGCTGATATGCAGCGTGAGCAGCAGCACGGCGACGATCGGCACGCCCTTGACCAGCGCCGACACCACGGGCCCGCCGGGGATCAGCGGCGAGTTGAGGAAGCCGTGCAGCGCCATCGAGGCGCCGAGGACGCCGAGCATCACGCCCCACCGACGCCACGCGGATGCCGTCGAGACGAAGAAGAAGGCGACGCCCGCGCCCGCGATCGCGGAGAACGCCGCGTGGCTCCACAGCCCGGCGACCAGGCCGCGCAGCACGAACATCGACGCCACCGTCTGCAGCGCGTCGCCCGCGAGGGCCGCGGTGCGGGCCGTGTAGAGGAAGCCCTCGACCACCTGGAAGCCGAGCCCGATCATCCCGCCGTAGAACGCGCCGTCCGCGACCGTCCGCACGCGGGCGCCCGGGATGAGCGCGAGTGCGACCACGCCGAGCGCCTTGAGCGGCTCCTCGACCAGCGGCGCCGCGACCGAGGACAGCCACGCGGACTCCTCACCGAGCCACCCCTGCGCGATCGTGTGCATCGCCGGGCCGCCCACGCGCGACATGCCCACGGCGACCACGGCGCCCCACGCCAGCGCGCCCACGATGTTGACCAGCGAGCGCCGCTCGTACAGCTCGAGGACGTACATCGCGGTGGCGAACACCAGGCCGTACGCGCCCCACAGGGCGGCGGACACGATGCCCGACACGGGGTTCGCGAGCAGCGACTCCAGCATCAGCGGCGTCACCACCACGAAGGCCCCGGCGGCCAGCGCGACGAACACCCAGAACACCCACGAGCGGGCGTCGATGAACGTCGCGGTCCGTGGCCGCGCCGCCCCAGCCGCGGAGGCCGTCACGGCGCCTCCTCCGCGAACTCGAGCGAGCGCACCAGCAGCTGCGCCGAGGTCGAGGCCGCCTCCCACGTGTTCGATGGCGCCGTCATCGCGAACGGCACCGCCAGGGACCCGTCGGACACGACCCACGCCTGCAGCGTGACCGTCGCGTCGGTGAGCACCACCGTCGCGGCCCGGTCGCCCGCATCGGTCTCGAAGGCGCGCGGCGCGGTCGCGACGGCCGCCGCGCTCGCCTCCGCGAGCCAGACGTCGATGAGCTCCTCGATGTCCTCCGCGGGCAGCCGGTCGGACTCCTCGGGCGCGCCGATGACCAGGGTCGCGCCCGCGTGGGTGAGGGTCGTCACCCCGCCCTCCGTGCCGGACACCTCCCAGTCGCCCTCGGCCGCGGTCACGGTTGCGCCGCCGCCCAGGGGGATCACGCGCGGCTCCGCGGGCGCGCTCATGGTGCCCGCGATCGCCGGCAGGACCACCACGTAGAGGAGCGCGACCGCGAGGATCACGACGGCGCCGGCGAGCGAGCCGCGCCCGATCAGCCGCGTCGACAGCGGTCGGCGCGGCTCCGGGACGCCCGCGTCGGCGGCCGGGGAGGCGCCGCCGTTCATGGTGGGGTCACACCGCCGCGAGCGCCCGCTCGAGGTCGTCGCGCAGGTCCTCGACGTCCTCGAGGCCGATGCTCAGGCGCACGGTCGCGTCGCACATGCCGACGGCGGCGCGGCCCTCCGCGCCGAGCTTGCGGTGCGTCGTGGTCGCCGGGTGCGTGGCGATGGACTTCGCGTCGCCCAGGTTGTTCGAGATCCCGACGATCCGCAGCGCGTCGAGGAAGCGGAACGCGGCCGCCTTCGCCTCCGGGCCGTGCGGGTCGACGCCCTCGGGCAGCGCGATGTCGATGGTCACGAGCGTGCCGCCCAGCGTCATCTGCCGCACCGCGAGCTCGTGCTGCGGGTGCGACGGCAGGAACGGGTGGCGCGCGACCGCGACCTTCGGATGCGCGTCGAGCCACTCCGCGAGCGTGAGGGCCGACGAGGCCTGCGCCTTCACCCGCACGCCCAGCGTCTCGAGCGACTTGCCCAGCACCCACGCGTTGAACGGCGCCATCGTCGCGCCCATCGTGCGGACCATGGTGCGGACCTTGTCGACGTACTCCGCCGAGCCGAGCACCGCTCCGCCCAGCACCCGGCCCTGGCCGTCGATGTGCTTGGTCGCGGAGTACACCACCGCATCGGCCCCGAGCTCGAGCGGGCGCTGCCCCAGCGGCGTCGCGAACACGTTGTCCACGATGAGGAGCGCGCCGGCGGCGCGCGACAGCGCGGCGACGTGCGCGATGTCGACCACGTCCTGCATCGGGTTGGTGGGCGACTCGAGGTAGACCGCGTCGGCCGGCTCGGCGAGCGCGCGGTCCCAGTCGGCGTTGTCGTGCGCGTCCACGTAGTCGACGCGGATGCCCCACTTGGCGAAGTACTCGTTGAACACCGTGATCGACGAACCGAACAGCGCGCGCGCCGCCACCAGCCGCGAGCCCTGCTCGAGGATCGCCGCCATCGACACGAACACCGCCGCCATGCCCGTCGCGGTCGCGAAGCAGTCCTCGGCGCCCTCGATCGCGGCGAGCCGGTCCTCGAACATCGTCACGGTCGGGTTGCCGTAGCGCGAGTACTGGTAGCGCTCGATCTCGCCCGCGAAGGCCGCCTCGGCCTCGGCGGCGGTCGGGTAGATGTAGCCCTGCGTGAGGAAGATCGGCTCGGCCATCTCGTCGAACGGCGTGCGCGTGACGCCCGCGTGCACCGCGAGCGTGTCGGGACGGAGGGCGGGGGCGTCGTCCGAGGTCATGGCCTCAGGCTAGCGGGACGATGCGGCGCTCACCGGGGTCGCCGTGCGACCCCGTGCGACCGGTGGTCCAATGAGGGGGTGCGATCCGGCACGCCGACGAAGGGAGCCCGGATGTCCCAGGAGATGAAGGCC
>Ga0207735_100116_pt1 | contig 18259 bp, 19 predicted proteins | sample TtaePargueraPR_9_FD_187280 | JGI IMG/M metagenome (GOLD analysis project Ga0207735, IMG submission 187280) | Aerobic enrichment media microbial communities from Bioluminiscent Bay, La Parguera, Puerto Rico - Tt and E2 (1) (SPAdes) | ecosystem: Environmental > Aquatic > Marine > Unclassified ... | reverse complement strand
GGCGGGCGCGCTCGCGGTCGCTGGCGGCGCCGATCAGCGGGTCCACGACCACGTCCCACACCTTCGCCAGGGTGACGATCGCGCCGGCCGCCAGGGCCGCGACGCCGAGGGTGTCGGTGAGGTAGTAGACCAGCACCAGGCCGGGCAGGGTGCCGAACCCGCCCGTGCCGACCGAGCCGACGGCGTAGCGGGCCACGGTGCCCCTGCTCAGACTCATGCGGGGGATCCTACGAGACGGGCGCGGCCCGTCACGCCCGTGTCTCCCTTCTTCCGGGACCTCAGGCGCGGACGGACCCCGCCGCGACGACGTCGCTCGCACGGCCGGGGCGGAAGCCGACCCAGAGGAGCAGTCCGATCATCCACAGCTCGCCGACGGTGGCGGGCAGCACGAGGAGCTCGGCGAGCACGCCTGCGTCGGGGGCCATGACGACGACGAACGTCTGCAGCAGGTACCCGGCGCCGCCGACCAGGAGGAACCACCCGAGCGCGCGGGGCATGCCCGCGCGCAGGGCGAGCAGACCCATCGGGATCAGCCACAGGCCGAAGAAGGCGGAGCCGGCGCCCCAGAAGCTGTCCGAGAGCTCGTACATCAGCTGCGGGGTGGCGGTGTCGCCGGCCAGGGCGCGGTCGAGCGCGGTGCCGAGCGCTGCCGTGCTGCCGAGGATCGCGACGGCGTTCATCATGCCCAGGGCGCCGACCGCGGTCGCCGAGAAAGGGTCCACCGGGCGGAAGAGCCGCACGAACCACAGGGCCGACAGAGCCTGGCTCACCACGACGGCGAGTTCCAGGGCGATGCCGACGCGTGCCAGCACCTCGTGGTCGACGAGCTGGGCGGCGGTGGCCGCGGCGTCCGTCGGGTCGAAGAGCTGCGGGCGGACGAGCAGGAAACCTGCCATGCCGGTGATCCCCAGTGCCAGGTACAGCAGGCCGGTGGTGCGGGCGACCGGGCGTGCGATGCGTTGGTCCATCATGGTTCCTCCGGGCGGATGTCGCGTCTTACGGCGTAAGGCAACCATACGGCGTAAGGTTGACCGAGGGAAGAGAGGGCGGCAGATGGTGTCGAACGGGCTCAGTCGCGGCCGGGTGCTCGAGGCCGGCGTGGCGCTCGCGGACGAGCAAGGCCTGGCGGCGGTGACCATGCGAGGAGTGGCGGCACGCCTCGGTGTCGAGGCCATGTCGCTCTACCATCACCTGCCCGGCAAGAAGGACGAGCTGCTCGACGGCCTCGTCGACGTCGTCGCCGCCCAGATCCACGCCGGGCTGGCCGACCGGCCCGACGGCGACGACTGGCGGTTCGACGTGCGGAGCCGCTGTCTCGTGGCCCGCGACGTCGTCCTGGGTCACCCCTGGCTCCCCGGGCTGCTCGGCAGCCGGGCGCAGATCCGACCCGGCATCTACCAGCTCTACGACGGCGTGCTCGGCGCGATGGTCCGGGGCGGGTGCACCTACCGCCTCGCCCACCGCGCCATGCATGCTCTCGGCAGCATGGTGCTCGGGTTCACGCCCGAGCTGTTCAGCCCCGAGGCCGGCGACGAGGACGCCTCCGCCGATGCCCTCGAGGCCATGGCACGCACGCTGCCGCACATCACGGCCATGGTCGCCGCCGAGCTGCACGACCCCGCCGACCCGACGCTCGGCTGGTGCGACAGTCAGACCGAGTTCGAGTTCACCCTCGACCTGCTGCTCGACGGGCTCGAGCGGCGGCGGCTCGCCGAGGATGCCTCCCTGCGTCCCTGACGCGCGGTCGTACCTCCCGCTCTGCGGTCGCACCCTCCGCGTACGACCTGGGCGCCGAAGGTACGACCTCGCGGATCGGGCTCGCGAGCTCGCTCCGGCTCAGTCCTCTGTGCCGAGGGTCGGACTGTGCCTGCGCTCGCGAGCTCGCTCCGGCTCAGTCCTCCAAGGGACCGAGGAGCGACCGCGCCACCTGCGAGTGCGTGGACTCGTCGTCGCTCGGATGGAAGATCCCGGCCAGCACGTCCCGGTACAGCCGGCCCAGCTCGGAGCGGTTGAAGTACGTCGACCCGCCCGAGCAGCGGATCGCCTCGTCGACCACCTGGCGGGCCGTCTCGGTGGCGCGGACCTTGAGGCCCGATGTCGCGCGGAACCAGCCGGCGCCGCGGTCCTCGCGGGCGTCGATCCCACCGGCGATCTGGTCGATCTGGGGCCAGATCCCGTCCTGCGCGAGCGCCGCCGTGGCGATCCGCCACCGGATGTCCGGTTCCTGGGAGTACGTCTTGCCGGTCTTCATCGAGGTGCGCCGGCCCACGGTCTCCACGGCGAGCGCCAGGGCCCGGTCGGCGATGCCCGCGTACACGGAGGCCAGCAGGATCTCGAAGCTCGTGAAGATGCCGAGGACGTACGGGTCGAGGCTGGGTCCGGGCGCGATGCGTCGCATGACGCGCGACGCGGGCGCGGGCGCGCCGTCGAGCAGCGTGGTGCACGACTGCGAGGCGCGCATGCCGATCGTGTCCCAGTCGTCGAGGATCTGGTAGCCGCCGCCGTCGCGGGTGACGAACGCGTGCACGATGCGCGGGTCGTCGGGGTCGGTGGTCGAGTCCAGCCCCATGACGCCGAGGCGCGTCCAGCCGGGGGAGTTGGACGTGAAGATCTTGCGGCCGTGGAACGTGTAGCCGCCCTCGCCGTCGGGCCGGGCCTCGGTGCGCGAGCCGAGCAGCACCAGGTCGTTGCCCGCCTCGGAGTAGCCGAACCCGAACATCTCGCCGGCGGCTGCCTCCGCGAGCAGCCAGTCGAGCGTGTCGTCGCCGCGCTCGTGCAGGTAACGCGCGACGCCGGTCCACACGTGATGCATGTTGACGGCCAGCGCGGTGGCGGGTGCGGCACCGGCGAGCGCCGCCTGGTCGTGGCACACCTCGCGCAGGGTCAGTCCCGCGCCGCCCATCGACGTCGGGACGAGCGCGCCGAGATATCCGGCGTCGCGCAGGTCGGCGAGATCGTCGGTGAAGTACGAGTTCTCCCGGTCGTGGATGCCGGCGCGGCCGCGGATCGTGGCGAGCAGGTCGGCGGAGAGCAGCGTCGTCATGGTCCGAGTCAAGCACGGACGGCGGACCCGTCGGGAGGCGTGCCCCGACGTCGGGCATACCGTCCGGTCGGTTCTGTCGGCTAGGGTGGACGCAGAAGCGGTCGACGAGGACCGCGTCGGAGAAAGGAGCCACCGTTGGTCATCCGCAGCCCTCACGCTGACGTCGACATCCCCGACGTCAGCCTGTACGACTTCCTGTTCGCGCCGCTGTCCGAGGACGACCTGGACGAGGTCGCTGTCGTCGACGGCCCGAGCGGGGCCACCACCACCTACGGCGAGCTGCGCGGGCAGGTCGACGCCATCGCCGGCGCCATCAGCGCCCGCGGCTACGAGGTGGGCGACGTCGTCGCCCTGCACAGCCCGAACGTTCCCGCCTTCGTCAGCGTCTTCCACGGCCTGCTGCGCGCCGGCATCACCGTCACCACGATCAACGCCCTCGCCTCGGGGACCGAGGTGGGCAAGCAGCTCGCCGCGTCCGGGGCCAAGGGGCTGATCACCGTCTCGCCGCTGCTCGCGCAGGCCGCAGAGGGCGCCGAGGCGGCAGGCCTGCCGCCGGAAGCCGTCGTCGTCATGGACGGCGCCGACGGTTACGCGAACCTGCGCGACCTCCTCACGTCCGGCGCACCCGCACCGGAGGTCTCCTTCGACCCTGCCACCCACCTGGCGGTGCTGCCCTACTCCTCGGGGACCACCGGGTTGCCCAAGGGTGTGATGCTCACGCACCGCAACCTCGTCGCGAACGTGCTGCAGGCCGAGCCGTACATCCCCCTGACGCGCGACGACGTCATCCCGGCCGTGCTGCCGTTCTTCCACATCTACGGCATGACGGTGCTGATGAACGGGGCGATCTACCAGAAGTCGTCCGTCGTCACGATGCCGCGCTTCGACCTGCCCGAGTACCTGCGCATCATCGCCGAGCATCGCGCCACCGTGCTGTTCGTCGCCCCGCCCATCGCGCTCGCGGTCGCGAAACACCCGCTCGCCCTCGAGGCGGACCTGTCCAGCGTGCGGCTGATGATGTCGGGTGCCGCGCCCTTCGACGAGCAGCTCGCTGTGGCGGTCTCCCAGCGGCTCCCGCACGCCAGCGTCACGCAGGGCTACGGGATGAGCGAGATGTCGCCCGTCTCGCACACCATCCCCGTGGGCCGCGACGACATCTCGCCCGGATCCATCGGGCTCCTCATCCCGAACATGCAGGCCAAGATCGTCGATCCGGCCACGGGGGAGGAGATCGAGCAGCCCGGCGAGGGGATGAGCGCGCCCGGTGAGCTGATGTGCGCCGGGCCGAACATCATGGCCGGCTACCTCGGCAACGAGGCGGAGACCCGGGACACCATCACGGCCGACGGATTCCTGCACACCGGGGACATCGTCACCGTCGACGCCGACGGCGCGTTCTACGTCGTCGACCGGCTCAAGGAGCTCATCAAGTACAAGGGCTACCAGGTGCCACCCGCCGAGCTGGAGGCGCTCCTGATCGCCCACCCGCAGATCGCCGACGCCGCCGTCATCGGGGTGGTCGACGACGAGGGGGAAGAGATCCCCAAGGCGTTCGTCGTCGCCGCCGACGGCGCCGAGCTCAGCGCGGACGACGTCATGGAGTACGTGGCCGCCAAGGTCGCCCCGTACAAGAAGGTCCGTGCTGTGCAGTTCACGCACGCCATCCCGAAGTCCGCGGCGGGCAAGATCCTGCGCAAGGAGCTGCGGGCGGCATGAGACGTCCGACGGCGTCGCACCGGGGCGGGGGACGGGTCCGGTAGGGTCGGGCCGATGTCCGAGACCCAGTCCTCCGCTCCCGCGCGCAAGCCGCGCGTCGCCCTGCTGTTCGGCGGGCGGTCGGGCGAGCACGCCATCTCCGCCGCCACCGCCGCCGGGGTGCTCGGCGCCATCGACCGCGACGCCTACGACGTCGTCCCGATCGGGATCACCCGGGACGGGCGCTGGGTGCTGGCGGCCGACGACGCCGAGCGGTGGCGGATCACCGCCGGGCGGCTGCCCGAGGTCACCTCCGACGAGGGTGCCGAGGTGGTCCTGTCCCTGGCGGCCGGTGAGCGCACGCTGCGCACCCTGGAGCCGGGACAGGTGCCGCACGTGCTCGGCGAGGTCGACGTCGTCTTCCCGCTGCTGCACGGCCCGTTCGGCGAGGACGGCACCGTCCAGGGCCTGCTCGAGCTCGCCGACGTGCGGTACGTCGGCGCGGGCGTGCTCGCCTCCGCCGTCGGCATGGACAAGCACTTCATGAAGCTCGTGCTGGCCGGCCACGGCATCCCCGTGGGCCCGTTCGAGGTGATCCGGCCCCGTGACTGGGACGCCGACCCGGAGGCCTGCGTCGCGCGCGTCGAGCACCTCGGGCTGCCCGTCTTCGTCAAGCCCGCCCGCGCCGGGTCCTCCCTCGGCATCACCCGCGTCGACGACCTCGCCGACCTGCCGGCCGCCGTCGAGGAGGCCCGCGAGCACGACCCCAAGGTGATCGTGGAGGCCGGCATCGACGGCCGCGAGATCGAGTGCGCCGTGCTGGGCGGCCGCGGTGGTGGGCGTCCTCGGGCCTCGCTGCCCGGCGAGATCGTCGTCGACGGCACGCACGACTTCTACGACTTCGAGGCCAAGTACCTCGACGAGGCGCACGTCGAGCTGGCGTGCCCCGCCGACCTGCCCGAGCCCGTCGTCAAGGAGATCCGCGAGCTCGCGGTGCGCACCTTCGAGGCGGTCGAGGCCGAGGGGCTGTCCCGCGTCGACGTGTTCGTGACCCCCGAGCAGCAGGTGATCGTCAACGAGATCAACACCATGCCGGGCTTCACGCCGTTCTCGATGTACCCGCGCATGTGGGAGGCCTCCGGGACGAGCTATCCCGCGCTCGTCGACGAGCTCATCCAGCTCGCCCTCGAGCGGCCCACGGGCCTGCGCTGACTCACGCGCCGCCTCCCGGCGGCACCAGGAACTCGCTGAGCTCGCCGGGGGCGTGCGCGACCTCCCACCAGAAGCCGTTCGGGTCGGTGAAGTAGCCCGAGTAGCCGCCCCAGTCGCGCTCCGTGGCGGGCCGGACGTCCGCGCCGGCGCGGCGTGCGGCGTCCAGGACGGCGTCCACCGCCCCCGGAGAACCGACGTTGTGCGCCAGCGTGAGCGGGGGAGTCCCGCCACGGGTGACCGGCCCGATCTCCCGGGCGGCAGCACGCTCGTCCCACCACGACAGCACGAGACGCTCGCCCGTGCGGAACATCAGCACCTGGTCCGGGACGTCGAACAACGGCTCCCAACCGAGCCCGTCGACGTAGAAGCGTCGCGCGGCGCTCAGGTCCGCGACCACCAGGGTGATCAGGCTGACACGTGGGTCCATGTCGCGATCGTGCCACCGACCTCCGACAGCCGGGAGCTCACGTGCACTGGCGCGTCGCGGGGATCAGGTCGATCGCCGAGGTCAGGTCCACGATGAACGACGTCGAGTGGCCCTCGGTGACCGTCGGCGGGACCGTCACCTGGATCGCCGGCTCCCGGCCGTAGGTGGTGAACCGCCAGGTCCCCTCGTCGTTCTCCTCGACCACCCAGTCCACGGTGCCGTTCGGCGAGTCGAAGCGCTGGCAGTCCGGGGAGGGCGGCGGCTGCTCGACGCCGCACCGCAGCGTGACCGCGGCCCCGCGGTCGCCCCAGGCCGCCGTCGCCTGCGCGGTGACCTTCGTGCGCTCGAGGTCGCCCGCGACGACGTCGGGCAGCGCCAGCATCACCGGGGCGCAGGCCGGGTCCGCGGCGTCGGCCGCCGGTTCCGTACCGATGGTCGGGGTGCAGGCCGCGAGCAGGGCGAGACACCCCAGGGCGAGCAGCGTGGCGAGGCGGCGGACGAGCACCCGCCTACGGTAACCGGCCCGCACGGCCCGCCCGGCCCGTTAGGGTTCGGTCGTGACCGACCCCACCCTGCGCGTGCGCGACCTGGACGAGACCGAGCTCCTGGCACGCATCGTCCCGCTGCTCCCTTCCGGCGAGGGGATCGACGTCGGGCCGGGCGACGACGCCGCCGTGGTGCGGGCCGCGGACGGGCGTTTCGTCGTGACCACCGACGTCCTCGTCGAGCGGCGGCACTTCCGCCGCGAGTGGTCCACCGGGTACGACGTCGGGCACCGCGCCGCCGTGCAGAACCTCGCGGACGTCGCCGCGATGGGCGCCCGGCCGACGTCGATGGTGGTCTCGCTCGTCATGCCCGACGACCTGCCCGTGCAGTGGGTGACGGACTTCGCGCGCGGGCTCGCCGACGCCGCCCCGCCGGCCGTCGTCGTCGGCGGGGACCTGTCCGGCGGGGACGTCGTCATGGTGTCCGTCACCGTGCACGGCGACCTCGAGGGCCGGGCGCCCGTGCTGCGCTCGGGAGCCCGGCCGGGCGACGTGCTCGCGCACGCCGGGACGCTCGGGGCCTCCGCCGCCGGGCTCGACCTGCTCACCACCGGCGCGGCGTCGCCCGACGACGGCGCACCCGGCGTGTCGAACGCCCGCAGCCCGTTCGTGGCGGCCTTCCTGCGACCCGAGTGCCCGGTGGCCGCCGGCCCTGCCGCCGCCCGGGCCGGCGCGAGCGCCATGCTGGACGTGTCCGACGGCCTGCTGCGTGACGCGGGCCGGCTCGCCCTCGCCAGCGGCGCCGACCTCGACCTGTCCGAGGGGGCGCTGATGCTCGACGTCACAGCCCTGGTACCGGCCGCGGTCGAGGTCGCGATGGCCACCGACGACCCCGACGGAGCCGGACGGGCCCGCACCTGGGTGCTGTCCGGCGGTGAGGACCACGGGCTGCTCGCGACGTTCCCCGCCGCGGCGGCCGACCGTGGGCTGCCCGACGGGTTCCGCGTGATCGGCGACGTCAGCACCCCCGGCGCCGCCGGGCCGCGGGTGCTCCTGGACGGTGAGGAGCCCGAGGTCGCGACCGGGTGGGACCACTTCCGTCCCTGACGAGCAGCTCCGGGTCAGCGCTCGGGCTCGATGGTCGCGCTGCCCCTGCGCTCGCAGGCTCGCTCCAGGTCAGCGCTCGGGTGCCCGGACGAAGCGGACCTCCGTCACCGGCACCTCGGCGATCTCCTCGATGCGCTCGATCCCGTCGGGCTGGAACCCGTGGCGGCGGTAGAAGTGGTGGGCGCGCTCGTTCTCGGACAGGACCCACAGGGTCATCTGCACCTGCGGGGGCACGTCACCCAGGACCGTGCGCATCAGGTCGCGCGCGACCCCGCGGCCCCACGACTCCGGGTCCAGGTAGATGGCGTAGAGCTCCAGGCAGCCGTTCTCGGCGTCCTCGTCGCGCGAGGGGCCGTAGCCGGCGAACCCGAGGGTCCGACCGTCCGCCTCGGCGACCAGCGTGGATCCACGCTGGGCCTCGAGGATCTCCTGCCACTGCCGGGTGCGGTCCTCGACGTCGAGGGAGTCCAGGTAGTCGGCCGGCAGGACGTGGGCGTAGGCGCCTCGCCACGAGGTGAGGTGCACGCGGGCGATGGCAGCGGCGTCGGCCGTGGTGGCCGAACGGATGAGCACGTCGTTGTCGGTCTCCACCATCATGGGCCAAGCCTGCCACGCTGCCGCGGCGTCGCCAAGAGGTATTGGTGAACACTTCACGAACCCTTTGCAGTGGGTCGTGGGGCGCACGACGGAAAGCCCGCCGGGACGGACCCGACGGGCTTCGCGTTCGAGACGCCCCCGGGAGCAACCCGGGGGAGAGGCTCAGGCCTGGCGCTGGACCTTGCCGGCCTTGAGGCACGAGGTGCAGACGTTCACGCGCTTGGGGGTGCCCGCGACGACGGCACGCACGCGCTGGATGTTCGGGTTCCAGCGGCGCTTGGTGCGGATGTGGGAGTGCGAGATGCTGTGCCCGAAGCCCGGGCCCTTGCCGCAGACGTCGCAGTTGGCAGCCACGGTGTCTCCTGAATCGTCGTGCACGTCCCGCGCCAGGGCAGCAGGACGTGAATGGAAGTGGTCTGGGGGCGCCCGGCGGACCGGGCAACCACACGATGATAGCCGATCCGCGACGCTCCCCTCAACGGGGCGCCGACGTGCGCTCGGTCACCGCTACGGTGGGGGCGTGGATCAGCCCGAGCTCCTCGACGCCGTCGTGGTGCGCTCCTGGGCGCGCACCGCCGTCGACGCCCTGGCCGCGGCACGCGATCAGCTCGACGGCGTCAACGTCTTCCCGGTGGCCGACGGCGACACGGGGACCAACATGTACCTCACCGTGCGCGAGGCCGCAGCGGCCGTGCACGACGCCGCACCGGGAACCGGCGGCGCCCGCCTGCTGCGGATGGCCGCGCGTGCCGCGCTGCTCGGGGCGCGCGGGAACTCCGGCGTCATCCTCAGCGAGTGGTGGCGGGGACTCGCGGTGGCGGCCAGCCGCCGGGACAGCCTCGCCGTCGCCCTGGACGTCGCCGCGCGCTCGGCCCGCCAGGCCGTGGCGCACCCCGCCCCGGGCACGATCCTCACCGCGGCGGACTCCGCGGCCGCCGCCGCCCGGCACGCCGAGGCCGGGGGCATGAGCGGTCCGCTCGGCGCACCGGCGCGCCTGCCCGTGCTCGACGCGGCGCGGCGCGGGGCCCGCGAGGCGGCGCTGCGCAGCGTCGGCAGTCTCGCGCCGCTGCGCGCGGCCGGCGTGCTCGACGCCGGTGCGTGCGGGCTGGTGCTCGTCCTGGCGGCCCTGGCCTCGGCGCAGCGGCACCACTCCGCGGCCGTGTCGGAGGGCACCGGCACGATGGCCCTCGTGCAGCTCGACATGGACCTGCGGGGGTACACGACCACGGTCGAGGCGGCCCCGCCCGGCCCGGCCCACCCCGACGCCCCCGGGGCCCCGGGCCGTCCCGACGCCCCGGAGCTCGGCGGCGACGCCGACATCGAGCTGATGTTCGTCCTGCGCCGGGCAGCGGACGCCGGCGAGTTCCGCAGCGGTGCCGTCGCCGACGCCCTGCGCGCCGACCTCGACGACGTCGGCACCTCCGTCGTCGTGGTCGGCGGGGACGCGGGGGAGGCGACCGACGGCGTCGACTCCCTGTGGCAGGCGCACGTGCACGTCGACGACCTGGCCCCCGCCCTGGACGTCCCACGTCGCTGGGCCCGCCGCGGCGGGGTCTCCCAGGTGTACGTGCGGCACCTGGCGGTCCCGCCCACGGACTGGGCCGTCGTGGTGACGACGTCGGCGCCCGAGCTGGCGCCCGAGCTGGCCTCCGGGGGTGCCGTGGTCCTGCTCGACCTCGACACGGCGCCGACCGCCCGCGACGTGGCCCAGACCGTCCTGGCCGCCGGCACCCCCCACGTGCTGGTCCTGGCGCCGCCCGCCCTGCTGTCCGCGGTGGCGCCCGCGCTGGACGACCTCGTCGCGCGCGACGTGGGCCGTGGCGGTGCCGGTACCCGGCCCGACCTCGCGCTCGTCCCCGCCCCCGACGACGTGCACCTCGTCAGCGCGGTGTCCGTGCTGGCGGGGGCCCTCGACGCCGCACGGGTCGAGGGGGCGGGCGTGGACGTCCCTGGGATCGTGCGGTCGGCGCACGAGGGGCTGCACGCGGACCGGGTCGCCGCGACCGAGGCCGTCGACGCCCTTTCGAGGCTGGTGGCGCGGGGGGACGGGTCCGTGGGGATCGTCGCGGTCCTGCCCGACGACGACGTCCCCCCGGACGTGCTGGACGCGATCGTCGCGCAGGCGGGACGGTGCGCGCCCGAGGCGGACGTCGTCGTGCTCGGCACGGGCCGTGCCGGCGACCGGGTCGGTCTCGGCGTCGAGCCCGCCGAGGAACCGGCGCCGTCCGCCGTCGGACGGCGCGGGGCGGGCTCGTGACCTCCCGCTCGTCGGAACCGTTGGCGACCGCGCTGGGCAAGCGCGCGGCGGGGCCGCTGGCCAAGATGGGGCTGGTCACCGTGGACGACCTGCTGCGCCACTACCCGCGGCGCTACGGCGACCCGGGCACGCTGACCGACATGGACCGGTTGCAGCTCGGCGAGCACGTCACCGTCATGGCGCGCGTCGCGAGCGCGACGGTCCGCCCGATGCGCAGCCGCGGCGGCGCGCTGCTGCAGGCGACGGTGACCGACGGGCGTCACGAGCTGGCGCTGACGTTCTTCGCCAAGCGCCCCGGCGCGCTGCGACCCCACGAGGACAAGCTGCGGCCGGGCCGGGCGGGACTCTTCACGGGCGTGGTCTCCGAGTACCGGGGCACCCGCCAGCTCACCCACCCGGACTACGTGCTCGTCGGGGTGGACGCCGACGACGACGAGGCCGCCATGACGGAGGCCTCCCGACCGATCCCCATCTACCCGGCCACCGCCTCCGTGCCCACCTGGCGCATCCAGAAGGCCGTGCGGACCGTCCTGGACCCCCTCACCGAGGACGACGTGCCGGACCCCGTGCCGGACGAGGTGCGGGCGCGCCTGGGCCTGCCGACCCGCCTCGCCGCGCTGCGGGCGGTGCACGTGCCCGACTCGCCGCACCACTGGCAGACCGGTCGGCGGCGGCTCCGCTTCGAGGAGGCCTTCGTCCTGCAGGCGGCGCTCGCCCAGAGACGCGCCGCCGTCGCCGCGCAGGAGGCGACCGCACGACCGCCACGGGCCGACGCCGACGGCCTCCTCGCGGACTTCGACGCCGCCCTGCCCTTCACCCTGACGGACGGCCAGCGCACGGTAGGGACCGAGATCGCCGCCGAGCTCGCCCGGCCCCGCCCGCTGCAGCGCCTGCTCCAGGGCGAGGTCGGGTCGGGCAAGACCGTCGTCGCGCTGCGGGCCATGCTGCAGGTGATCGACGCCGGCGGGCAGGCCGCGCTGCTGGCCCCCACCGAGGTCCTCGCCGCCCAGCACGCCCGGACCCTGCGGGCGATGCTCGGCCCGCTGGCGCAGGGTGGCCTGCTCGGCGGCGCGGCGCACGGGACCCGCGTGGCGCTCCTGACCGGCTCGCAGAACGCCGCGTCGCGCAAGGAGGCGCTGCTGGACGCCGCGAGCGGCGAGGCGGGCATCGTCGTGGGCACCCACGCCCTCCTGGGCGACCAGGTGCAGTTCGCCGACCTGGGGCTGGTGGTCGTCGACGAGCAGCACCGGTTCGGCGTCGAGCAGCGCGACGCCCTGCGCGCCAAGGCGCGTGTGGCACCGCACCTGCTGGTCATGACCGCCACGCCGATCCCGCGCACGGTCGCCATGACCGTCTTCGGCGACCTGAGCACCTCGACCCTCACCGAGATCCCCGCCGGCCGGGCCGGCATCACCTCCCACGTCGTGCCGGCCGAGAACCCGCGCTGGATGCAGCGCGTCTGGGAGAAGGTGCGCGAGGAGGTCGACGCCGGCCGCCGCGCCTACGTCGTCTGCCCGCGCATCCACCCGGACGACGACGTCGACGTCCCCGGGCGCAGCGGTGCGGCGGCCCGCCGCGCGGCCGAGGCGGGCGAGTTCGACGACGTGCCCGAGTTCCTCGAGCTCGCCGGCCCCGAGGACGGTGCGCCGGACCGCGCCCCGCTGCGCGCCGTCCTGGAGGTCGCCGACATGCTGCGCTCCGAGCCGCGCCTGCACGGCGTGGAGGTCGGGGTGCTGCACGGGCAGATGGCCCCGGGGGACAAGGAGTCCGCGATGGCGCGCTTCGCGAGCGGCGACGTCCCCGTGCTGGTGTCCACCACCGTGGTCGAGGTCGGCGTCGACGTGCCCGAGGCCACCGTGATGGTCGTCTTCGACGCCGACCGGTTCGGGATCTCCCAGCTCCACCAGCTGCGCGGGCGCATCGGCCGCGGTGCGGACGCCGGGTTGTGCCTGCTCGTCTCGACCGCCGGACCGGGCACCCCCGCGGCCACGCGCGTCGAGGCGCTCGCCGCCACCACGGACGGCTTCGAGCTCGCGACCCTCGACCTCGAGCTGCGTTCGGAGGGCGACGTGCTGGGCGCGGCACAGTCGGGACGCGCCAGCTCGCTGCGGCTCCTGCGCGTGGTCCAGGACGCCGACCTCATCGCCTCGGCGCGCGCCGAGTCGACCGGCGTCGTCGAGGCCGACCCGGATCTCGGGCGGCACCCGGCGCTGGCCGCGGCGATCGCCGCCGAGCTCGACGCCGAGCAGGAGGAGTTCCTCGAGCGGGCGTGAGCGTGCCGCCCTGCCCCGCGCGCCGCCGGTCGCTACCGTCGGCGTCGTGAACCACCTCGCGCCGCCGGGTCCGTCCGACCGCAAGGCGTCGCCCCGGCAGCCCCGGCCTACGAGACAGCCACCGAGGCAGCCACCGGGCTCGCGCCGACGCTCGGGAACCGTCGTCGTGGTTCTCGCCGCGACGACCGCCGTGGGCGTCGCTCTGCACCGACGGCTGCCGGACGCCGGCGGCGCGGGCAGCCTGGTCGAGACCTTCCTGCCGTGGACGGCCGTGGTGCTGCTGGGCCTGGGCGTGCTCGCCGTCGTCCGGCGCACCGTGGTCGGAGGGATGGCCGTCCTGTTCGGTGCCGGCGCCTGGCTGTGGGTGTGCTGGCCGTTCACGGCCGCCACCGCGACGGGCGTGCCGGATCTCGTCGTCGTCCAGCACAACGTCTCCGACACCAACGCCGATGTCCGCGGCACGGCCGAGGTCCTGCTGGACGCCGACCCCGACGTCGTCACCCTCGTCGAGGTGACGCCCCGTCTCGCCGACGCGTTCACCGCGGCCCTCGGCGAGTCGCTGCCACACCATGCCGTCCAGGGCACCGTCGGGGTGTGGTCCCGCACGGCCGTCACCGACGCCGAGCCCGTCGACCTGCGTCCGGAGGGCGTCGACGGATCCTGGGACCGAGGGCTGCGGGTGCGCGTCCGCGTGGCGGGCCTGCCGGAGCTGCGGGTGTACGCCGTCCACCTGCCGTCGGTCCGGCCCGGTTCCGGCGGCCTCGACGTCGGGGCCCGCGACCGCTCGTTGCGGCTCCTGGGCGACGTGCTCGCCGCCGACGACGCCGAGCACGTCGTCGTCGGCGGTGACTTCAACACCGTCCTCGCCGACCGTGCGTTCGCACCGGTGCTCGACCAGGTCGCCGCCCCCGCCGGGTCCTTCGACTTCACGTTCCCGGCGGTGCTCCCCGTGGTCCGTATCGACCACGTCCTGTCCCGCGGGGTCGAGACCACCCGTGTCGCCACCCTCGGCAGGACGAGCAGCGACCATCGGCCGGTGGTCGCCGACGTCTCGCTGACCGACTGAGGGTCGACCGGTCGGTGCCGCGTGGGGGATACCCTCGGCGCATGACCAGGATCGTCGCCGGGACCGTCGGTGGACGCCCGCTCACCGTGCCGCCGTCGGGCACCCGCCCCACCAGCGAACGCGTCCGCGAGGCGATGTTCTCCCGGCTGGAGCACTACGACGTCCTCGACGGCTCCCGCGTGCTGGACCTGTTCGCGGGCTCCGGCGCGCTCGGCCTGGAGGCTGCGAGCCGGGGCGCCGTGGAGGTCACGCTCGTCGACGCCGCCCGCAAGGCCGCCGAGGTCGCCCGCCGCAACGTGCGCGACCTCGGTCTGACCGGCGTCGTGACCGTCCTGGCCGAGCCGGCCGAACGCTGCACCGCGCGGCTCGCCGAGGAACCACCGGTGGGCCGTGGCCTCGACCTGGTGCTGATCGACCCGCCCTACGAGCTGGACCCCCGGGTGCTGACGCGGGTGCTGTCCGATCTCGCCGCGCCGGGGGTCCTGGCGGCCGAGGCCGTCGTCGTGGTCGAGCAGGCGAAGCGCACCGGAGCACCCGCCTGGCCCGTGGGACTCGTGCCGCTCGACGCGAAGACCTACGGCGACACCGCCGTCCACTACGCCGAGCCCGACGGCCGCCCGGACGGCGAGGCGCGCGACGCCGAGGCAAATCCCGCCGAAAGCTGACCACGGCGCCTACGGTGGGCGGCGTGAGCATCGCCGTCTGTCCCGGGTCCTTCGACCCGATCACGCTCGGCCACCTCGACGTCGTCCGGCGCGCGACCCGCCTGTTCGACACCGTGGTGGTGGGCGTGGCCCGCAACGCCGCCAAGAACGCCCTGCTCGACGCCGACACCCGCGTGGAGGTCGCCCGCCGGGCGCTGGAGGCCGAGGCCGAGACCGCCGCCGTGCGGGTGGAGGTCGTGCCGGGCCTCCTGGTGGACTTCTGCCGCCAGGTCGGTGCCGCGGCCGTCGTCAAGGGGCTGCGTGGCGGCGCCGACTTCGACGGCGAGCTGCCCATGGCCCTGATGAACCGGCACCTGACCGGTGTGGAGACGGTCTTCCTGCCGGGGGAGCAGCGCTACGCCCACGTGGCGTCGTCGCTGGTCAAGGACATCGCCCGCCACGGCGGGCCGATCGAGGACCTCGTGCCGCCCGCCGCGGCCGAGGCGGTGCGCGCCGCCGTCGCGCACCCTGCGTGAGGAGCACCCCATGACCGAGACCACCAACCCGACCGCCGGACTGCTCGAGATCATCGACGACCTGGCGGCGCTCGTCGAGAACGCGCGCACCTCGCCGCTGTCCACGAACGTCAAGGTCGACCGCGACCAGGCGCTCGGGCTGGTCGAGGAGCTGCGGCGGAACCTGCCCACCCAGGTGGCGCGGGCCGACCAGGTGCTCGAGGACGCCGAGCGGTCGCTCGAGGACGCGCACCGCAAGGCCGAGGAGATCCTCGCCACGGCGCGGGCGCGTGCGATCGAGCTGGTCCAGGACGAGCAGGTCGTGGTCCAGGCGGAGTCGCGCGCCGCGGAGATCGTGGCGGAGGCCGAGCGTCGCGCCGAGTCGCTGCGCGCGGACGCCGACGAGTACTGCGACGGGCGCCTCGCCGACTTCGGGCAGGACCTGGCGCGGCTGACGCAGCAGGTCGAGGCCGGCCGGGCCAAGCTGTCGGCCCGCGTGCGCCCGGGAGGACCGCGGGTGCGCTGGGACGCCGTCTCCTCACCGGAGTGGCCGGGCGACGACGAGCCGGCGGACCGGCGCAGCGCCTGAGCCTCCGGCCGGCCCGCACCACGGCGGGGGTGGCGTTGCGCACGTCACGTCCGGCCGCCGTTGGTCACCGCCGGGCCATCACGTAGACTGGGTCGCTGGTCCGTGCGGACCGTCCCACCTTCCACAGCGCCCGTCGTGGCGCGCCCGTCGTCTGGAGCTCGTCATCGCCACCGAGAAGCGCTCGCCGCTCGTGCTCGACACGCACGAGCTGTCGCGGCGTCCCGGCACCATGCGGGAGGTCGCGCGCGTCGTCGCCGCGCCCGCCGACCTGGGTACGGCGGTCATCGGCGTGCCCGAGGGTGCCGACCTGACGCTGGGCCTGCGCCTCGAGGCGGTCCTGGAGGGCGTGCTCGTCTCCGGCGTCGTGCGCGGCACGGCGGTCGGTGAGTGCGTCCGGTGCCTGGACCCGGTCTCCGACGAGGTGACCGTCCGCGTCCAGGAGCTGTTCGTCTACCCCGAGCGCGCCGAGGCCGCCGAGGACGCGGGTGACGAGGACGCCGAGGACGAGGCCCTGCTGACCGACGACCTGGCGGACATCGAGCCCGCGGTTCGGGATTCGCTGGTCACTGCACTACCATTTCAACCGCTGTGCCGGCCGGACTGCCCCGGTCTGTGCTCCGAGTGCGGAGCACGGCTGGAGGACGACCCCGAGCACCACCATGACGTCGTCGACCCGCGATGGGCGGCGCTGCAGACCATGCTCGAGGAGTCGAGCGTGTCCGACGAGACGAAAGAGAGCTGACCGTGGCTGTTCCCAAGCGCAAGATGTCGCGCAGCAACACCCGCGCGCGCCGCTCGCAGTGGAAGACCACCGCAGCGCCGCTCGCCACCTGCCCGAGCTGCAAGGGCCAGAAGCTGTCCCACACCGCGTGCCCGACCTGCGGTGCCTACAAGGACCGCCAGTACGCCGAGGCGCTGCGCACCGAGCACGCGGGCTGACATGCACCCGCGCGGCACCCGGGACCGACCGGAGCCGACCGCTCTTCTCGAGAAGCTCGGGGTCCACCTGGATCCCGAGCTTCTCGTGCTTGCCCTGACCCATCGGTCGTTCGCGCACGAGGCCGGCGGCATCCCCACCAACGAGCGCCTGGAGTTCCTCGGGGACACCGTGCTCGGGCTGGTGGTGACCGAGGCGCTGTACCGGCGGCACCCGGACAAGCCCGAGGGCGAGCTCGCCAAGATGCGGGCGGCGACCGTCTCCCAGCGTTCCCTCGCGGCGGTGGCGCGCCGTCTCGAGCTGGGCGGCTACGTGCTGCTCGGCAAGGGCGAGCTGCGGACCCGCGGGTACGACAAGGACTCGATCCTGTCCGACACGGTGGAGGCGCTGCTGGGCGCCACCTACCTGTCCCACGGCCTCGAGGTGGCCCGCGACCTGGTGCACCGCCTGGTCGACGCCACCATGGACGCCGCCGCGGACCTCGGTGCCGGCCTGGACTGGAAGACCTCGCTGCAGGAGGCGGCGGCGGAGCGCGGCTTCGAGGCCCCCCGCTACGAGGTCACCGGTGAGGGCCCGGAGCACGCCCGGCGCTTCTCGGCACAGGTCACGACGGGTCCCGTGGTGGGCCTGGGTGAGGGCACCGCGAAGAAGCACGCCGAGCAGGCGGCCGCCGAGCAGGCCTACCGCGCCGTCGTGGCCCTGCCGGTCCCGGGTGAGGACGCGACGGGGACGTCGGGCAGCGGTACGGCCGGCGCGGAGCAGCCCGCCGGTGCCTGAGCTGCCCGAGGTCGAGACCGTCCGCGACGGCCTCGACCGGCTGGTGACCGGCGCCGTCGTGCGGGACGTCGAGGTCTTCCGCGACTACTCCGTGCGTCGGCACGACGGCGGTCCGGCGGGTTTCGTCGACCAGCTCCGCGGGCGTCGCCTCGCCGGGGCGGCCCGCCGCGGCAAGTACCTGTGGCTCCCCCTGACCGACGTCGCGCCCACGGGTCACGCGGTGCCGGCCGCCGCGCTGCTCGCCCACCTGGGCATGTCCGGTCAGCTGTTGGTGCGTGACCCGGCGGTCGCGGGGGAGTGGGAGCACCCGCACCTGAGGGCGCGCATCCACCTGGACGGCGCTCCGTCAGGCGCGCGGTACCTGGACTTCGTCGACCAGCGCACGTTCGGGCACCTGTCGGTCACGGACCTGGCGCCGACGCCGGACGGTGCGCCGGGCGGCTGCGGCTGCCCGCTGCCCGCCGTCCCCGAACCGGTCGCGCACATCGGTCGCGACCTGCTCGACCCCGCCCTCGACCGGCCCGCGCTGGTCGAACGCGTCCGCCGTCGTCGGACGGGGATCAAGCGGGCGCTGCTGGACCAGACGGTCGTGTCCGGGGTCGGCAACATCTACGCCGACGAGGCGCTGTGGCGGG
>Ga0207735_100115_pt1 | contig 18290 bp, 18 predicted proteins | sample TtaePargueraPR_9_FD_187280 | JGI IMG/M metagenome (GOLD analysis project Ga0207735, IMG submission 187280) | Aerobic enrichment media microbial communities from Bioluminiscent Bay, La Parguera, Puerto Rico - Tt and E2 (1) (SPAdes) | ecosystem: Environmental > Aquatic > Marine > Unclassified ... | reverse complement strand
GGTCAGGTGCTCGGTGGTGTGCGGCAACGTGGCCTCCTCTCAGGAGACGAGCGCGTCGTCGACGGCGCCCAGGAAGTCGTCGAGGTCCTTCGGCGTGCGCGACGTGATGACGGTGCGGTCCTGCGCGGTGCACACGACGACGGACTCGTCGCGCCACTCGGCCGCGCCGGCGTTGAGGATGTCGGTGCGCAGGGACGGGTACGAGGTGAGGGTCTTGCCCTCGACCACGCCGGCCTCGACGAGCGCCCACGGACCGTGGCAGATCGCGGCGATCGGGCGCCCGGAGTTGGCGAACGTCCGCACGAGCCGCGTGGTGGCCTCCTCGAGCCGCAGGGTGTCGGCGTTGAGGGTGCCGCCGGGGATCAGCAGCAGGTCGAAGCCCTCGGCCTCGACGTCGTCGAGGGACACGTCGGCGGGCACGGTCTGACCGGGGTCCTTGTCTCCGACGAGGGTGGCGACGTCCTGCGCGCCGGGGGAGGCGACGGTCACGACGGCGCCGTGCTCGCGCAGGTGCTCGAGCGGGACCACGAGCTCGTCCTGCTCCACGCCGTAGCTCGTCACGATCGCCAGGACGGTCCGTCCGGTGAGGTCGTGGGTAGCCATGGGGGTCTCCTTCCCTCGGGGTTCCCGGTCCGCGGTGTGCCGCGGCGGGGCTCGCCACCGTAGGCACGACGTTGCCCGGGGCGCATGTCGGCGGGTCTCGACGCAGGTCGTCGGCCCGCTGTGGACCGTCGCGGCCGGGCGCGGCAGGATGGTGGTACGACGACGAGCGGAGGCACTCATGAGCAAGTCCGTCAGCACCGCCAAGGCCGGCGCGAAGCGCGGCCCGAGCCTGCTCAAGATGGTGATGTTCGCGCTCGTCGTCGCGGCCGTCACCAAGGAGCTCCAGAAGGATCCCGAGGACCGGGAGTGGCACGGGACGGTCGCCGGGTTCGTGCCGTACGAGTTCCGCGTCCCCACGGTCGAGCGCTTCAAGGAGCGCGTGTGGGACCCGGACGGCGAGCACCTCCTCAGCCCGCACGTGTGGGGCGTGGGCTGGACGGTCAACGTCGGCCGCGTCGTCTCCCTCGTCCGGGGCCTCGGCAGCTGACCGAGCCCGGCGGAGGGCTGACCGGGACTCGCGGGCGGCTCAGCCGACCAGTGCGGCCCCGTACTTCCACACGACGGCGGCCACCAGCAGGATCAGCCAGGCCGCGGTGAGGTAGACGTCGGCGTCGATGCGCACCATCGCCACCGCGCGGCGCTGCAGGCCGCGCGGCAGGTAGAGGTTGTCCTCCATGACGTTCCAGTGCAGCAGCGAGACCCAGACCACCGTGGTGGACAGGGTGATGAGCAGGCACCACGGGCACAGCGCGTTGATCACCAGGTAGGACTGGGCGAACAGCCAGTACGCGAACAGCAGCCCGATCGTGTAGACGCCCTGGGCGGCGGCCATGAACCAGCGGGGGAACGTCACCCCGCCGAGGCTCGCCACGGCGAGCGTGATGACCACGGGTTCGGCGATGAGCCCGAGGAACGCGTTGGGGAACCCGAGGAGCTGGGCCTGCCAGGACAGGGCGACGGTGCCGCACGAGATCACGGCGTTGATGTCGCAGGCCAGGTCGGTGCCGGCGTCGGCGGCGAGGACGACGGCGTCGATCGACAGCACGAGCGACGCGGTGAGGCTGATCAGCGCCGAGACGAGCATGCTGCCGAACACCCAGCCACGGGTGTGCCGACGCCCGGGCAGATACGTCGACTCGCGCGCGTCCATGGACGCCAGCCTACGACCGGCGCCGTGCCGGGCCGGACACGCTGTGGACGACCGTACGCATCGAGCGTACGATCGTACGCATGAGCGTCGAGAACACGGCCGAGGACACCCGGACCCAGCGCGAGCGCATGCTCGCCGGCGACCTCTACGTCGCCGACCCCGAGATCGCGCAGGACGTGCAGCGGGCCCATCGGCTCGCCGACGCCTACGCCCGGGCCGTCCTCGACGACCCCGCCGGCGCCCGCGCCGTCCTGGCCGAGCTGGTCGGCCACCTCGGCGAGGGGGCCGAGGTGCGGCCCCCGTTGCACGTCGACCTCGGCAGCCGCATCAGCCTCGGTGCCCGCACGTTCGTCAACTTCGGTCTGACCGCCCTCGACGTCGCCCCGATCACCATCGGCGAGGACTGCCTCATCGGCCCGCACGTCCAGCTCCTCACCCCCACCCACCCCGTCGACCCGGAGCCCCGCCGCGCCAAGCTCGAGGCCGCCCGGCCCATCACCCTGGGCGACAACGTCTGGCTCGGCGGCGGGGTCGTCGTCTGCCCCGGCGTCACCATCGGCGACAACACCGTGGTCGGCGCGGGATCCGTCGTCACGCGCGACCTGCCGGCGAACGTCGTGGCCGTCGGCAACCCGGCACGGGTCGTGCGCGAGGACATCGACCGATGAGCGCCGCTCACCCGCCGCCGGCCGGCCGCGCCGACCCGACGCCGTCGTCCCGCCGTCGCCGGCACGACCCCGACCGGCGTGACCGCATCGTCGCCGCCTGCCTCGACGTCCTGGCGGAGCACGGCGTCGCCGGGACGTCGCACCGCCGTGTCGCCGCCGCCGCCGACGTCCCGCTGGGTTCCATGACCTACCACTTCGACGGGATGGACGACCTGCTGCGGGCGGCGTTCGGACGGTTCGCCGAGGAGGCGGCCGCCGCGTTCGAACGACGCATGACGGCGGCCCGCGACCTCGACGAGGCGCGTGCGGCGGTGGTCGCGCTCATCACCGAGGACGTCTTCGCGACCCGCCGCGACCTGGTGCTCACCCACGAGCTCTACACCCTCGCGGCCCGCGAACCCGCGTTCCGCACCCTGACGAACGCGTGGATGCGCCGCAGCCGCCGCGCGCTCGAACGGCACTTCGACCCCACCACCACGCGCCTCGTCGACGCCTTCATCGAGGGGGTCACCATCCACCGCGCCCTGGACACCGAACCGGCCGACGACGCCGACGTGCGCGACGCCGTCGCGCGGCTGACGGCGGGAGCCGCATGAGCGACGTGCCCACCACGCCCCACCCGGCGCCGGCCGCTCGCCGGGCGCGCGCCGCGGTGTCCGCGCTGTTCCTGACCAACGGCGCCCTGTTCGCGAACCTGGTGCCCCGGTACCCGGAGATCAAGGCGTCCCTGGAGCTCAGCAACACGGCCTACGGACTGGCGGTCATCGCGTTCCCCGCCGGGGCGATCGCCTCCGGTCTCGCCGCCGGCGCCCTCGTGCGGCGGATCGGCTCGGCGCGCACCGCCGTGTTCGGCACGGTGCTGACGGCGCTCGGCGTGCTGGCGGCCGGCCTCGCCCCGAGCCTGGGCCTGTTCGTCCTGGCGCTGCTGCTCGGCGGGGCGATGGACGCGCTGACCGACGTCGGGCAGAACGCCCACGGGCTGCGCGTGCAGCGCCGCTACGGCCGCTCCATCTTCAACGCGTTCCACGCCCTGTGGTCGATGGGGGCCGTGGTCGGCGGCGCGATGGCGGCCGCCGCGATCGCCCTGGACGTCCCCCTCGGCATCCACCTGGCGGTGTCCGGGGCGCTGTTCGTGACGGTGGCGCTGGTCGCGCTGCGCTTCTGCCTGCCGGGGCTCGACGGCGAGACGCGCGCGGCGGACGTCGCCGCCTCGGGCGTGCACGACGGCGGGACGGTCGAGGGCCCGGTGGTCGAGGGCGGCCGGCCCCACGACGGCGCGTCCGGGCCGGCGCGCGCGGGCTCCCGGACCCTCTGGCTGCTGGTGGCGCTCGTCGTGGTGGCGATCTCCGGGGCCGTCGTCGAGGAGGCGACCGGGTCGTGGGCCGCCGTGTACCTCGCGGACGCCCTCGACGCCCCGGGCGCGGTCGCCGCGACGGCGTTCATCGCGTTCATGGCCGCGCAGTTCGTGGGTCGGGTGACGGGTGACCGAGTCGTGGACCGGTTCGGGCAGCGGGCCGTGGCCCGGGCCGGTGGGGTGCTCGTCGCTCTCGCGACCGGCGTCATGCTGGCGTTCCCGTCGTTGCCGGGCACGGTGGTCGGGTTCGCCGTCGCCGGGTTCGGCGTCGCGACCGTCATCCCCGCGGCGATGCACGCCGCCGACGAGCTGCCCGGTCTGCGGGCGGGTACCGGGCTGACGGTCGTCACGTGGCTGATGCGGCTCGGGTTCCTGCTCACACCACCGGTGGTGGGGGTGATCGCCGACGCCACGCAGCTGCGGGTGGGGCTGCTGGTGCTGCCGCTGGCGGGGATCGCGATCGTGCTCGCGGGGGCCGCGCTGCAGGGGCGGCGCGCGGTGCGCCTCCCGGACGTCTGAGCGTGCAAATCTATCAGCAGGTGTTGAATCTGCGCGGTCACGACCCGGTGATCCATCGCGGCAGGCGTACCCTGGACGGGTGCCCGCGCCGGATCGCGGGCCTGGCAGCGGAAGCGAAGGACGAGGAGCGCACGGATGGCGAGCATCCGCCGGGAGAGCGGGGTGGCCCACGCGGCCTGCTCAGCGCCCGCGCACCCCGGTCCCGCCCACCGCTGAACCACCGGTGGAGCGGGCCGGTCCGCCCTGCCCACCCACCGCCGTCGTCCCGCGACCCCGCACCGCGCCGCCCTGACCGGGCCCGCGTGCGTGCCGCCGTCGTGCCGTCGGTGCCGCATCACCGGAGAACGAACCTGATGAACCCCCTGACCGAGAAGCAGATCCGCGCGTCCTTCGTCAACGCCTCCAAGCGCGAGGCCGCCCAGGCCACGCTGCCCGACCTGGCCGCGACCGACTGGGAACGTCTCGACTACCTGGGCTGGCACGACCGCAAGGCGCCCCTGGCCGCCTACGTCGTCCTCGAGATCGACGGCGTGCCCGTCGGCGTCCGCCTGCGGGCCGCCGACGCCAAGTCCGGCCGCGGCCGCCACGGCCTGTGCGCCTGGTGCGAGGACGTGATCGACGACGCCGAGGTGTCGCTCTACGTGGCCCGCCGCGGCGGCGCGTCCGGCAAGAACGGCAACTCCATCGGCACGCTCGTGTGCACCGACTTCGGCTGCTCGCGCAACGTGCGCCGGGCACCCGCACCCTTCGAGGTGGTCGACCCGGCCGAGCGCGAGGAGTTCGTCCGACGCCGGACCGCGGCGCTGCGCGAACGCTCCGCCCGGTTCGTGGCCGAGGTGCGCAGCACCCGCTGATCCGGCACGCTGGAGCCATGACCTGGGCCTCCACCCCGATCATCACTCCGGTCCCGCCGTGCTGACGCTCCTGGCGGCGCTGCCCATCGTCGCGATCCTCGTGCTGATGGTCGCGGTCAAGTGGTCCGCCGCCGCGGCGGGCGCGACCGCCGCCGTCGGCGCCATGGTGCTCGCCCTGACCGCGTTCGACTTCGGCGGGGCCGACTTCGAGTTCGGCCCCGTCGAGGGCGTCGTCGGGGTGCTCGCCCGGGCGGCCTGGGTGGCGCTCACCGTCATGCTGATCATCGGCCCGGCGCTCGGCATCCACCACCTGCAGCAGCGCACCGGCGCCACCAAGGCGCTGGAGGCCGGGCTCGCCCGGATCACCCCCGATCCGCGGGTCGCCGCCCTGCTCATCGTGTGGTTCTTCTGCCTGCTCATCGAGGGCGCGGCCGGGTTCGGTACCCCCGTGGCGCTCGCGGCCCCGTTCCTCGTGGCCGCCGGGTTCAAGCCGGTCACCGCCGTCGTCGGCGCCATGCTCGGGCACGCCTCCGCCGTGCCGTTCGCCGCCGTCGGCACGCCGACCCTCGCCCAGCTCGCCATCGTCGACTACGCCCCGCGCGAGCTGTCCTGGGCCGTCGCGCCCTACATGGCGCTCGCCGGGCTGGTGCTCGCCTTCATGGTGGCCCGCCTCGTCGGCACCCTGCTGCCCACCGCCGGCCCGCCCTGGGGGTGGATGGCCGTCGCCTACGTCGCGTTCTTCGTGCCCAACCTGCTCATCGCGCGGTTCGTGGGGCCCGAGCTGCCCTCGCTCGTCGGGTCGATCGGCGGTGCGATCGTGTTCGTCCTGGTCGTGCGCGGGGTCGTGCGACGGCGGTCCTTCGTCTCCCGGCCCGCCGCGGCCGGTGAGCAGCCGGCCGAGGCCGCGGCCGAGGAAGCCGTCACCGAGGCCGCCGACGCCGAGCGGGCACCCCAGATGTCCTTCCTCGCGGCCACCGCGCCCTACCTCGTCCTCGTGGTGCTCGTGCTGATCACCCGCCTGGTCGTGCCCGTCAAGGAGGCCGCCCAGTCGGTGGTGTGGGAGTGGGAGCTGTTCGGCCACTTCTCCGAGAGCATCGAGCCGCTCTACCACCCCGGGCTCCTGCTCGCCCTGGCCTACCTCGCCGGCGCGCTCTGGCAGCGGGCCTCCCCGGCCGACGTCGGCACCGCGTTCCGCCGCGCCACCTGGCAGGTCGTGCCCGTGTTCGTCGCGCTCGTCGCCATGGTGACCGTCGCCTTCACCATGTCCGAGGCCGGCATGACCACCCAGCTCGCCGTCGCCGCCGCGAGCGCCGGCGCCCTGTGGCCCGTGCTGTCCCCGTTCGTCGGGGCGCTCGGCACGTTCATGACCGGGTCGGCCACGGCGTCGAACATCCTGTTCACCGAGTTCCAGGACCAGACGGCGCTCGCGGCCGACCTGGATCCGGTGCCGCTGCTGGGTGCGCAGGGTGCCGGGGCGGCGATCGGCAACGTCATCTGCCCGCACAACGTGGTCGCGGCGGCGGCGACGGTGGGCCTGGGCGGCCGGGAGGGCCAGGTGCTGCGGCAGGCCCTGCCGGTCGCCGCGGTGTGCCTGGTGCTCATCGGGGCGATGGCGTGGGTGATCGTCTGACGGCGGTCACCGCACGCTGAACCAGCCCGGCACGGGGCCGACGATGCGTGGCTTGCGCGGTCCGTGGCCGTCACGGGCGCGGGCGTTGCAGTAGTCCGGCGGGTCGGTGACGGGGATCGTGACCGGGCCGCCGTCGGGCACGCCGTAGAACGTGGCCGTCAGCACGGTGGGTGCGTCGCCGGGGTTCCATGCGGTGTGGACCTCGTCGCCCGGGTCCACGAAGGCCTCGCTGCTGGTGTAGTCGCGTTCGACGCAGTCGGAGGCCTGCTGGTAGACGAGGTCGCCGTCGACGACGGAGACCACGACGGGTCCGGGGTGGGTGTGCCACGGGAAGCGTGCGCCGGGCTGCACGGTGAGTCGTGCGACGACGATCGTCCCGGCGTCCTTCAGGCGGATCCGGTCGCGGCGCTCGCCGGGGAGCTTGCGGCGGATCGTCACGCCGACGTCGTCGGGGAAGTCAGCGTGCCCGGAGAGCACCTCGACGCCGATGGGCGGTGGGGCGTCCTCGACCTGGGGCACGAGGTCCGACCACGGGTCGGCTGCGGCGGGGGCGGCGGTCGCTGCCACGAGGAGCGCGGCGAGGAGCGTCGCCGGACGACGGCGGCGGTGGGCCAGCGGGGTGGTGCGGGGTCCGGCGGTGGTCATGGCGTCTCCCGGGGCGGGCGGGCCGGCCTGGTGCCGGCCTGTTGATCCCAGCCTTCGGCGCGGGGTGCCGGGTGCCCATACGACATCCGTCGTATCCGCGGTGGCGCGCGGGGTGAAAGCCGTGCGCCGGCGGCGACCGGCGCGCGAGCGGTGTGCGGGCGTCCTACCGTGGTTCCGGGCGGGCCCGGGAGGACCGATGACGCACATCGACCCCACGACGGACGACTACGCGGTGCTGCGCGACATCCTCGATCTGGCCGATCCGCGGCGGCATCCGCCGTCGGTCGACGTGGTGGGCGAGATCCTGCGGCACCTCGAGGCGTTGCTGCGGTCCGATGGCGTGGCCTTTCACGCGATGGACGTACGCGACTTCTCCCTCCAGCACGCGCAGGAGTCGTTCATGGGTGAGCTCTACGTGGCCGGGCCGGAGGAGCTGGGCCCACCGGACGTCGAGGCCGACGGGTGCCAGGTGCTCCTCGACCACTGGTGGACCTCGACGTGTAGCCTCATCGAGCGCACGGCGGCGCCCGTGGCGACGAGCATCCGGGAGCACTACAGCGAGCGGCGCTGGGCGCAGCACCCGGTGCGCCGGGACTACCTGCCGTACGACGACGAGATCCTCCTCGGCTACCCGGACGGGCCGTGGAAGTCCCTGCGCCTGCTGGCCGGGCGCGAGGGCGGCCCGATCTTCTCCGACCGCGAGCTGACGATCTGCCGGCTCCTGCTGCCCTGGCTGCGTGATGTGCTCGCCGCCGTCGTCGTCCCGCCCCCGCCGCCGGCCGGCTGCCTGACCGAGCGGCAGGTGGAGATCCTGCGCCTGGTCGAGCTGGGCATGTCGAACGCGGAGATCGGCGCGGCGCTGACGATCTCGCCCACGACCGTGCGTACCCACCTGGAGCACGCGTTCGAGCGGCTCGGTGTGACCACGCGGATGGCCGCGGTCGCCGCGGCGTTCGGGGGAGCCCCGGCGCGCGAGGTCGCGCCGGCGTGAGCTACCGCGGGTCCACGTCGAGGACGGCGTAGCCGAAGCCGTCGAGGTGAACCGCGTCCTCGTCGACCCGCAGCCCGCGGGCCAGCACCGGCCGGGCGCCGTCGGCGCCGGGCAGCACCGTCTCGACCGCGACCCGACCGGGATTGAGCACGACGGCGAGGGTGCCGCCGCGCAGGTAGGCCATCGGGTAGCCGGTGGCCAGCACCTCGACAGGCGAGCCGACGTCGAGCCGCCGGTCACCGTGGCGCAGCGCGATCAGCTCGCGGACGAGGTGGAGCAGGGAGCCGGGGTCGTCGACCTGGTCGGCCACGGTGGGACGGCCCGGGTCGGGGTCGAGGGGCAGGTACGACGACGTCGCGGGCGTCCCCGGCCCGAAGCCGTCGGCGGGCATGTCGCCCCACGGCATCGGGGTGCGCGACCCGGCGCGGTCGTAGGTGGGCCCGAGCCGGGAGCCCTCCGTGGTCGGGGCGTCCGGCACGTACCGCATCCCGATCTCGTCGCCGTAGTACACCGACGGCAGGGCGGGCCAGGTCATCACCAGCACGTGGGCTGCCCGCGCCTGCTCGGCGTCGCGCGGGCCGGCGACGAGCCGCGTGAAGTCGTGGTTCGACGTCGGCAGCCCCACGACGCCGCCCCGCCCGGCGGCGTCGATCGCGTCGGTCGCCGCCGACCACTCCCGGACGAACGTGGCGGCGTCGCCGCGCGCCTCGGCGTCGGCCCACGCGGGCACGTCACCCCAGGTGGGCTGGGTGGTGCCGGCGCCGTTGTTCCACAGCGAGCGCAGCGGCAGGCCGTCGTCGTCCCCGCCGAACTGCAGCAGGAAGTCGGCGTGGAAACCCGCGGGCACGGCGACCTTCGGGTCGCCCCACTCGCTGATCAGGACCCGGCCGGGATAGGTGCGGTCCAGCCAGGCGCGCATCTCCTGCCAGAGGCGTCGCGTCTCGGCGAGCCCGGGATCGTCCTTGACCAGGGAGGCCGCCATGTCGACGCGGAAGCCGGCGACGCCGCGGTCGAACCAGAACGCCAGGATCTCGCGCAGCGCGGCGCGGTTGGCCTGCGGGCCGGGTGCGTCGACGGGCTGCCGCCACGGTTCGGCCGGGTCGAGGCGCGCGTACCCGTAGTTGAGGGCGGGCTGCACGGGGAAGAAGTTGGGCCGGTAGTACCCGCCGCGCCGACCGGGCCCGGGTTCGAACCCGTCGACGGGCACGTCGCTCCACACGTACCGGTCGTCGTCCGAGTCGTCGATTGCGGCACGGAACCAGGGGTGCTGGTCCGAGGTGTGGCCCGCCACGAGGTCGAGCAGCACCGCGATCCCGCGCCGGGCGGCCTGCTCGGTGAGATGCTCCAGGTCGGCGTTGCTGCCGTACCGCGGTGCGATGCGCAGGAAGTCGGCGACGTCGTAGCCGGCGTCGGCGAACGGGGAGACGAAGCAGGGACTCAGCCAGATCGCGTCGACCCCGAGCCAGGCCAGGTAGTCGAGGCGGTCGGCGATGCCGCGCAGGTCGCCGACCCCGTCGCCGTCGGCGTCCGCGAAGCTCTGCGGGTAGATCTGGTAGAGCACCGTGCGGTCGAGGCGGTCCGCCAGGTCGGCGACCGGCGCCGTGGTGCCGCGGTCCGGGTTCGTGCCGGCCATCAGCGTGCTCCCTCCTCGGGGTCGGGCCGAAGCCCGCGATGCTGGGTCCTGAGGGCCGGTCCCCGGGAGGCGCACCTCCCGGGGACCGGCGGTCGGCGGCGGACCGCCGTCGTCACTTCCCGAGCGACGGACCCCGGCCGGAGGAGCCGAACTCCTCCATCTCCATCAGCGGCCGCAGCGAGTCCTCGACGGCGCCGTCGGAGACGTAGCCGCGCACGGAGTCGTGGTCCAGCGCGTTGCCGAGCGCGGCCATGATCATGCCCTGGTCGAGGGCGAGGTAGCGCTCGGAGACCTGACCGCTGCGCACCGCGACGGCGTCGTAGAAGCCACCGGGGCCGTAGGCGTCGAAGTCGCGGGCGATCCTGCGCAGGTTCTTGACCGCCTCCTGCGGCGCGTACCGCAGCGCGAGGAAGGAGGCGTGCGGGGTGACGACGCCGTCGCCGTACTCCGTGGGCGCCTCGGAACCCTCACGGCAGCCCTCGTACGGCTGGTCCACCGAGGTGCGCTCCTGGTCGGAGGTGTACCCCGGACCGTCCATGCCGAGCTGGTCGACGCCGTACTCGCGGTAGCCGCCCGCCGGGTCGTTCGACGGCGAGAAGCCCCAGTACCCGTAGTCGGCCTCCTTCAGACCGTGCTCGATCTGGCCCTGGACGTACAGCGGGTGGTTGACGGCCCAGGAGTCGGGGCCCCACTCCTCCTCGGGGACGAACAACGGCACCATCAGCGCCTCGAACATGCTGCCGCCCCAGGTCGGCACGATGTCCATGCCGCGGTAGGGGAGCGTCCCCTCGAAGACGTCGACACCGAGGTAGCTCCTCCACTCCCCGGACGCGTCCGTCTCCGTCCACGACCAGTCGCAGGTCGGCTCGAACGTGCGCACCGGACCGAAGTAGTGCTCGGCCGGGATCTGCCCCTCGGCGATCCCCAGGTAGGAAGCGATGCGCGGCTCGGTGTTGAACGCGCCGTAGTGGTGGCCGGTGTACCAGACGTCGGTGCCCATGCCGCAGTAGTCGTCGGCGGGCAGGTTCGGGTCGTCCTGGTCGGTGTCCCAGAAGCCGCCGCGGATCTGGTTGACCTCCGGGTCGTAGAAGCAGCCGAAGTCCATCTGCTCGCGCACGGCGTCCGCCTCGTCGGCCAGCGACGGCTCGGCGTTCGAGGCCAGCAGCAGACCGGTGGCCAGCCAGCCGTTGTCCACGCTGGACAGGAACGGCTCGACCGGGTCGTCCTCGCCCAGCGCGTCGAGCTTGGCGCCCGTGGCCGGGTCGTACCAGTTGTAGAACATGCCGCTCGGCTCGTGCTTCTCGAGCCCGGCCACCGACTCCAGCGTGGTGGCCATGCGGTCGCGGGCCTCGGCGTCGTCGATCAGCCCGGTGTCCCGGGCGACGACGGTGCTCCACAGGTAGGCGCCGATGTTCGTCGGCGAGGTGTACCCGCCGCGGCTCTCGGGGCTCAGGTCGCCGCCGATGTTGTCGTCGGGCAGGCCGGTCTCGTCGACCACGAGGGCCTCGAACGAGGTCCACGTGTCCTGCGTCCACCGCTCCAGCAGCCGCTGGTGCTTGCCCTTGCCCCGGTCCTTGCCGCGGTCGGCGTCGCCGCGGTCGTGCGCGGCCCGCTCGGCGGCGGCCGGTCCGGCGGTGCTCGTCGCGCTCGCCGGGATCGTGGCGCTCGCGGCGAGCGCCACGCCGGCGGCCGCGAGCGCGGCCACGGTGGTCCGTCGTCTGGTCATGGGTCGTCTCCTCAACTCCGTCGTCGTGCGAAACGTCCGGGTGCCGCCACGGTCGGTGGCGGCACCCTCTCCCGGTCTCCGGTCAGGAGGCCGGGAGGCTTCCGGTCCGTGCCACCCGTCCGAGCCAGGCGAGGCTCGGCTTGGGGGTGCGCACGAACGTGCTCCGGTCGACGGCGATCAGCCCGAAGGTCGGGCGGAAGCCGGACATCCACTCGTAGTTGTCGAGCAGCGACCAGTGCAGGTATCCCTCGACACGGCAGCCGGCGTCCATGGCGCGGGCCATCCCGGCCAGGGCGTCGCGGGTGTAGTCGATGCGGCGCGCGTCGTCGGCGGTGGCCATGCCGTTCTCGGTGACGAGCATGGGCACGCCGCCGGTGATGCGGTGGGAGTACTCGAGGGCCTCGCCGAGCGCCTGGGGGTAGTACTCCCAGCCGGTCAGGGTCTTCTCGACGTCGTCGCCGAAGGGGACGGGTTCGCCGTCGGTCCCGATGATGGTGCGCAGGTAGCTCTGCACGCCGACGAAGTCGTCGTCGCGCGCCACCTCGAGGAAGAAGTCCTCGCGGGGCCAGGCGTAGGCGTCGCGGGCCTCGTCGGCGCCGGGCGCGGCCTGGAAGACCTGGTTGGCGATCGACCAGCCGGCGCGCACGTGCCCGAGCGACCGCATGATCTCCACGGCGCGGCGGTGCGCCTTGGCCTGCACCTCGGAGGCCTCCTGGTCGGGGGCGGCCAGGCCGGCGGCGTCGAGGTTGGTGCGGCGGCTCGCGCCCAGCATCATCGAGGTGATGTTGGGTTCGTTGATGGTGACGACCTGGTGGACGTCGTCGAGGATCGTCGCGACGGTCTCGACGTAGCGGGTGTAGGTGTCGACGGCGTCGGGGGCGAGCCAGCCGCCCCGCTCGGCGAACCAGCGCGGCAGCGTGAAGTGCAGCAGCGTGACGATCGGGGTGACGCCGGCGGCGAGGCAGGTGTCGATCATGCGGCGGTAGTGGTGGAGCTGGGCGCGGGAGACCTCGCCCTCGGCGGGCTCGATGCGCGCCCACTCCACGGAGAAGCGGTAGGCGTTGAGCCCGGCGTCGGCCAGCAGGCGGACGTCCTCGCCGTAGCGGTGGTAGCTGTCGACGGCGTCACCGGAGCTCTCGGCGCACAGGGTGCCGGGCTGGTGCTCCTTGGCCCACCAGTCGCTGTTGACGTTGCCGCCCTCGATCTGGTGCGCCGCCGTCGAGGCGCCCCACAGGAAGTCGGGTGCGGCGGGCAGCGTGATCGTGTCGGTCACGGGGTGCTCCTTACTTGATGCCGGTGGTGGCGATGCCCTGGATGATGCGGCGCTGCAGCACGAGGAAGACGACGAGGATTGGCGTCACGATGACGGTCGCGCCGGCGAGCAGCAGGCCGTACTGCACGGTGTTCTGGCCGGTGGAGTACAGGGCGAGGGCGACGGGCAGGGTGTACATGTCGGCCGACTGCACGGCCACGAGCGGCCAAAGGAAGTTGTTCCAGGAGCCGAGGAAGGTCAGGATCCCGAGCGTGGCCAGCGCGGGGCCGGTCTGGGGCAGCACGATGCGGAAGAACGTGCGGAACTCCCCGGCGCCGTCGACCCGCGCGGCGTCCAGCAGCTCGTCGGGGATGTCGAGCATGAACTGCCGCATGAGGAACACGCCGAACGGTGCGGCGAGGAACGGCAGGATGAGCGCGGCGTAGGTGTTGACCAGGTCGAGGTTCGCGACCAGCACGAACAGCGGCACGAACGTGATGGTGCCGGGCACCATCAGCGTCGCCATGATCAGCAGGAACAGCGCCCTGCGGCCGGGGAAGTCGATCTTGGCCAGGGCGTAGCCGACCATCGCGCTGAACAGCACCGCTCCGACGGTGACGGCCAGCGCCACGACCACGGAGTTGAAGAAGAACTGCGGGAAGTTCAGGCGGTCGAACAGCTGGGTGTAGTTCTCCAGCGTGACGTCCTGGGGGATCAGGGTGGGCGGGAACTGGCGGATCTCGCTCTCGGGCTTCACCGAGGACAGGACCATCCAGACGAGCGGGCCGAGCGAGGCCACGAGCCCGACGAGCAGGGCGCCGTTGAGCAGCAGCGCGCGGGGGGTGAACAGACGACGGCGGTCGCTGCGGGTGCGCTGCTCGGACTCGGTCGCGGTGTCGGTGCCCGGTGCGGCGCTGGTCGTCGCCGGGGGCAGGGGTGTGGTGGTCACGGGTGCTCCTCTCGCTGCCCGGTCAGTTCTTGGGCCGCAGCAGGCGGAACTGGAGGAAGGACAGGATCGCGATGGCCACGAACAGCAGGTAGCTCATCGCGGCGGACAGGCCGTAGTCGCCGAACCCGAACTGGTTGTAGATCTCGTAGGCCACCGAGTTCGTGGCGCCGAGCGGGCCGCCCTGGGTCATCACGAACGGCTCCTCGAAGAACTGCAGGTAGGCGATGCCGGTCATGACGGCGCAGAACAGCAGCGTGGGGCGCAGCAGCGGCACGGTCACGGAGCGGAAGGTGCGCACCGCACCGGCGCCGTCGAGCGATGCCGCCTCGTACAGGTCCTTGGGGATGCCCTGCAGGCCGGCGAGCAGGATGACCATCGAGAAGCCGACGTTGCGCCAGACGGCGAGCATGATCAGCGACGGCATCGCCCAGGTCGGGTCGGTGAGCCAGTCCGGGCCGTCGATGCCGACCAGCCCGAGCGCGGAGTTGATGAGCCCGAAGTCGGGCTGCAGCAGGAAGCGCCAGACGACGGCGACCGCGACGATCGAGGTCACCACGGGGGCGTAGAACCCGACGCGGAACACCGACCGGAACCAGGTGAGCCCGGAGTTCAGCAGCGCGGCGAGCAGCAGCGCGATGCCGAGGGTGAGGGGCATCGCCACGCCGACGAAGTACACCGTGTTGCCGGCGGCCTGCTGGAACTGCGGGTCGGTGACGGCCGCGACGAAGTTGTCGAGGCCGATGAAGTTCACCGCCAGCGGGGACCGCAGGTCGGCGCCGCGCATGTCGGTGAACGCCATGTACAGCGAGGCGCCCACCGGCAAGATCATGAACACGGCGAACAGGACGGTGAACGGCAGGGCGAAGCCCCAGGCCGCGTACCCGCGGCGGCGTCGTCGGGCGCTCTCCGGGCGGCGGCCCCGCGTCGCGGGGCCGCCGGGGGCCGGCGGCGCGTCGGTGCGCAGGGCCACGGCTCAGCCCAGCCCGTCGCCGATGGAGGTGGCGGCGTCCTGCATCTGCTGGGCGGCCTCCTCGGGCTCGAGCTGGCCGTTGACCACCTGCTCGATCACGAGGTTCAGCTCGTGCTCGATCTCGGACCAGGTGGGCAGCGCGGGCGTGGAGCGGGCGGTCTCGAGCGCCTCGCCGTAGACCGCGAGCGACTCGTCCCCGGCCAGGGCTTCGTCGTCCCAGGAGGCCTGGACGGCGGGCAGGTCGTTCGAGATCTCGAACCAGTCCACCTGGACCTCGGGGTCGGTGGCGAACTCGACGAACTTCCACGCGGCGTCGGGGTTGGCGGCCTCGGCGGTCACGGCGAGGTTGGAGCCGCCGATGAACGAGGCGTCCTGCTCGTCCGGGGGCAGCGCGGTGACGGCGAACTTGTCGGCGAAGTCGTCGCCGGCGGTCGTGAGCAGGTTCGACCGCTCCCACGGACCGGAGACGAACGCACCGAGCTCCCCGTCGATGAAGTCCTGGACCTTCTCGTCCTCGACGAGGGTCTGCGGGGCCAGCCCGTCGGCCATGAAGGAGGAGTAGAAGTCGAGCGCCTCGACCTGGGCGTCGTCGGCGAGCGTGAACTCGCCGGCGTCGTCGACGATCTCGCCGCCGGCCTGCCAGTAGAACGGGAAGTACATCAGCGCGGTGCCGTCGCCGTTGGTCTGCAGGGCGATGCCGTGCTCGGCGCCGGCGTCCTGCATGCCGGCGGCGAACTCCTTGAGCTCGTCCCAGGTCTGCGGCTCGTCGACGCCGGCCTGCTCGGCGAGGTCGGTCCGGTAGTACAGCACCCGCGTCTCGACGTACCAGGGGACGCCGTAGGACGTGCCGTCGACGACGGTGGTGTCCCAGGCGCCGGGGAAGAAGGCCTCGGAGTCGATGCTGTCGGGCGTCTCGGCCAGCCCGCCGAGCTCGACGAACCCGCTCATCAGGGTGGTGCCGGCCTGCAGGACGTCCGGGACCTCGCCCGTGGCCATCGCGGTGTTGATCTTCTGGACGGCGGACTCCCAGGGCACGGGCGTCACCTCGACGGTCACGTCGGGGTTGTCGGCCTCGAACTGCTCGGCCAGCTCGGGCAGCAGCTCGCCCTCGGTCCCCATGGCCCAGACCTCGACGGTGCCGGTGGCGGGGCCCTCGGACACCTGGGTGCCGGCGTCGTCGGTGCCGCCCGAGCCGGTGTCGCCGTCGTCGCGCCCGCAGGCCGTCAGGGCCACGGTCAGGACGAGCGTCGATGCTGTCGCCGCGGCGGCGCGGCGCGAGGTGATGATCACGGTCACTCCCTTGTAGATCCGTCGAAATTTCGAAAGCAGCGCTCGAAATCGCCCCGAGACGATAGAGCGGTCTGTGAGCCATGTCAACGGGTACAGGCGATGGGGTAGCATCCGTGTTTCGGAAACGATCAGCAAAGGAGGGGTCGTGGCGGCCGAGAAACCAGACGTGCCGCTCGCGGTCGTGGCGGCCGAGGCGGGTGTCTCGGTGCCGACCGTGTCGAAGGTGCTCAACTCCCGCACCGACGTCGCCGGGGCGACGCGCGAACGGGTCGCCGCCGTGCTGCACCGGCACGGCTTCACGCTGCGCCCGCGCCGACGGCGTGCCACCGGGATGATCGACGTGCGCATCGTCGACCTCGAGGGCACCTGGTCCGAGGCGGTCGTGCGCGGCGCGGTCACCGGCGCTCGGCGCCTCGGGCTCGACGTCGTCCTCGCCGTCGAGCCCGACCCCGACGACTGCAGCTCCTGGGTGCGCCACGCCCTCGAGCGCGGCACCGACGGCCTGGTCAGCGTCGTGGCGGTGCCCGACGCCGAGGCGCGGCGGGCGCTCGCCGACTCCGAGACGCCGCTCGTCGTCGTCGACCCCCGGCAGCGGCCGCCCGAGGGCATGCTGTCGGTCAGCGCCACCAACTTCCAGGGCGGCCTCGAGGCCACCGCCCACCTGCTCGCGCTCGGGCACCGCCGGATCGCCACCATCACCGGTGCTCTGGAGCAGGACAACGCCATCGCCCGCCTGGCCGGCTACCGGGCCGCGCTGCTCCAGGCTCGCGTCGAGGTGGACGACGACCTCGTCGTCGACGGCCCGTACGGCGTGACCGCCGGGTACGACGGCGTGCAGCGGCTCCTCGAGCTCGCCGACCCGCCGACGGCGATCTTCGCCAGCAGCGACGACACCGCGCTCGGGGCCCTGCACGCGCTGCGGGAGCGGGGCCTGTCGGTGCCCCACGACGTCTCGCTCGTCGGGTTCGACGACCTGCCGGTGGCGCCCTGGATCGACCCGCCGCTGACCACCGTGCGTCAGCCGCTGGCCGAGATGGGGGCCACCGCCGTCGACCTGGTGCACCGGGCGCGCAGCGGTACCGGCCACACGCTGCGCACGGAGCTCGCCACGAGCCTGGTGGTCCGCGAGTCGGCGATGGCTCCGTCGGCCTGACGCCGTTCACGCCGCTCACGCTGCACCGGCCAGCCGGTGCGGCTAGGGTCGCGGCAACACCTTCGTACGACGGGGCAGGAGCAGGATGTACCAGTTGCTCGAAGCGATAGTTGCTGGTACCAGCGGTGCTGCCGAGGGCGGCGCGGACCCCGTCCCGACGGCCGTCGCAGCCGGGCTCGCACTCGGCGCCCTCGTCGGCGCCGCCTGGCTCGCGGTGCGGCGCACGGGGCGGCGGACCCACCCCGACCGGGGCGGCCGGGGCTGGGTCCCGCGCGGTGTCGACGGGCTGCTGCCGCCCCGCGCCCTCGACGCGGCCCCGCCGCCGGAACGACCCGCGAGCCCGGTGGAGCACTGGTTGCTCGCGCTGCCCGCCCCGTTCGTGGAGCAGGCGGACCTCGACCACACCGCCTGGTCGCTGGCCCCGGCCGCCGCCGACCACGCCTGCCGGCGGCGCGTCGAGGCCGCCGTGGTGGCCGCCGGACTGCGGGAGCGCGACGCCTGGTGTGCCCGTCGGGAGGCCGCGCAGCAGCAGGTGACCGCAGCGACGACGGCGGCGCAGCGCGCCTACGCGGTCGCCTGGGCGGCCTGGGTGCTGCGCCTCGGCGTCGCGGCCGGGCACCTGCGGACCTACCACGCCCGCGAGGATCTGCTGCGCACCGTCGGCGCCGTCGTCGGGCAGTACGGCGACTGGCCGACCTTCGGCGACGACTTCCTCGAGGAGGTCGCCCGGCGGGCGACGCCGCAGCGGGCCGAGGCGCTGCGCACCGCCGTCGGCCGGCTCTGCCGCCCCGGTGGTGCCTGGGGCGGGCGGCACTGGCCGGTCGAGGCGCTCTGACCGACGGGCCCCGCCGGCCCGAGCGCACCATGGCTCGGCGCTCGTGACAGGCTGACCCCGTGAACCCG
>Ga0207735_100113_pt1 | contig 18965 bp, 21 predicted proteins | sample TtaePargueraPR_9_FD_187280 | JGI IMG/M metagenome (GOLD analysis project Ga0207735, IMG submission 187280) | Aerobic enrichment media microbial communities from Bioluminiscent Bay, La Parguera, Puerto Rico - Tt and E2 (1) (SPAdes) | ecosystem: Environmental > Aquatic > Marine > Unclassified ... | reverse complement strand
GGTCCGACGCGACATAGCCGAGCCGGGCAAGAAGGGCGCGCACCTCGTCGGCCGACGTGCCAGAGTCGACGAGGAACTGCTCGCACCGCTGCGCCTCGTCGTCCTCTCCGATGCGTCCGGCGGCCTCCGCCAGCGCCAGCAGCGCCCGCAGGAACCCCTGGTTGGGCACGTGGTCGGCCGGGACGGGTCCCTGCCCGCGCCAGCCGGCGCGTCGCAGCGCATCGAGCCCGCGGTGGTAGCCGGTCCGGGCGTACGCGTAGGCGGTGACCGCGTGCACGACGTCGTCACCGCCGTCGAGGGTCTGCTCGGCCAGCACGGCCCAGACCAGTCCGGCGGACGGGTCGGTGGCGGCCAGGCGGGCCGGGTCCTCGCCCGTCTCCAGCCCCTCGCGCGCGGCGGCGTGGTCGTCCGGCAGGAGCGTCGGGGGCGGGCCCCCGAGCAGGTTCTCCACAGGCTTCGGTGAGGTCATGACCCCAGTGTCCCAGGACGGGCCCGCGCGACGCACCTCACCGGGCGGGGGGCGGGGCTCCGCCCGGCGGCCCGGCAGGGTTCGCCGGTAGGCTCGGCGCATGATCGAGATCGCGACGTCCTCCACGACGACGACGCTCGTGATCGCGGGCGACCTCGATCTTGCCGAGCGTGACCAGTTCCCCGAGATCGCCGCGCGCGTGGTGGGTCTGCGCCGCCAGCTGCTCGTGATCGACATGTGCCGGGTCACCTTCATGGACTCCACGGGTGCGGCGTTCCTGATCTCGCTGGCCGACTCGGGCCGCAAGCGCGGGGGAGCGACGGTGCTGCGGGGGGCGGACGAGCGCGACCTGTTCGTGCTCGAGGTGTGCGGGGCGCTGGAGCTGTTCCGCATCGACACCGACCACCGCTGCGAGTCCGCCTCGCAGTCGCCGGGGACGGGCCCGGTCCAGCTCCCGCAGCGTCCGCGGCCCTCCTGACACACCGCCTCGGCCCGGTCGATCGAAAACCTTGGTCACGGACCGGTAAACTCCGGTGAGGCCGGCGGCCGACCGCCGGTCTCCACGACACACGAGGAGAGTTGATCCATGCCAGCCGTGGTGCTCGTCGGCGCCCAGTGGGGCGATGAGGGCAAGGGGAAGGCGACGGACCTCCTCGGCGACCGCGTCGACTACGTGGTCAAGTTCAACGGCGGCAACAACGCCGGGCACACCGTCGTCATCGGTGACGAGAAGTACGCCCTGCACCTGCTGCCGTCCGGGATCCTGTCGCCGGGCGTGACGCCCGTGATCGCCAACGGTGTCGTGGTGGACATCGACGTGCTGTTCGAGGAGCTCGACGCCCTGAACGCACGCGGGGTCGACACCTCGAGGCTGATGGTCTCCTCGCAGGCGCACGTCATCGCGTCCTACCACCGCACGGTGGACAAGGTGACCGAGCGGTTCCTCGGCAAGCGGCGCATCGGCACCACGGGCCGCGGCATCGGCCCCGCCTACGCCGACAAGATCAACCGCGTCGGGCTGCGCGTCGCCGACCTGTTCGACCCGAAGATCCTGCGCGAGAAGGTCGAGGGGGCGCTGGACCAGAAGAACCACCTGCTGGTCAAGGTCTACAACCGTCGCGCCGTCGAGGTCGACGAGGTCGTCGACGAGCTCCTCGGGCACGCCGAACGGCTGCGCCCGATGGTCGCCGACACGGGACTGGCGCTGAACCAGGCGCTCGACGCCGGCAGCACCGTGCTGTTCGAGGGCGGCCAGGCGACCATGCTCGACGTCGACCACGGCACCTACCCGTTCGTCACGTCGTCGAACGCCACGGCAGGCGGCGCCGTCACCGGCTCCGGGGTGGGGCCGACGCGCATCGACTCCATCATCGGCGTCATCAAGGCCTACACCACCCGCGTGGGCGAGGGCCCGTTCCCCACCGAGCTGTTCGACGCCGACGGCGAGTACCTGCTCAAGACGGGCGGCGAGTACGGCGTCACCACCGGCCGCGCCCGCCGCTGCGGCTGGTACGACGCGGTGATCGCCCGCTACTCCGCACGGGTCAACGGGCTCACCGACCTGGTCGTGACCAAGCTCGACGTGCTCACCGGCATGGAGAAGGTGCCGGTGTGCGTGGCCTACGACGTCGACGGCGTCCGCTACGACGAGATGCCGGACGACCAGTCGGCGTTCCACCACGCGAAGCCGATCTACGAGGAGTTCCCCGGGTGGTGGGAGGACATCTCGCGGTGCCGGTCGTTCGACGAGCTCCCCGCCAACGCCCAGGCGTACGTCCGGGCGCTCGAGGAGATGTCGGGCTGCCGCATCTCCGCGATCGGCGTCGGCCCGCGACGCGACGAGATCATCCCGGTGCACGACCTCATCCACGCCCGGGCATGACGGCCCCGGCCGCGGTGGTCGCCGCGCTCGCCCCGACCGGGGTGCTGCGCGCCGTGATCAACCTCGGCAACGCCGTGCTCGCCCAGGGGACGCCGGACGCGCCGAGCGGGGTGACGGTCGCGCTCGCCCGCGAGCTGGCCGCGCGCCTCGACGTCGACGCGGACCTCACCTGCACCGACGCGGCGCGGGACTCCTTCGCCGCCGTACGTGACGGGCGGGTCGACGTCGGGTTCCTCGCCGCCGAGCCGCAGCGTGCCGAGCACGTCGCGTTCACCGACCCCTACGTGCTGATCGAGGGCGTGTACGCGGTACCGGCGTCGTCGTCGCTGCGGACGGCGGACGACGTCGACGCCCCCGGTGTGCGGATCGGTGTGAAGGAGGGGTCCGCGTACGACCTGGCGCTGACCCGCACGCTGCAGCACGCGCAGATCGTGCGTGGCGCCGAGGGCACGGCCGTGCTCGAGGCCGGGGCCGCCGACGTCGCCGCCGGGATCCGCCAGCCCCTGACGCGCTGGGCCGACGCCCGCGACGTGCGGGTGCTCGAGCCGCGGTTCACCGAGATCCGGCAGGCCGTCGCCACCGGGCGCGACCGGGCGCCCGCGGCCGTCGACTGGCTGCGCGGCCAGGTCGCGGACCTGGTCGGGAGCGGATTCGTGGCCGACGCCCTCGCGGCCTCCGGCCAGGACGCCACCGTCGCGTCCTGACGGCATGCGGGCCACCGCCCCGCCGTCGGGCCCCGGCACCTACACTGAGGCCCCGTGAAGATCCTCGTCGTCGGGAACGGTGCTCGCGAGCACGCCATCGTCCACGCCCTCGCGTCGGAGCCGGCCGTGGGGGGCGACGTGCACGAGCTGCACGCGGCCCCCGGGAACCCCGGCATGGCCGCGCAGGCCACGCTGCACCCCGTCGACGCCCTCGACGGCACGGCCGTCGCCGCGCTGGCCGCGGAGCTCGGCGCGGACCTCGTCGTCGTCGGACCCGAGGCGCCCCTGGTCGCCGGGGTGGCCGACGCCGTGCGGGACGCCGGCATCCCCGTCTTCGGTCCGTCCGCCGAGGCCGCCCGGCTCGAGGGGTCCAAGGCGTTCGCCAAGGAGGTCATGGCCGCGGCCAACGTGCCCACCGCGATGGCGCACGTGTGTACCTCCCTCGACGAGGTCGCCGCCGCCCTGGACGCGTTCGGCCCGCCCTACGTCGTCAAGGACGACGGCCTGGCCGCCGGCAAGGGCGTCGTCGTCACCTCCGACCGGGACGAGGCGCTCGCGCACGCCGACGGCGCGCTGTCCGCCCGCGGCGCGGACGCCCGCGTCGTGGTCGAGGAGTACCTGGACGGCCCCGAGGTCTCGCTCTTCTGCCTGTGCGACGGCACGACCGTGTCGCCCATGGTGCCCGCGCAGGACTTCAAGCGGGCGCTCGACGGCGGCGAGGGCCCCAACACCGGCGGCATGGGCGCCTACACGCCGCTCGACTGGGCGCCGTCCGGCCTGGTCGGCGAGGTCGTCGACCGGATCGCGCAGCCCACGGTGGACGAGATGGTGCGCCGCGGCACCCCGTTCGTGGGCGTGCTGTACGTGGGGCTCGCGCTGACCTCCCGCGGCACCCGCGTGGTCGAGTTCAACGCCCGCTTCGGCGACCCGGAGATCCAGGCGGTGCTCGCCCGCCTCACCACGCCGCTGTCGGGGGTGCTGCTCGCGGCCGCGCGCGGCGAGCTCGCCGACTTCCCGCCGCTGGTCTGGTCCGACGACGCCGTCGTCAACGTCGTGGTGGCGTCCACCGGCTATCCCGAGGCGCCCCGCACGGGCGACCCGATCACCGGCGTCGAGGCCGCCGAGGCGCTCGACGCGGTCCACGTGCTGCACGCGGGCACCGCCCGGTCCGACGACGGCACGCTCGTGTCCGCGGGCGGTCGCGTGCTGTCCGTGGTCGGGCGGGGGACGGACCTCGCCGCGGCGCGCGCCGCCGCCTACGCCGGGGTCGCCGAGGTCGACCTGGCCGGCTCCCACCACCGGACCGACATCGCGCTCGCCGCCGAGCGCGGAGAGGTGCAGCTGCCGTGACCGATCTCGACACGTCCGACGCCTTCGCCGGCGGACCCCTGGACCTGCCCGGCTGGCGGCACGTCTACTCCGGCAAGGTCCGCGACCTGTACGCCCCGGACCTGCCCGCCCTCGGTGGCGTCCACCCGCTGGGCGACGTCGTGCTGGTGGTCGCCAGCGACCGCGTGTCGGCCTACGACCACGTGCTCAGCCCCGGGATCCCCGACAAGGGGGTGGTGCTGACCCAGCTCAGCCTGTGGTGGTTCGACCAGCTCGCCGACCTGGTGGACAACCACGTCGTCTCGACCGAGGCGAGCGCCGAGCCGGGGGACGGGCTGGTGCCCGACGTCGTCGCCGGCCGGGCGATGATCTGCCGCCGCCTGGACATGTTCCCCGTCGAGTGCGTGGCCCGCGGCTACCTCACCGGGTCCGGGCTGGCCGAGTACCGGGCCGGCGGGGAGGTCACGGGGATCCCTCTGCCCGCCGGGCTCGAGGACGGATCGCGCCTGCCCGCACCCATCTTCACCCCGGCCACCAAGGCCGAGGTGGGCGAGCACGACGAGAACGTCACGTTCGCCGAGGTCGCCCGCCGCCTCGGGGACGACGACGCCGCGCGGCTGCGCGACCTCACCCTCGCCGTCTACGCCCGCGCCGAGCAGGTCGCCCGCGAGCGCGGCGTGATCCTCGCGGACACCAAGCTCGAGTTCGGGACGGTGACCGCCCCGGACGGCGAGCGGCGCATCGTGCTCGGCGACGAGGTCCTCACCCCGGACTCGTCGCGGTTCTGGCCCGCCGACGACTGGGAGCCGGGCCGCGCGCAACCGAGCTTCGACAAGCAATTCGTGCGCGACTGGCTGGCGTCGGACGCCTCCGGGTGGGACCGCGCGGGCGACGCGCCGCCGCCCGCGCTGCCGGCCGACGTCGTGCAGCGCACCCGCGAGCGCTACCTGGAGGCGTACGAGCGCCTCACCGGGGCCCCGCTGCGCTGACGGGCCGCTGACGGAGGAGCAGGTCAGATCCCGGCGCCCTCCACCGACCCCTCGAGCGGGGAACCGTCCATCGTGACGGCGGCGCACAGCATCAGCCGGTCACCGAGGGTCCACGACGCCTGCGTCGGGTAGAAGTAGATGAGATCCAGCTCGGAGTCGGCGTACTCGGTGCCGATGTACCGCGCGAACGAGTCGAGGCAGAGGGTCTCGACCTCGCCGAGCACGGCGTCGTCGCCGGGGAACTCCTGCCCCGCGACGACGTCGACGGCGATGACCTCGGCGTCGTGGGCCGCGGCGCAGTCCGCCGGGACCATGGGGTCGCCGCTCATGAGGTCGGCGGGCGTGTCGAAGCAGTCGCCCACCACCATGTCGAGGCCCATGGACTGCTGGTACCCCTCGTTGAAGCCTTCCCGGAGCTCCGCCTGGACGTCCTCGTCGGTGAACAGCGCGGCGAGGAGTCCGATGGCGGCGATCCAGGCGACGGTCGCCAGGGAACCCAGGACGATGCCGGTGATCGCGAAACCCTTGCCCCCGCGTCTCGACCTCCGGATGCGCACCAGGCCGGCGATGCCGAGACCGACCGCGATCAGCCCCGTGCCCAGGATGCCCGTGATCAGGGCGGCGATGGAGACGCCGTCGGTCCCGCCCGACTGCGGCGGTCCGTAGGGCAGCTGCCCCGCGGACGGCGGCTGCTGGGCGTCGTGCCCGCCGGGGTCCACCGTCGACGTCGGCGCCGGCACGCCGTACGGGTCCGGGACGTCGGACGGTCGAGCGCCCGCCGGGTGCGGCGACGCCCCCGGGGTCTGGTAGGGGTCGGGGGGTGTCGTCGGCGACGTCACGGAGGATCTCCTGCGATGGGTCCGGATGATTTCGCCGTGACCCTATCGGTCGGTGTCGACACCAGGGAAGACGCGCACCGCGCCGCCGTGGTCGGCCCTCACGGGGTGCCGGTGGCGAGGACCTCCCCGTCGGCGTCGAGGGCCTCGAGCGCCACGTACGCCGCGTCGTCGGGCACGCCGTCCACGGCGGTCTCGAACCCGTCGCGCGCCACGGTGGCGACCTCGGACGCCGAGTCGGCGTCGTCGCCGGCCACCAGTCGCCAGCTCGCGACGTCGGTGGCGCCGTTCCAGCTGACGTAGGCCGTGCCGTCGGTGACGACGACGGCGGGCGGGTCCGTGGGCGTGGCCTGCCAGTCGAAGCGGTAGGCCCGGTAGGTCTCGCCTCCGAGGAACGGGAACTCGCGCACGAGGGTGCCGTCGTCGGTGTACTCGCTGGTCCACTGCGCGTCGCCCCACCCGACGATCACGTTGCCGTTGTCGAGCACCTGCAGGTTGCCCTGGCTGCCGGCGAGCAGCTCCGGATCGCTGGGCAGCCACTCCTGGTCCACGGACGCGGTCATGGTGTCCGTGTCGAGGACGAGCCGCAGGCCGCGGGAGTACTCGCCGATCGGCGGGTTGCCCTGGTTGTCGAACAGGGTGACGGTGCCGTCGTCGTGCTGCTGGACGTCGTGCTGCCACGCGAACTGCGCGCCGGTGCCGGGTTCGTCGTCCTCGCCCGAGCCCTCCATCGTGAAGTCGGAGTCCTCCCCGCCGAGCGTCCAGCGGACCTCGCCGCTGGTGCGGTCCACGGCGTACGCGGCGTGGAACTGCCGGCTCGAGATCAGCACGTCGCCGTCGGGCGTGAGGGTCGCCGAGTTGACGTGGAAGAAGTCGAAGGGGTTGTCCTCGGTCCCCGACGGGTCGCCGTCCTCGGGCTCGACCTCGGCGTACGTGTCGGTCAGGTCGACGTGGTCGAGGGCGGACCAGTGGTGCAGCACCTCGCCGGTGGCGATGTCCACCTCCTGCACGACGCCGTCGAACACGTACCCGTCCTCCGGGCCGCCGACAGGAGTGAGGTCCAGCGGCACCACCGGGTAGGCCAGGACGAGCATCGTGCCCTCGGGCGTGATCGTGGTGTCGTGCAGGTCGGCGCGGTGCGGGTCCAGTTCCCCGCCGGTCGTGACCGTCGCGATCTCCTCGTACGAGGTGTCCAGCAGGTAGATGTCCCCGGTGCCGTGACCCACGAAGTCCGACTCGCCGCGGTAGTAGGTCAGCACCGGCTCGCCGTCGTACTCCTGCACGCGGAAGTCGTACATCGGCGTCTCGGCCGGGTCGATCCACACGGGCTCGCCCGTGGCGTCCACGATCAGCCCGCCCAGGTGCGGTTCGGCCTCCTTCTTGGGCGCCAGGAAGTAGAGCGCGTCGGAGTCGTCCTGGTCCGCGGCGTCCCCCTCGGTGATCGGCAGGGGCGGCGCCGTCATCTCGACGGTGCGGTAGGTGCGGGGCTCGGCGTCGGGTCCCGGCTCGGGTTCCGGCTCCTCGGACCCCGAGCCGGAGCAGGCGGCGAGCGGCAGCACGAGGGCGCCGGCGGCCACGACGGCGGTGGTGGTCCGGGTGCCGCGGGTCCGGTGCCGGACGCGGGGGCGGTGCAGGGTCATGCTCCGAGAGTGCCCCACACCGAGTGCCCGGCGCCAGCAGAACGGGCGTCCCGGACGGGCGGGTCGGGGCGCTAGACTGACGCACGGAATCCCGCCGTCGTGCTCCCGCTCGCTGCCCGTGCGCCTCCGCCGCGCCGACGTCGGCAGCCAGAACCCGGAGCGACGGCCCTGCCGAGCGCTGAGGAGCCCGAAGTGGGACGCGTCGTCGTCGAGGTCATGCCCAAGCCCGAGATCCTGGACCCCCAGGGCAAGGCCGTGGTCGGGGCGCTGCCGCGCCTCGGCTTCACCCAGTTCTCCGGTGCCCGCCAGGGCAAGCGGTTCGAGCTCGAGGTCGACGGCGAGGTGACGCCCGAGGTGCTCGAGGCAGCCCGCCAGGCCGCCGAGACGCTGCTGTCCAACCCGATCATCGAGGACGTCGTGCGCGTCGCGGACGCCTCCGAGGAGTCCGCCGGGGCGGTGGCCTGATGACCGCGGGCACGCTCGCCTCCGCCCGCATCGGCGTCGTCACCTTCCCGGGCACCCTGGACGACCGGGACGCCGCTCGGGCCGTGCGGCTGGCCGGCGGGGAGCCGGTGTCCCTGTTCCACGCCGACGGCGACCTGCAGGGGGTCGACGCCGTCGTGCTGCCCGGCGGGTTCTCCTACGGCGACTACCTGCGCGCCGGGGCGATCAGCCGGTTCGCGCCCGCGATGGACGCCGTCGTGGACGCCGCTCGTGGCGGGATGCCGGTGCTCGGCATCTGCAACGGCTTCCAGGTCCTCACCGAGGCCCACCTGCTGCCGGGGTCCATGATCAAGAACGACCACCTGCACTTCGTGTGCCGCGAGCAGGTCCTGGCCGTGGAGAACGCGTCCACGGCGTGGACCAACCGGTACGAGCTGGGCCAGCACATCACGATCCCGCTGAAGAACCAGGACGGCCAGTTCGTCGCCGACGAGCGCACACTCGACGAGCTCGAGGGGGAGGGTCGCGTCGCCTTCCGCTACGTCGGGACCAACCCGAACGGGTCGCGCCGCGACATCGCCGGCATCACCAACGCCGCCGGCAACGTGGTGGGGCTCATGCCGCACCCGGAGCACGCGGTGGAGGCCGGGTTCGGCCCCGAGGCCGCCGACGGCACCAAGACGGGTGTGGACGGGCTGGGCTTCTTCACGTCCGTGCTCGCGGCCCTCGTCCACGCATGAGCACGAGGAGCCCCCGCGGAGGGACGCTGAGGGACGAGGTGTGCCGGAGCGAGGCACCGCAGTGCTCGTGCGAAGGGAGCCACGCATGAGCATGAGCACCCCCGCCCTGCGCGGCCGACGGCTAGGAAACGTTGCAGCATGAGCGTCGAAGTGCAGCAGAACATAGCCGTCGGCCCTGGCGATGCTCCGGCCGGTCGGCCGACGGCCGCGCCGGTCGAGATCGTCGAGGTCCCCTGGGACGACGCCGAGGCGGTCGCGCTGCGCGCCGAGGCCGTCGCCGATCTGGGCCGCCGCTACGGCGGTGACGAGGACGCCAAGGAAGTCATCGACCCGGCGAGCATCGTCGTGACGCTCCTGGCGCGGGTCGACGGCGTGACCGCCGGGTGCGGCAGCGTCCGGGACGTCTCGGGCACCGACGACGGTCGCGGACGGGGCGGCACCCACCCGGCCGCGACCGGCGAGGTCAAGCGGGTCTACGTCCTGCCCGAGCACCGGGGCCTCGGCGTCGCCCGGCGGCTCATGGGCGAGCTCGAGCGTGCTGCCCGGCAGGTCGGGTTCCGGCGCTTCGTGCTGGAGACCGGCACCGCCCAGCCCGAGGCGATGGCGATGTACGACGCGCTCGGCTACGCGCCGATCGAGTCGTACGGCCGGTACGCCGCCGAGGACGACCAGCGCTGCTACGGCAAGGACCTCTGACTCTGCTCGTCCGCGAGCGGCGGGGACCGCTCAGTCGGCGAGCCGCGGCCTGACCTCACGGCCCAGGAACGCAGCGAGCCCGGCCAGGTCCGGCTCGTCCGCGGTCGGCTGGATCGCGACGGCGGTCGCCCCGGCGTCGGCCAGCGCCCGCACGCCGGCGGCGATCTCGGCGGCGCCGCCGGCCGCCCCGATCCCGCTCGCCGGCTCGGCGCCCCACTGCGGCAGCTCCGCCGCCAGCCGCTCCGCCGCGTGCGGGCCCGTCGCGACGATCAGCGTGGCGTGCACGTCGACCAGCTCGCGTCCGACGGCGGTCGCGGCGTCCCGGGCGATGGTGACGGCGTCGTGCACGGCCTCGGGGGTGAGCGCGTTGCCCAGGATCAGCCCGTCGCCGAGCTCGCCGGTCAGCGCCAGCGTGCGTGGGCCGAACCCACCCGTCCACAGGGGCACCGGCGTCGTCGGCGGCCAGTCGAGACGCACGGCGTCGAGCGTCACGTACCGGCCCGACGTCGTCACCTGGTCGCCGTCGAGCAGGCTGCGCAGCGCCTCGAGGTGCTCGCGCAGCAGTGTCAGCGGCGAGTCGACGCGCATACCCGACTGGCCCATCCACGACTGCACCCCGTGCCCCACGGCGGGGACGAACCGGCCCGGGAACGACCGGGCCAGGGTGGCGATCTCCATCGCGGTCAGCGCCGTGCTGCGCAGCGGGGCGGGCATGAGCCCCAGCCCGACGCGGATCCGGTCCGTCCACGCCAGCGCGGCGGCCGCCGAGGCGAGCCCGCTCTGCTTGAAGCAGTCCTCCCAGACCCACAGGTCGTCGAGGCCGGCGTCCTCGGCCGCCGTGGCCAGGGTGCGCAGCGACTCCGGGGCGTGGGTGGGGACGTGGGCGATGCCGAGGCGGACGGTCATCGCTCCATCATGCCCCTCCGGGCCGCCGCAGGTACGCGAGCTGGGCCGCCACCGACTGGCGCGCCGCCGGGAGCACCGACGGGTCGACGTCGGCGTAGACGTGGGTGACGACGTCGTCCACCCCGGCGTCCGCGCCGAGCGCCTCCAGGGCGGCGCGCACCTGGTCGAGCCGTTCGATCCGGTGGGCCCGGTAGGCCCGGACGGCCGCACCCAGGTCCTCGATCTCGGGACCGTGGGCGGGCAGCCCGAGACGACCGTCACCCACGCGCTCCAGCGCGTCGAGACTGGCGAGGTAGTCGGCCAGCGAGCCGTCGGGTTCCGCGATGACGGTGGTGCCGCGGCCGAGCACCGTGTCACCGGTCAGCACCACCGGCTCCTGGTCGGCGCCGGTGACCACGAACGACACCGAGTCGCCCGTGTGGCCGGGCGTGGCGAGCACCTCGATGCGGACACCACCGGCCTCGATCACCTCACCGGCGGTCAACGGGTCCCCACCGTGGCAGTGCTCCGGGTCGGCGGCGCGGACCGGCGCGCCCGTCAGCTCGCGCAGCCGCGGTGCGCCCGCGGTGTGGTCGGCGTGCCGGTGCGTGATCAGGATCAGCTCGACCGGGCCGGCCGTGGCGAGCGCCGCCAGGTGGATGCCGTCGTCGGGCCCCGGGTCCACAACGACGCACGACGCCGCACCCGGAGCCCGCAGCACGACCGAGCGGGTGCCGTCCAGCGTCATCGGGCCGGGGTTATCCGCACGCAGCACGGAGATCGACGGGGTCAGGGTGCGCACGGCGCGGCCTCCGGGGGTGCGTAGGTCAGCCACTGCTCGTCGACGACGTACCCGAGTCGGGCGTTCGCCCGCAGGATGGCCTCGTTCTCGGTGGCGCCGCCGGTACGGAAGCGGCGCACGCCGTCGCCGAGTAGGCCCAGGACCGAGGCGGCCTTCACGGCGGTGGCCACGGCGCGCTCCCGCCACGCCGGCGCCACGACGGTGAAGTCCGTCTCCGCCGTCTGCCCGTCGCGGTCGAGGAAGGTCATCGCCACGACCTCGCCGCCGTCGAACGCCCCGTACCCGCGCCGCACGTCGGTGGGTCGGGCGGTGCTCGGCGTCAGCGGCAGGTGCGCCGTCGCGGGGCCACCGGGGTGGTCGTCGAGGGTCGCGGCGTCCAGGGCGAGCGCGTCCTCCACGTCGTCGGCGGTGAGCGGGCGGACGGCGAGGTCCGGTCCGACGGCGGTCACCGCGTCGCGCAGCCGGCTCACGTCCACGTCGTCGGACGTCAGCACGGCACCCCACGACCGCGCGACCACCGTCCAGCCGTCGGTCTCGAGCCGGACGCGCTGCGGGTCGTCGTCGCGCAGCACCGGGGTCGGGCTCGGCGTTCTGGCGGTGGGGGGCACGGTCACCTCGCAGGTCGTGGTCGCCCGCTCACGATACCGACGTGCGTCGTCCGCCGTTCGTCGGCCGATCTGCCCGCCGCCACACGAGGCGGATCGGCCCCTGGTAGCGGGCGACGGTCGAGTCGCTGGTCAGGAGCGTGGAGCCGGTGAGCAGGGCCTGGGCGACCAGGAGGCGGTCGAACGGGTCCTGGTGGATCGGCGGCAGGTCGGCGGCGGCCGCGGCGTGCGCACCGTCGACGGCGAGCTCGGTGAACCCCAGCGAGAGCGTCGAGGCGCGTGCGACGTGCGGGTTGAGGTCGAAGTCCGCCCGGCCGAGGCGGTACTTGATGCCGATCTCCCAGATGTTCACCGCGCTGAACCAGATGTCCGGATCCCGGTCGGCGAGGATCTCGGCCGCCGCGTCCGGCAGGCGGTCCGGGTAGCCGAGCGTCCACACGAGGATGTTCGTGTCGAGCAGATACCTCACCGCGCGGCTCCCGGTGCGCCCGCGGCGCTCGGGGTGTCCGCCGTACCGCCGTGGAACATCGCGACGATCTCGTCCTGAGCCCAGGTGTCGAAGTCGTCCGGCATCGAGAACTGGCCCGCCAGCGGGCCGAGGCGACGACGGCTCGGCACCGGGACCTCCGGGGTCAGGCGTGCCACCGGCTTGCCGGCGCGTGCGATGACGATCTCCTCGCCCGCCTCGACCTCGGCGAGCAGGCGGGACAGGTGGGTCTTCGCCTCGTGCACGTTGACGGTCTTCACGGTCTGCTCCCTGACTCAGGTGGACTCAGTCCAGGTTAGTCCACCTCGGCGCCGCCGCGCAGCGGGCGGGCTCACGCGAGGGCGCCGGCCAGCAGCTCCAGGGTCTGCACCCGGCCGGGGGTGGCGTCCAGGGGCTCGGTCGCGTAGGTACCGGCCACTGGGACGACCATGACCTCGTCGACGCCGTGGCGGTCGGCGAGCCGGCGGATCTCGGCGGCGGCGTCGTCGGCGGTGCCGATGAGCCATCGCGGGCGCATGTCCTCGATCATCTGCTGCCCGAGCCCGTCGAGCGGGGCGGCGAGCGCCTCCTCGACCGTCTCCGCGGTGCCCATCGGCTTGCCGGTGCGCAGCCGGGCCATCGCGCGCAGCTGCGGCAGCGCCCGCTCGTGCGCCTCCTCGGCGGTCGGGGCCACGACGGCGTTGACGGTGAGGAACGTGCGCGGCTCCGGGTGCGCCTCGCTGGGACGGTACCCGTCGCGGTAGAGGGCGAGCACCTGGTCGATGCCGGCCCCGGAGAAGTGGTTGGCGAACACGTACGGCAGCCCGAGCTCGGCGGCCAGGCGTGCCGAGTAGTCCGAGGATCCCAGCAGCCACAGGGTCGGGGCGGCGGTCGCGGCGGGAGTGGCGTGCACGTCGTAGGTCTTGCCGTCGGTCAGCCGCAGCCGGGCGCCGTCCGGCTCCATGAGCGCGAGGATGTTGCGCACGTGCTCCGGGAACCTCTCGACGTCCGACGTCGGTCCGGAGGAACGCAGCAGCGCCGTCACGACGGGGTCAGAGCCGGGGGCGCGGCCGATGCCGAGGTCGATGCGGCCCGGGGCGAGGGCCTCCAGCGCGGCGAACTGCTCGGCCACCACGAGGGGGGCGTGGTTCGGCAGCATGACACCGCCCGAACCGACGCGGATGCGCGACGTGCGCGCCGCGGCCGCGGCGATCATCACCGGGGGCGTGGAGGCCGCCACGGCGGGCATGTTGTGGTGCTCGGCGAACCAGTAGCGCGCGAACCCGAGGTCGTCGGCACGCTCCGCGAGGGTCATCGAGGACGCGAGCGCCTGGGCGCTGGACTGCCCGGAGCGGACGGGGACGAGGTCGAGCACGGAGAGGGCGGGGGTGGTGGGCATGCCGGTGTCGTTCATCGCCCAGGTCAACCGGTGGCGGCGCGGTGCCTATTCCGGATGCGCGGGCGGTGTCGTGCGGTGACGATCACTTCCGGACGAGTGGGAGGACGATGGTCGAGGAACGTGGTCGACGGGTGGCTCGTGCGCTGTACGGCGCCTGGCTGCGCTACCCGCGGTTGTCGATGGCGGTCCGGGGCGGCATCGCCGCCGGGCTGGCGTGGCTGGTGGGGATCTACGTGCCCCACCCGCTGGGAGACTTCCCCTACTACGCGCCGCTCGGTGCGGTCATCGCGACGACCAGCACGCTGGTGCGGTCCGTCCAGGACTCGGTGCGGGTCACGGTCGCGGTGCTGCTCGGTGCGTTGATCGCCCGGCTGGCGGACTGGCTCCTGCCGGTCGGGCCTCTCTCGATCGCGCTCGTCGTCGCCGTCGCGCTGCTGTGCTCGAGCTGGCGGGTCTTCCGCGAGACGGGGAGCTGGGTGGCGACCTCCGCCCTCTTCGTGCTGATCCTCGGCAATGCCGACGCGTTGTCGTTCGTCGGGTCCTTCGCGGGGCTGGTGGCGATCGGCGCCCTCGTGGGCATCGGTGTGAACTTCCTGCTGCCGCCGCTGCACCTGACCCCGGCGGAGAACGCCCTCGACGGCCTGAGCACGTTGCTCGCCCACGAGGCCGAGGACCTGGCCGACGTGCTCGACGAGACCGGCGACGTCCCGGTCGAGGACTGGGAGGACCGCCGCGCGGCGCTGCAGCCGGTGCTGGAGAGGACGCGGGAGTCGGTGCGCCAGAGCCGTGAGGCGGCCCGGGTGAACCCGCGGGTGCGCCGCTACCGGCGGTGGACCCGCGGGCAGGACGTGCGCGCCCGCGAGCTGGAGACCGTGGCCGCGTCCGTCGACGTCGTCGTCACGCTGCTCGTCGACACGGGGGAGCCCGTCCGGCTGCCCGAGAGCCTGTGCGGTCCGCTCGCCCGGTCCCTGCGCTCCCTGGCCGAGGTCCTGCGGGCGGACGCCTGGAGCGAGGACCGGGACAGGCTCGTCGACGAGCTGCAGGGTGAGGTCCGGGGCTTCCGGGACCGGTTGCTGGAGCTGGAGAGCCCGCCCGGGGAGGGGCTGGTGGCCGGATCGGTGGCCGTCGCCCTGCGCCGCGCGTCCGACGCGTTCACGCGGGTGCGGCCGGACGACGTCGACGAGGAGGTCGCCCGGACCGACCCGCGGTGACGGGTCACTCGGCGACGGCGGCGACCGCCTCGACCTCGACGAGCTGGTCGGGGTATCCGAGCACGGTGACGCCCAGCAGCGTGCTGGGCACGTCGTGGTCGCCGAACGCGGCACGGACGACGTCCCACACCGCGACGAGGTCGGCCTGGTCCGTCGAGGCCACGAGCACGCGGGTGTACGCCACGTCGTCGATGCCGGCGCCGGCGTCGGCGAGGGCCTGGCGGAGGTTCGCCACGACCTGGTGCGCCTGGGCGACCGGGTCGCCGGGCGCGACGGTGCGTCCGTCGGCGTCGAGCGGGCAGGCGCCGGCCAGGTGGATCAGCCGGGTGCCGGCCGGGACGACCGAGGCGTAGGCGTAGTCGACGTCGGTGGTCAGGACGTCGGAGCGGACGAGACGGACCCCGCTCACGAGGCGACCCCCGTCCGGGACGCGCCGGCCAGCGCCGTGAGCGCCGCGCCGTCGACGCGGTGCGTGGTCCACTCGTCCTGCGGGGTGGAACCGAGGGACCGGTAGAAGGCGATCGCGGGCTCGTTCCAGTTCAGCACGCACCACTCGAGGCGGCGCCACCCGCGTTCGACGCAGATCTCGGCCAGACGGGTCAGCAGTGCCCGGCCGGCGCCGCCGCCGCGGTGGGCGGGGTCGACGAACAGGTCCTCGAGCCAGATCCCGTTCTGTCCGGTCCAGGTCGAGAACGTCAGGAACCAGATCGCGATGCCGACGACCTCGCCGTCGACCTCCGCGACGAGCCCGTGCGTGGTCGGGGTGCCCGACGTCGGGAACAGGGCCGCGGCGAAGTCGGCCTCGGTGGCCTCCACGGCGTCGGGCTCACGCTCGTAGGCGGCCAGCGCGTGGACCAGCCGCAGGATCGCGGGGACGTCGTCGGGGGTGGCGGTGCGGATCGTCGGGCTCACGGCCGGGATTCTACGGCGCGGATCAGGCCCGCAGCGCCTGGGCGACGTCCTCGACGATGTCCAGCGGGTCCTCGAGCCCGAGGGACAGCCGCACCGTGGTCTCGTTGATGCCGACCGCGGCGCGGCCCTCGGCCCCCAGGCGGCGGTGCGTCGTCGTCGCGGGGTGCGTGACCAGCGACTTGGCGTCGCCGAGGTTGTTGGAGATGTCGACGATCCGCAGGGCGTCGAGGAAGCGGAAGGTGCGCGCCTTCGCCTCGGCGTCGGTGGCGCCGTCGGGCACCTCGAGGTCGAACGTGACCACGGTGCCGCCGCCGGTCTGCTGGGCCTTGGCGAGCTCGTGCTGGGGGTGGGAGGGCAGGAACGGGTACTTCACGCCGGTGACGCCGTCAGCGGTCTCGAGGAACTCGGCGAGCTGCAGCGCGGCGGCGTTCTGCGCCCGGACCCGCACGTCGAGGGTCTCGAGGCCCTTGAGCAGCACCCAGGCGTTGAACGGGCTGAGCGACGGGCCGGTGTGGCGCAGGAATGTCTCGACGGGCCCGGACAGGAACTCCTGGGGTCCGAGGATCGCTCCGCCCAGCACACGGCCCTGCCCGTCGATGTGCTTGGTGGCCGAGTACACGACGATGTCGGCGCCGAGCTCCAGCGGCTTCTGCATGACCGGCGTGGCGAACACGTTGTCCACGACGACGACGGCGCCCGCGGCGTGGGCCAGCTCGCACACGCGGCGTACGTCCACGAGCTCCTGCATCGGGTTCGAGGGCGTCTCGAAGAAGACGACGTCCGCGCCGGTCGCGAGCGCCTCCTCCCACTGGTCCAGGTGGTGGCCGTCGACGAGGTCGACCTGCACGTCCCACTTGGCGAGGATCTCGTCGTAGATGACGTTGGTGGACCCGAACAGGGCGCGGGCCGAGACGATGCGCGACCCGCTGCGCACGAGGGCCGCCAGGGTGGTGAACACTGCCGACATGCCGGTCGCCGTCGCGTAGCAGGCCTCGGCGCCCTCGATCAGGCGCAGGCGCTCCTCGAAGGTGCGCACCGTCGGGTTGCCGTACCGGGAGTACACGAACCGGGAGTGGTCCCCGGCGAACGCCGCCTCGGCGTCGGCGGCGGAGTCGTAGGTGTAGCCCTGCGTGAGGAACATGGCCTCGGACGTCTCGGAGAAGTCCGAGCGGCGGTGGCCGCCGCGCACCGCGAGGGTGGCGGGCCGTGCCGTGGCCGGCAGCGGGGCGTGGCCGGCGCCGCCGTACGGCTCGGGGTTGGGGCCGGGGCCGGTGGGGATCTCGGTGCGGCTCACCGGGCGGGCTCCGCGTACGTGGTGTGCGGCAGCTCGCGGACCTTCCAGCCGGCCTGGTCGCGGGCGCCGAACGGGCCGACGGGGCCCTCGAAGCCCTCGAGCACGTTGTAGGCGGGGCCGTAGCCGGCCGACGTCGCCAGGCGGGCGGCGCCGATGGAGCGCTGCCCGGAGCGGCACAGGAACACCACGGGCCGGTCGGTGGGCACGCCGGCGGCCTCGAGCTCGGCGAGGAATCCCGGGTTGGGGCGGCCGTCGCCGGTGACCCACTGCGTGAAGACGGTGCGCTTGTCGAGGGTGCCGACGTCGGGCACCCCGATGGTGCGCCACTCGCCCTCGGTGCGGACGTCGACGAGGACGGCGCCGGTGTCGGCGGCGAGCAGGTCCCACGCCTGCTGCGGGGTCAGGTCGCCAGCGTAGCCCTGCGCGGGTCGGGGTTCGATCGGTGCGGTCACGGCACTCCTCCCATCGGTCGTGGCGGTAGCACCCGCGCCCGGTCCCGTGTCGCCGACGACGGCGGCCCGGTCCCGCGGGGTTGCTGCGGCGTCGACGTGCCACGTCACTCGGCCGCTCGGGATGGTCAGGGCGATCGTACGCCAGCGGTTCCAGGGGGCGGGACGGGTGTCTCAATCTGTGAGCCGGTGGCGTCCGGGCTCGTGACCCGACCCCCTTTCGACCGCATTCTGAGACGTGCCGCTCATTTGTTGACACGATTTCGGGGATCGGTGAACCTGGCATCAGGTCAAGAGCGCCAGCGCCAAGCCCCGGCTCGCTGGCCGGCAACCCTCCCCTCGCGGCGGGGTGCCCCGGGTGACGACCAGGCACGACGCCGACCGGCGTCGGGCAAGCGCGGGGAGGCGACTCCCCGGACCACTCAGGGAGGACGCCATGACCGTGATCGCCGAGAGCCCCGCCTGTCCCGCCACGGTGGGCGACCTCGCCCCCGTGCTGCCCGTCGTCGGGCACGAGACCCTCGCACCCCTCGTCGACGGCCGGCGCGTGCCCTACGCCAACCTCGACGTCGCCGCCTCCGCCCCCGCGCTGCAGGCCGTCGGCGACCGCGTCACGGCCACCCTGCCGCTCTACGCCAGCGTGCACCGCGGCGCCGGCTACCTCTCCCAGGTCTCCACCACCCTCTACGAGCAGTCGCGGGCCACCATCGGCGCGTTCGTCGGCGCGCGGGACGACGACGTCACGCTGCTCGTGCGCAACACCACCGACGCGCTCAACCTGCTCGCCGGCTGCGTCCCCGCGTCCGACGACGGCACGCCCGGCCGCGTGCTCGTCCTCGACGTCGAGCACCACGCGAACTTCCTGCCCTGGCAGCGCTCCGCCGACGCCACCGTGCTCACCGGCCGCGACACCGTCGCCGCCACCGTGGCCGCGATCCGCGACGAGCTCGCCGCGGCGCACGCCGCCGGTCGCGGCTACGCGCTGCTCGCCGTCACCGGCGCCTCCAACGTCACCGGCGAGACCGTCCCGGTCGACGACGTCGTCGCCGCCGCGCACGCCCACGGCGCCCGTGTGCTGCTCGACGGCGCCCAGCTCGTCCCGCACCGCCGGTTCTCCCTGGCCGCCACCGGCGTCGACTACCTCGCCTTCTCCGGCCACAAGACCTACGCCCCGTTCGGGGTCGGCGTCCTCGTCGGCCGCCGCGACTGGCTC
>Ga0207735_100111_pt1 | contig 19116 bp, 17 predicted proteins | sample TtaePargueraPR_9_FD_187280 | JGI IMG/M metagenome (GOLD analysis project Ga0207735, IMG submission 187280) | Aerobic enrichment media microbial communities from Bioluminiscent Bay, La Parguera, Puerto Rico - Tt and E2 (1) (SPAdes) | ecosystem: Environmental > Aquatic > Marine > Unclassified ... | reverse complement strand
CCGGGGCCGGGTCCATCGCGTGCCGCCGGGGCACGTCCAGCCAGTCGAGCAGGTCGTCCGCACCCTCGCCCCACACGGCGGCCAGGGCGTGCGACGTCGTCGGCCGGTGGATGCCGGGTGCCGCCAGCTCGGCGTCCGCGACGGCGTTGAGCACGCTCGACTTGCCCGACCCGGTCGCCCCGGCCAGCGCGGCCACGGTGTGCTCCGGGCCGAGGCCCCCGCGCTCGCGGGCACGGTCGACGACGGCACGCGCAGCGTCCACGAGCTCGCGGTCGATCCGACCCCGCCCCGCCGCCGCGGCGCGCTCGAGCGCATCGGTCCGCGTGGCCAGATCCGGCTTCATCCCTGCTCCTTGCGTCGCCAGCGGCGCCAGAACGGCCGGTGCACCGGTGCGGTCACGTCGTCGTCCCCCGGCGACCCGGAGCCGGTGCCCGCCGTCGTGCCGGGTGCGACGGGCACGCCGTCGGGGCTCGTCGGAGGGCGGAACGTGCCGGCACCACGCAGCAGCCCGCCGCTCCACGGCCGCGTGAGCCCGTCCGCGGGCTGCGGACGAGCGGCGTGCTCGGCGCGCGCCGCGTCCGAGACGGCGCGGGCCGCCTCGCGCAGCCGGTCGCCACGCACGTCGTCGGTGCCGAGCGCGTCGAGCTGGGAGGTGTACCGGGCGGCCTGGCCGCGCAGCACCGCGTCGACGCGGGCGCTCAGCCGGTCCTTGGCCTGCGCGGCCAGCCGGCGCACGGCGTCGTCCCCGAACACGGCCTCCAGGAGCTTCTGCGCGGCGACCGCGGTGCCGCCCGCGATCCCGACCTCGAGGCCCGACAGACCCGCCGTCGAGGCGAACACGACGACCATCAGGCTGACGCCGAGCGCGTTGACGCCGAAAGACAGGGCGCGGGCGGTCCCGCGACGCGACTCGCCCTGCTCGCGCACGAGGGCGAGCACGTCGCCCTGCCACGCGCGGATGGACTCGGCGACCTCCGGGCGCAGGCCAGAGGCCGTGCGGGACAGCTCCAGCCCGTCGAGCAGCCCCGCACCGGCGGCGTCGCCCCGCCAGTCCGCGTAGGTCCGCTCGGCCGCCTGCTCGGCGGCGTCGAGCACCACCGACTCCAGACCGTGCGCGATCGCCTGCTCCACCTGCGGTGCCTCCTTCGGGCGCCCGCGGAAGAACCGGCCGACGGCGTCCCGGACCTTGCCGACACCGGCCTCGACCGCCCGGAAGAACTCCCCCGTGCCGACGAAGTCCTGCCAGCGGGCCAGCACCTCGCCGCGCAGCAGCGCGCCGTCGGACGTGGCCACCTCCACCTGGCGCAGCGCCTCGGCGTGATGACGCTCGACGGCCTCCCGCAGACGGGCGTCGGCGGCGTGCTGGTCGTCAGCGGCCGCAGCGAGGTCGTTGCTGCGCCGCACCAGGTCCTCGACGACTCCGTCGCGGGTGGCCGCGATGACGCGGGCCCGCGAGTCCGGGTCGCCGCCGAGCCCGGACAGCCACGTGGCCAGCTCGCCGACGGCCGTCTCCGGCAGCAGCCCGTCGACCATCGTGTCCGCACCCGTGGCCTCGGGCACGACGAACAGCGCCGCGTCCGCCAGGCCGTGCTCGCGCATGAGCCTGCGCAGGTCGGACGCGACCTCTTCGGTCCCCGGGTCGACACGGTCCAGCACCAGCGCCACCTGCGCCCGCCGGCCGGCCGCCGTGGCGAGCAGCTCCCACGGCACCGCGTCCGCGTAGCGGGCCGCGGTCGTGACGAACAGCCACAGGTCGGCGGCACCCAGGAGCTGGGTGGCGAGCTCGCGGTTCGCCTCCTCCACGGAGTCGACGTCCGGTGCGTCCAGCAGCGCGAGCCCCTGGGGCAGGCTGCCGGAGGCCACCAGCCGCAGGGCACGGGCCCCCGCGGCGGCACCCGACTCCGCGGTCGCCGGTGTGCCCGCCGACCCGTGCTCGGTGGTGCGCGCGAGCCCGGGCAGCACACGGTCGGAGGAGAACCAGCGCCCGTCCATCGGGTGGTGGATCAGCACGGGCGATCGCGTGGTCGGCCGCAGCACACCGGGAGTGGTGGCCTGCTCGCCGAGAAGCGAGTTGACCAGCGTGGACTTGCCGGCCCCCGTGGACCCGCCGACGACGACGAGCAGCGGCGCCCGCTCGGCGCGCAGCCGGGGCAGCAGGTAGTCGTCGAGCTGGTCGGTCGCACGCGCCAGGTCGGTGCGGGCGTGGTGGACCCCGGGCGCCTCGAGCGGGAGCCGCAGGGCACCCAGCCGGGCGCGCAGCGTGTCGAGGGCGTCGAGCAGCGCCGCCGTGCCGGAGTCCGGGGTCAGGGCGGAGCTGGCCGTGACCGCCTCGGCGGGGGCGGCGCCGTCGCGGTCGTCGGCAGGGCCGCCCGCGTGGTCGCTCGACGACGCGGGCGGGTCCTCGGGAGCGCCGGTCTCGGTCATGTGCCCAGTCTGCACACATCGGACGTCGGGTCCGGTCACCTCGGCCGTCGTCGTGTCGCCCGGTCACCGTTGTGGGCATGAGATCTGCAGGCGATCATCGCTCGCGACCTGCAGATCTCATGCCCACAGCGGGGGTGCCGGCAGCGGGCCGGGATCAGGAGCGCAGGCGGCGGCGCAGCCAGGCGATGCAGACCTCGGCGTTCGCGCGCTGGGTTGCCGCGCAGGTGCGGGACCCCCGGCGGCGCCGGTTCCAGGGACTGGGCGACGAAGTAGCCGGTGAGCGCGGCCAGCCACGCGTCGACGGCGTCGTCGTCGGTGCCGGGCGGCAGCGGGTGGCGAGCCAGGACGTCCTCGGGCGGCGGGCCTCCCCCGGCATGGACGGAGGGGAGCAGGCCGCACAGGTCGTGGAACGCGCAGCCGCGACCGGCCTGCGCCCAGTCGACGGCCAGGGCCCGCACGCCGCCGCCGTCGCCGACGAGCACGGCGTTGTCGCCGCGCAGGTCGCCGTGCACGACGGCGTTCCCCCGGACGGCTTCGGGAGCCGGCTCCTCGAGGTCGGCCACCCGCTCCACGTTCTGCACGAACCACGGGTCGTAGGTCGCGAGGCCGGCAGGTCGGTCTGCGGCGAGGCCGGAGGTCTCGCTGAAGGGCAGCGGGTCGGCGAGCTCCGGCAGTTCTCCGGAGGCGATCTGGTACGACCCGATCTCGCGAGCCAGCCGGGCCAGCGCGTCGAGGTCGTCCCCGGCCAGGGGCGTCGTCGGCGCACGGCCGTCGATCGCCTCGAAGGCGACCGCGACCCAGCCGCCGTGGGCGTCGATCTCCTCGAGCCAGTGAGCACGCGGCGCGGGCACGCCCGCCGGCAGCGCGCGCATCCGCGCCGCCTCCTGCCGGTTCGCTCGCGCCGAGTACCCGTGGGACACCGGCACGGCCTTGACGAACACCGCGCCGTCGTCCGTGCGCAGCGTGGACGCCAGGCCGGGCGAGAGTCCGCCGTCGTGGCTGATCCATCCGGTCACGCGCGCACCGAGTCGCTGCTCGACGGCGGCGCGCACCTCCGGGGGGATCTCGTCCCAGGTGGGACGACATCGCGTGGTCACCGATGCCATGCGCCGACCCTGCCGCGCGACGGTCGGCGACTCAACCCGTTTTCGCCGGGACGCGCTGTGGGCGTGATTTCTGCAGCCGACAGACCGGCAATCCGGACATGTCGGGCCAGAAATCACGCCCACAGCGCGGGGTGCGCGGGGTGCGCAGGGTGCGCGGGGTCAGCCGCGGGTCAGGCGGCGGTAGGTCACGCGGTGCGGGCGCGCGGCCTCCGCGCCCAGTCGCTCGACCTTGTTCTCCTCGTACGAGGCGAAGTTGCCCTCGAACCAGTACCAGTTCGCCGGGTCCTCGTCGGTGCCCTCGTAGGCCAGGATGTGAGTGGCCACGCGGTCGAGGAACCAGCGATCGTGGGAGACCACGACGGCGCAGCCCGGGAACTCGAGCAGCGCGTTCTCCAGCGAGCCGAGGGTCTCGACGTCGAGGTCGTTGGTGGGCTCGTCGAGCAGCAGCAGGTTGCCGCCCTGCTTCAGGGTCAGCGCCAGGTTCAGCCGGTTGCGCTCACCGCCGGAGAGCACGCCCGCCTTCTTCTGCTGGTCGGCCCCCTTGAACCCGAAGGACGCGACGTACGCGCGCGAGGGGATCTCGACGTTGCCGACCTGGATGAAGTCCAGGCCGTCCGAGACGACCTCCCACAGCGACTTGTCCGGGTCGATCCCGCCGCGGGACTGGTCCACGTAGGAGATCTTCACCGAGTCGCCGACCTTGAGGTCACCGCCGTCGAGCGGCTCCATGCCCACGATGGTCTTGAACAGCGTCGTCTTGCCGACACCGTTCGGGCCGATGACGCCCACGATGCCGTTGCGCGGCAGCGTGAAGCTGAGCCCGTCGATCAGCCGACGGTCGCCGAAGCCCTTCTGCAGCTTGTCGGCCTCCAGAACCAGGCTGCCCAGGCGAGGACCGGCCGGGATCTGGATCTCCTCGAAGTCGAGCTTCTTGGTGCGCTCGGCCTCGGCCGCCATCTCCTCGTAGCGGGCCAGACGTGCCTTGGACTTGGTCTGACGACCCTTGGCGTTCTGGCGCACCCACTCCAGCTCGTCCTTGAGGCGCTTGGACAGCTTGGCGTCCTTCTTGCCCTGCACCTCGAGGCGGGCCTGCTTCTTCTCCAGGTAGGTGGAGTAGTTGCCCTCGTAGGGGTAGAGACGGCCGCGGTCGACCTCGCAGATCCACTCGGCGACGTGGTCGAGGAAGTACCGGTCGTGGGTGACCGCCAGGACGGCGCCCGGGTAGGTGGCCAGGTGCTGCTCGAGCCACAGCACCGACTCGGCGTCCAGGTGGTTGGTGGGCTCGTCGAGCAGCAGCAGGTCCGGCTTCTCCAGCAGCAGCTTGCACAGCGCGACGCGACGGCGCTCACCACCGGAGAGCACGTTGACGTCGGCGTCCGGCGGCGGGCACCGCAGGGCGTCCATCGCCTGCTCGAGCTGGTTGTCGAGGTCCCAGGCGTCGGCGGCGTCGATGGCCTCCTGCAGCTCACCCATCTCGGCCATCAGCGCGTCGAAGTCGGCGTCGGGCTCGGCCATCAGCGCCGAGATCTCGTTGAACCGGTCGACCTTCGCCTTGATCGGGCCCACCGCCTCCTCGACGTTGCCGAGGACCGTCTTCTCGTCGTTCAGCGGAGGCTCCTGCTGCAGGATGCCCACCGTGTAGCCCGGCGACAGGCGGGCCTCGCCGTTGGACGGCTCGTCCAGACCGGCCATGATCTTCAGGATCGTCGACTTCCCGGCCCCGTTCGGACCGACGACGCCGATCTTCGCGCCGGGAAGGAAGTTCAGCGACACGTCGTCGAGGATGACCTTGTCGCCGTGCGCCTTGCGCGCCTTGTACATGGAGTAGATGAACTCAGCCACGGGCTCGTTTCCACCGTTCGATCGCGCTTCGTCAGGGATTGCGGCAGGCAGGCCGGCGGACCGGCGTGCGACCGGTCCCCCAGCCTACGCGACGCCGTCCGGTCAGGCGCCGACGGGCTCGACGTCCGCCGGCCGCGCCGCGCCCGTCAGGGACTCCTCGACGTCGTCCTCGTCCGCCGAGCCGTCGTCCGACGCCGAGGGCACCGCGCCCGGGGGCACCTCGCCCGCCGCGCCGGACGACTGCGTGGCCAGACCCGTCTGCCACGGGTCCGGACGCTGCCCCTGGCCGCCACCCGGACCGGGCGGCCCGGGCAGCTCGTCGAGCACCACCTTCGTGTAGCTCGTCAGGCCGCGGGTCGCGTCCGGGCCGACGGCGTCCGCCTCGACGATCAGCGCGTACCGCTCCCTGCCCTCCTTGTCGACCCACTCCTCGCTCGACAGCCGCCCGGTGACCACCACCGGCTGGCCCTGCACCAGCGACGCCGTCACGGTGCGGGCCGCCCGCCCGAACGCCTTGACGGTGAACCAGGTGGTGCGCCCGTCCTGCCACTCGCCGGTGACGCCGTCCCGCACCCGCCGGGTGCTCGCCACCCGGAAGCTGGTCCACGGCACCTGGTTCGCCGACAGGTGCAGCGGCGGCGTGGTCCCCACGTATCCCGTCACGGTCACGGTGGCCTGGCTCATGCGTCCTCCTGAGGTCCGGTGGCCGGCACGGTGCCGACCGCTCGGACCCAGGTTCACGCGCCGGCCGTGGCCCTGTCCGCCTCGCCCGCCGAGCCTGTGGACGCCGTCGCCAGATCGCCGTCGGTGGGTAGCCGGACGGCCCCGGTCACCGGTGCCGACGACGGCAGGTCCCGCGCCCCCGTCGCCAGCTCGCGCACCCGCCGGTGCTCTCCCAGCACCTTTCCGGTCGGCTCGCCCAGCAGCTCGACGAGCACCCCGCGCACCGCGGCACGCCCCTGCGAGGCCACCTCCGCCCGCCGCCTCGCCGCCTGGCGCCGCCGCGCCACGGACCGCACGACCGCGAGCACCGCGGCGGCCACCAGCAGCACGCCACCGCTCGCCGCCAGCGTCACGTCCCACGGCGCCGCGACCGGAAGCACGCCCGTCAGCGCCAGCACCCCCAGGACGACCAGGACCACGCCCAGACCCAGGCACCCCCACGCCGCGCGCCACAACGCCCGCGAGGACCGCGGCCCCCGCACGTCCAGGTCCAGGTCCCGCAACGCCGCCGTGACCGCCGCCCGCAGCTGGTCCGCCCCGGCCGCCGACTCCGCCAACGACCGCTGCCAGCCCGGACGCAGCACCGCACCCGCCCGCGTGAGCCAGCGCGCCCGCGACAACGCGATCGCGTCCCGGTCCGGGGCCGGCACCTCCGGCATGCCGTAACCGTTGCGCACCGCCGCACCCACCTGGCTGGCCACCGCGTCCAGGCCGGTGGCCTGCACCATCGGCTCCAGCTCGCGGTCCACCGCCGCGTCCATCTGCCACGGCACGTCACCCGGCGTCTGCGCCAGCAGGGCCCGCGCCGCCGAGTCCAGCTCGGCGGCCGCGCGCCCCGCCGCCACAGACCGGCGACCGCAGGCCTCCTCGAGGATCTCGCGCACCGCCGCGACGCCCTCGCCCGTCCGCGCCGAGACCGGCTGCACGTGCACGCCCGTCAGGCCGTCGTCGGCCAGCAGTCGGCCCAGGTCCTCGATGAGGTTGTCCCGCTGCGAGTCCGGCACCGCATCGACCTGGTTGAGCAGCACCACCATCGACGACTCCGATCCCACCTGCTCGCGCAGGTAGCCCGAGTGCAGCGCGTCGTCGGCGTACTTCTGCGGGTCCACGACCCACACCAGCAGGTCCACCAGCGGCAGCACCCGGTCCACGACCTCACGGTGCGCCGGCTCCACCGAGTCGTGGTCCGGCAGGTCGAGGAGCACCAGTCCCTGCAGCGCCCCCGCGCCGTCGCCCTCCAGGTCCTCGCTGTGGGCGATCCGGCGCTCGCGGTCGACGCCGATCCAGTCCAGCAGCGGGTCCGCGACGTCGGACCACGAGCACGCCGTGACGCGGGCCGTCGTCGGACGCTTGACGCCCACGTCCGCGAAAGTGAGACGGGAGATCTTGTTGAACAGGCTGGACTTGCCGGACCCCGTGCCGCCCGCGAGCGCCACGACGGTGTGGTCCACGCCCAGCGCGATGCGCTGCCGGACGCCCTCGACGGCGGTGCCGACCCGCTGCGCGGTGGCGCCGTCGAGGCGGGTGCCGGCGAGGCTCAGCGCCTCGGCGAGGTCGTCGGTGCGGGACCGGACGGTCGCGTCGTGCGAGGTGGTCACGTGAGCCTCCTGAGCTCGGCGAGACGCAGGCGCAGAGCGGTGGCCGCGTCGTCCGCCAGGTCGGGTGAGTCCAGCCGGGCGAGGACCGCGTCGACCTCGGCGTCGACGACGGCGGCGGCCCGGTCGGCGAGGTCGGTGCGCAGCGCGTCGACCTCCTCGGCGGCGCTCGCGCCGAGCACGCGGTCGAGCAGCCGGTTCGCGTCGCCGCTGCCGGCCGCGCCGGCGAGGAGGAGCGTGGCGACGCCGCGGTCGCCGAACGCCTTGCCCGCCGCCGTCTTCCGGTCGTCGCCGCCGGCGAGCAGCTCGGCGACGCGACGGTCGGCCGTCTCGGCCCACTCGGCCACCGTCCCGGGCACGGCCGCCTCCCGGGCGGCGACCCGCTCGTCCGGGTCGGGCGCGACGTGGGCGCCGCCCGGCGGTGCGGCCGGGCCGGCGAGCACGGCCTGCAGCCGGTCGGCGACCCGGGCGCCGGCGGCGGTGAGGGTGCGCACGGCGGCGCCGTCGACGTCGTCGCGCAGGCTCTCGAGCGCCCGGGAGCGGGCCCGCCCGGACCGCCGGGTGCTGCGGGCCCGGCCGTCCTTGACCTTGACGCGGTCGATGCCAGCGGTGCCGGACAGCTCGCGCCAGCGGGCGTCGACGGACGCCCCGGCCACGACGCCCGCGGCGACGGCCTCGCGGGCGAGCTGCCGCGCCGCCGGGACCTCGGCCTCGACGGCGCGGCGCAGCGTGGTGGCCGCGGCGGCCTGGTTCTCGACGGCGTCGGCCAGGGAGGTGACCCAGCCGGGCAGCGCGCCGAGGGAACCCTTGAGGGTCCGCACGACGACGGCGCGCGAGCGTTCCGGCCCGGCCAGCAGGTGCAGCCACCGCTTGACCGGCTGGACCACCTTCTCGGCGAGCAGGCCCTCGTGCGGGCCGACGTCGGGCACCACGAACAGGGGCGTGTCGGTCATGCCGTGGGCGCGCAGGCGGGCCATGAGGTCGCCGCGGATGGTGGCCAGGTCCTCCTGCGGGACCCGGTTGAGCACCATCGCCACCGACGCCCCCCGCTCGGTGGCGCGGGCCAGCGCCTGCCAGGGCAGCGCGTCGCCGTACCGCGACGCGGTGGTGACGAAGAGCCACAGGTCGGCGCCCTCGAGGAGCTGCTGGGCGGTGGTGCGGTTCTCCTGGACGAACGAGTCGAGGTCCGGGGCGTCGAGGAGCGCCGTGCCGCGCGGCACGCCGGGATGGTGGATGACGCGGGAGAGCTCGGTCGCGGGTCCGTCGGCGATGACGTCGGCGTCCGCGGGGTTGAAGGCGAGCACGGGCTCCCGGGTCGTGGGGCGCAGCACCCCGGCCAGGGAGACCTCCTCCCCGAGCAGCGAGTTGTACAGGGTGGACTTCCCGGCCCCGGTGGACCCGGCGACGACGACGACGGCGGGCGAGCTGAGCTCGGCGAGCCGCGGCAGCAGGTGCTCGTCGAGCTGGGCGACGAGCCGGTCGCGCGACCCGCGGGCCTCCTCGGCGCCGTCGACGGGCAGCGGCAGCTCGACCGCGGCGACGTCCCGGCGCAGGTCCCGGGCGACGTCGTGCACGGTCAGGCCGAGCTCCTCGGCCGCCTCGGCGTCCGGCCGCCCGCTCAGGAAGCGGTTGGCGCGCGTGGGAGAAGTCACGGGCTCATCCTGGCGTGCCCGGCGGTCGGTGCCAAACGCGCGCGCCGGGCGACCTCGCACCTCGTGGCCGCGCGACGACGCGCCAGGTCAGTCCTTCGGCCCCGACCCGTCGGCCTTGTGGCCGGTCTCGCGCTCCCAGGCGTCCAGCTGCTGCGTCAGGGCGCGGGCGAGCTCGAAGACCTGCTGCGGGGGGATCCGCACGCGGGACACCACCCGGGCCGGCATGACCCGGCCCCCGGTCTGGGCGCCGGTCGCCTGGTCGACGGCGGGCTTGGCCGGCGACTTGGCCGCCACGAAGTCGAGCACGAACGACGTGGAGGTGTGCCAGACCGAGGCGAAGTCCGCCGGCACCCCCGTCTCGTGCTCCGTGGGCAGGTCGACCTGCAGCTTGAGCTCGGGGCTGGCCATGGGGATCCTCTCGACCGGGTGCTGATGGTTCGACGGTACCCGCAGCGGGCGAGGGGATCCGGTGCCCCCAGCAGGACTCGAACCTGCAACCTACGGATTAGAAGGCCGTTGCTCTATCCATTGAGCTATGGAGGCGCTCCGACATCGTAGCCACCGCTGCACGGCACGGGCCGTCGCCGGTCACCCGGAGGAGCACCGACGAACGGGTGAAGTCGTGGCCACGTCGTACGCGACGACGCCGGATCTCCCTCCGACCAGGAAAAGAACGTGCGCGCCGACCCCTCGGCGCGTCATGCTCGAACCACACCGCGGTGACGTCGTCCGGCACCCGCCGGACGCACGGGTGGCCCACTGGCCCGGGCCGAACGACCCACGTCACGAAGGACACGACCATGCACCCCCTCGAGGCGCACGCCGTCGCGCGTGCCGTCCATCAAGAACGCCTGGCGGACGCCGAGTCCGCCCGCCGGGCACGTCGCCAGCGCCAGTCCGCGGCGGCCGTCCCGTCCGTGAGCCGGTCCCGCCGGCGGGTCCGTCGCACCCTGCGCCGGATGTTTGCCGACGGTCCGCTCGTCGGGCGGCCGGCATGACGCCCGGCACGACGACCGTGCGCGCAACGCACCCGCGAAGGCCCCGGAGACCGACCGCCGTCGGACCCCGGGGCCTTCGTCCGTCACGCACCGGCGCCCCCGACGTCGGCGCCTGACCGTAGGGTGGATCCCGTGAGCCCGAGCAACCCGAACGACCGCATCGTGTGGATCGACTGCGAGATGACCGGCCTCGACACGAAGGCCGACGCCCTCGTCGAGGTGGCCGCCGTGGTCACCGACTCCGAGCTGAACGTGCTCGGCGACGGCGTCGACGTCGTCGTGCGCCCGCCCGTCGAGGCCCTCGAGCAGATGGGCGACTTCGTGCGCGAGATGCACACCACGTCCGGGCTGCTCGAGGAGCTGGACGGCGGCACCACGTTGGCGGACGCCGAGGCCCAGGTGCTCGCCTACGTGCGCGAGCACGTGCCCGAGGTCCGCAAGGCACCGCTGGCCGGCAACTCCGTGGGCACGGACAAGATGTTCCTCGACCGCGACATGCCCGAGCTCATGGGGCACCTGCACTACCGGATCGTGGACGTGTCCTCGATCAAGGAGCTGGCGCGCCGCTGGTACCCGCGCGTCTACTTCGCCTCCCCGCCCAAGGACGGCGGCCACCGCGCCCTGGCGGACATCCTCGAGTCCATCGACGAGCTGCGGTACTACCGCGAGGCGCTGTTCGTGCCCCAGCCCGGACCCGACACCAAGACCGCCCGCGCCGTCTCGGCCCGGATCAAGGAGACGTCCGTCACCCGGGACGCGACGGTGTCCTGATCGCGGCGCGGAGCATGTACACTTTTCGACGGCCGCAAACGCCCCGCGCACAGCGGCCATGGTGGCTATAGCTCAGTCGGTAGAGCGCCTGGTTGTGGTCCAGGAGGTCGCCGGTTCAAGCCCGGTTAGCCACCCCACCGAGATGGCCCCGACGTTCACGTCGGGGCCGTCGTCGTTCCCGCACGGCCGGGCGGAGCCCCGGCGACCTCGCTACGATCGGAACACCGCACCGACGCGAGGGAGCCCGCCCATGTCCGAGCAGCCGTTCGCCGACCCGACGGTCGAGACCCGGCCGGAGCTGCATCTGGCGGTCGTGCGCGAGCAGGTCGCCCTGCCCGACATCCCAGCACTGTTCGACCGCGCGTTCCCCCTGATCTTCGCCGCGCTCGGCCGGGCCGGCCTCGAACCCGTCGCCCCACCGCTGGGCGTCAGCCACGGCATGCCCGCCGACACGCTCGACCTGTCCGTCGCGGTCCCGGTCGCCGCACCGTTCGCCGACGACGGCGAGGTCACCGGCGAGACGCTGCCCGGCGGGCGGGCGGCCACCCTGCTGGTGCGCGGTTCCTACGACCAGCTGGCCGCCGCCTACGAGCACGTCTTCGGCTGGGTCGCGACGCAGGGCCTGGTGCCGACCGGGGTCGCCTGGGAGCAGTACCTGACCGAGCCGGCACCGGGCGGCGACGTCGCACGCACCGAGACGCTCGTCGGCGTGCAGCTCCTGGACTAGCGGGCGACCGCTCCGCGGCCCCGCCGCTGGTCGCGCTCGCAGACCGCGGCCAGGTGTGATCGGCTGGGGCGTCGGACCCCCACCCAGCGCCCCGGAGGCGAGCACCCCCATGATCGAGTTCCGGTCGGTCACCAAGACCTACCCCGACGGCACGGACGCCGTGGCGGACTTCTCGCTGGTCGTCCCGGCGCACACCACCACCGTGCTCGTCGGGTCGTCCGGCAGCGGCAAGACCACTTTGCTGCGCATGATCAACCGGATGGTGGAGCCGACGTCCGGCAGCATCGAGATCGACGGCGAGCCCATCGCGCAGCGCGACCCGGTCCGGCTGCGGCGCAGCATCGGGTACGTGCTGCAGAACGGCGGCCTGCTCCCCCACCACCGCGTGATCGACAACGTCGCCACCGTGCTGCGGCTGGAGGGCACGCCGAAGCAGGAGGCCCGCGAGAAGGCGGCGGAGGTGCTCGACGTCGTCGGACTCGACCGGTCGCTGGCACAGCGGTACCCGAGCCAGCTGTCCGGCGGGCAGCAGCAGCGCGTCGGCGTCGCCCGGGCGCTGGCCGCCGACCCGAACATCCTGCTGATGGACGAGCCGTTCGGCGCCGTCGACCCGATCGTGCGGGCCGAGCTGCAGGCCGAGACGCTGCGCCTGCAGCAGGAGCTGCACAAGACCGTCGTGTTCGTCACCCACGACATCGACGAGGCGTTCCTGCTCGGCGACCAGGTCGTGATCCTGTCGACCGGCGCCCAGGTCGCCCAGGTCGGCTCGCCGAGCGAGATCATCGAGAACCCCGCCGACGACTTCGTGGCCTCGTTCATCGGTACCGAGCGCGGGGCCCGCGCACTGCGGACCAAGCACACCGACCACGGCACCGTGCTCGTGGACGGCGCCGGCCGCACCCAGGGGCGTCTCGTCGAGAGCGGCTCATGATCTGGGTCGTCGACAACCTCGACCTCATCGGCCGTCTCACCGTGGAGCACCTGCGACAGAGCGCCCTGCCCATCCTGCTGGGGCTGCTGCTCTCCATCCCGCTGGGCTGGCTGGCGTTCCGGTTCCGCCTCACGCGCGGTCTGATGCTCACCGTCGTCGGGCTGCTGTACACGATCCCGTCGCTGGCGCTGTTCGCCCTGCTGCCGCCGCTGCTGGGCATCAGCTTCCTGTCCGAGATCAACCTCGTCATCGCCCTGACCATCTACGCCGTGGCGATCATGACGCGGTTCGTGGCCGACGCCCTGGCCTCCGTCGAGCCGCACGTGCGCCAGGCGGCCGACGCCGTGGGGTACGGCGCGTGGCGCCGCTTCTGGCAGGTCGACCTGCCGCTGGCCGGTCCCGTCGTGCTGGCCGGCCTGCGGGTCACCGCGGTCTCGACCATCTCGCTGTGCACGGTGGGCATCCTCATCGGCATCGACAACCTCGGCTACCTGTTCACCAACGGCTACCAGCGCCAGATCGTCGCCGAGATCCTCGCCGGCGTGGTGGCCGTCGTCGTGATCGCGCTGGTGATCGACCGGTTGCTCGTGGTGCTGGGGCGGGCCCTGATGCCGTGGGCCGGGAAGGGGGCGTGATGGACCTGTTCTCCGAAGCCATCGCGTGGATCTTCTCCCCCGACACGCAGTCGGGCTCCCTGCCGCTGTCCGAGGCGATCGCCACCCACCTGGCCTTCACCGTGGTCTCGGTGCTCATCGCGGCCGCGATCGCCGTGCCGGCCGGCTGGCTGGTGGGCCACACCGGCCGTGGACGGGAGATCGCCGTCGGGCTGTCGGGCGCCGCCCGGGCCGTGCCCTCGTTCGGGCTGGTGCTGCTGCTCGTGCTGGTGTTCGGCGTGACGCACAAGGTCGGGGCGTCGACGACGGCATTCGTGCTGCTGGCGATCCCGCCGATCCTCGCCGGGGCCTACTCGGGCGTCGAAGCCGTGGAGCGGCGCATCGTCGACGGCGCCCGTGCGGTGGGCATGACCTCGTCCCAGGTGCTGGGCAAGGTCGAGATCCCGCTCGGCCTGCCGCTGCTGATCGGCGGACTGCGGTCCGCCACTCTCCAGGTGGTCGCCACCGTGACGCTGGCCGGCTACGTCGGCAGCTGGGGCCTGGGCTTCTACATCGTCCAGGGCATCCAGATCCGCGACTTCGCTCAGATCCTCGGGGCGGCCCTGGTGATCGTGGTGCTGGCGGTGCTCCTGGACCTGCTGTTCGCGCTGGCCGAGCGCGCCGTCGTCCCGCGGGGCGTCCGCGCCGGGCGCGACGGCCGCTGACCGGGCACGCCCCGCAGACAACAGGACGAACCGGGCACCGGGTGCTTGACTGGACCAGCCCGCACGCACACCGCTGCCGCGGGCAGCAACGACTTCCGAGAGGCAGAACTGATGCGCACCATCCGACGCACCACCACCCTCGTCGCCGGGGCGGCGGCCGCGCTGCTCACCCTGAGCGCCTGCGGCGGTGACTCCGACCCGCTGGAGCAGGACACCGGCGACAGCGGTGAGGACACGGCCTCCGACACGATCGTCGTCGGCTCCCAGGCGTACTACTCGAACGAGATCATCGCCGAGATCTACGCCCAGGCGCTCGAGGCCGACGGCTTCACGGTCGAGCGCAACTTCTCGATCGGGCAGCGCGACGCCTACATGCCCGCCCTCGAGAACGGCGAGGTGCAGGTGATCCCCGAGTACACCGGCAACCTGCTGCAGTACTTCGACCCGGAGACCACCGCGACCTCGGCCGAGGACGTCTACGCGGAGCTGGCGGACGCCGTGCCCGAGTCGCTGGCCGTGCTCGAGCAGTCCCCCGCCACCGACCAGGACTCCTACAACGTCACGGCCGACTTCGCCGAGTCGGAGGGGCTGACCTCGATCGGCGACCTGGCGGGCATCGACGGGCTGACCGTGGGCGGCCCGGCCGAGCTCGAGGAACGACCCTACGGACCGCAGGGTCTGGCCGACGTCTACGGCGTGGACGTGGCCTTCGAGGCGACGGGCGACACCACGGTCCAGGACCTCGTGGCCGGCACCGTCGACGTCGCGAACGTCTTCAGCGCCGACCCCCGCATCCAGACCGAGGACCTGGTCACCCTGGAGGACCCCGAGGGCCTGTTCCTCGCCTCCAACGTGGTGCCGCTGGTCGGCGCGGACGTGGTCGAGGGCGTCGCCGCCGTGATCGACCCGGTCAGCGCGGCGCTCACCCCCGAGGGCCTGGTGGACCTCAACGTGCAGTCCACCGAGGAGCAGCGCTCGAGCGAGGACATCGCGGCCGACTGGCTCGCCGAGAACGGCCTGGCCTGACCCCTCGCGAGGTAGGCAACCTCTCCGCGAGGTAGGCGAACCCTGCGCGAAGTAGGCAAGAAGACCGCGAGGTAGGCGACGTTCTCGCGAGAGCGTCGCCTACCTCGCTGAAGAATCGCCTACCTCGCGGACTTCTTGCCTACCTCGCGAGTTTGTTGCCTACCTCGCGGTCGGGGTCGAGGTCGAGCGCGTCAGCCCAGGCGGGCGACGATCGCGTCGGCGAACTTCTCGGCCGTGCCGGCGTCCCCGGCGTGCTTGAGCCACAGCGACGGCTCGGTCAGCTCCAGCTCGATCACCATGGGCGCCTCGTCCTCGGTCCCACCGACGAGGTCCACCCGGGCGTACAGGAACGGCTCGGTGACGCCGAGCTGCTCGTGCGCGACGGCGAGGGCCCGGCGGGCGACGTCCACCTGGACGTCGGTCGCCTCCACCGCACGCATCGTCTCCTTGCGGTACAGCCCCTGGGTGGGTCGGCTCGGCCCGGTGAGCAGCGCGTTCTTGCGCACCGCGTGCTGCACCTCCCCCTCGACGAAGATCAGGCAGGTCTCACCCGCGGTGTCCACGCTGGTCACGTACGGCTGGATCATGATGGCGCGGCCGCCGTCGAGCAGCTCCTTGGCGTGCTGGATCGCGAGCGCCCGCGACTCGGAGCTGACGGGCTGGTAGCGGCCGGTGTCCTGGGCGCCGGCGGAGACGACGGGCTTGACCACGAAGTCGCCGAAGGCGGGCATGCGCGTGTGGATGGCCCGCTTGGACAGGTGCCGCTCCGGGTCGAGCCAGATCGTCGGGATGACGGGCACGCCCGCGTCGTCCATGGCCTGCAGGTACGTCTTGTCGGTGTTCCAGGCGATGACGTCGGCGCTGTTGGCCAGGTTCGGCACCGAGCGCGCCCAGGCGATGAACTCGTCGCGGCGCGGCGAGTAGTCGTAGGTGGACCGCACGACGACGAGGTCGTAGGCGGACCAGTCCACGTCGGGGTCGTCCCAGACGACGGGCTCGGCGGTCACGCCGCGGGCGGCCAGGGCGGGGACGATCGGACGGTCGTCGGCGTCGAGGTCGGGCAGGACGGAGCAGGTGGCGAGTCCGACTCGCTTCGTCGAGGAGGTCACGGCCCGAAGCCTAGCGGGCGCAGGTTTCGGCGGCGCTTCGTGCCCGGTCCGCTCACATCCCGTACTCCTCGCAGAACCGCAGCCACACCTCGCTGACCGTGGGGAAGGCGGGCACGGCGTGCCACAGCCGGTCCAGGGGCACCTCGCCGACGACGGCGATGGTGGCGGCGTGCAGCATCTCGCCGGCGTCGGGTCCCACGAACGTCGCCCCGACCAGGACGCGGCGCCCGGTGTCGACGAGGATGCGCGCCCGGCCGGCGTAGTGCGGGGAGGTCACGCTCGCCCCGGCCACGCCGGAGAGGTCGTAGTCGACGGCCTGCACCGCGAGTCCGGCGTCGCGGGCCTCGCGCTCGGTGGGCCCGACCCACGCCACCTGCGGGCGGGTGAAGACCGCCTGGGTCTGCGCGCCGTGGTCGGCGCGCGCGGCGTAGGGGCTCCAGGTGCCCGACGGCGGCTCCTGCGCGGTGGGGTCGTCCCCGGGTCCGAAGCGGGCCGCGACCACGTCGCCGGCCACCCGCGCCTGGTACTTGCCCTGGTGGGTGGTCGCCACGCGGCCGGTCACGTCGCCGCACGCGTACAGCCAGGGCCGTCCCTGGGGGTCCTCGCCCGCGCCGGTGACGGCGGTGCTGTCGTCGATGGTCAGCGGGTCGCCCGGGGTGAGCCCGACGGTGTCCAGGCCGACGTCCCCGGTGCGTGGCCGGCGCCCGGTGGCGACGAGGAGCTCGGCGGCCTCGACCCGCTCGGTGCTGCCGTCGTGGTCGACCTCGACGCTGACGCGCCCGCCGACCTCGGGCCGGGAGACGGCCCGCACGTCGGCGCCGAGGCGGACGTCCACCCCGGCGTCGCGCAGCGCGGCGGCGACGGCCTCGCCCGCGAACTCCTCCGCCCCGCCGAGCAGCCCCGAGCGCGCCAGGAGCGTCACGCGGGCGCCGAGGTCGGCGTACGCGGTCGCCATCTCGCAGCCGACCACCCCGCCACCGACGATCACGAGGGACTCGGGCACCGTCTCGGCGGAGGTCGCCTCGCGCGACGTCCACGGGTTGGCCGCGGCCAGGCCGGGCACGGGCGGCAGGGTGACCTCGCTGCCGGTGGCCACCACCACGGCGCAGCGCGCCGCGAGCCGGTGCACCTCGCCCGGTCCGTCGTCGTCCACGGTCCGGGCGGGCGTGACCTCCACGACGCGCTCGGCGACGAGCCGTCCGTGCCCGCGCACGACCGTCACGCCGATCGACTCGAGCCAGGACACCTGACCCGAGTCGTCGCCCTCGCCGGTCATCTCGTCGCGCCAGGCCAGCACGGCGCCCGCGTCGAGGGCACCGGGGTCGGCGACCCCGGGCACCTGCGCCGCCGCGTCCCGGGCGGCACCCGGTCGCAGCAGCGTCTTGGACGGGATGCACGCCCAGTACGAGCACTCCCCACCCACCAGCTCGGCCTCCACCACGGCCACGGACAGGCCGGTGCGCGACGCACGGTCGGCGGCGTTCTCCCCCACCGGGCCGGCACCGAGCACGATCACGTCGAACGTCTGCTCCATGGGGGCATCGTGTCGCGCCGCGCCGCGTCCCGCAGGTCGAGACGTTGGAGAGTTCCCTCCCCTGCGACCGCTCGGCGTTGGTGGATCCGGCAACGCGTTGTGGGATCCGTGCACGACGGCGGCCGCCCGGTGGCGCCACGGCCCGGCGCAGGTGCCGGGCCCGGGGCACCAGAGTGGGACCGTCAGCACCGCCCGCTCGACGCCCACCGAGGAGCACCGTGACCGACCCCACCGCCACCGCCCCCGCCACGCGCACCGGCCTGCACGCCGCCGACGCCGCGCGCGTGGCGACGTTCGCCGCCCTGATCGCCGTCCTCGGCCTGCCCGGCGCCCTGCCGCTGCTCGGCAACGCCGTCCCCGTGACCCTGCAGACCCTCGGCGTGATGCTCGCCGGCGCGATCCTCGGCGCGCGCCGCGGCGCGCTCGCGGTCCTGACGTTCCTGGCGCTCGCCGCCGCCGGGCTGCCCGTCCTGGCGGGCGGCCGGGGCGGTCTCGGGGCGTTCGTCGGCCCCTCTGCGGGATACCTGGTCGGGTTCGTCGTCGGGGCGTGGGTGGTCGGCCTGCTCGTGCACCGGCTGCGCCGGGTCACGTTCCTCGGGGTGCTCGGGACCGCCGTCGTCGGCGGCATCGGCGTCGTGTACGCCTGCGGCATCCCCGTCCAGGCCGCCGTCACCGGCGTCCCGGTGCCCGAGACGGCGCTGCTGTCGGCGGTGTTCCTGCCCGGCGACCTGCTCAAGGCCGTCGCCTGCGCCGCCGTCACCGTCGGCGTCGCCCGCGCCTACCCCGCGGCCCTGCGGCACCGGGAGGACTGAGGGTGCCGGTCGCGCACCACGTCCTGACCCACGGCGCCGGCCCGGCCGCGCGTCACGAGGCCCTGCGCCACGGCGACCGGTCGCGCACCTACGCCGAGCTCGCCGCCGACGTCGCCGCCGGCGCCGACCACCTGCGCGCCACCGGCACCCGGCCCGGACAGCTCGTCGCCCTGACGCTCACCGACCCCGTCGACACGCTCGTCGCCCTGCTCGCCGCCGACCGTGCCGGCGCCGTCGGCCTCGTCGGCGACCCCGCCTGGGGGCACCACCAGCGCGCCGAGGTCCTGCGCACGCTCTCGCCCGACGTCGTCGTGCCCCTCCCCCTGCCCCGCGGGCTCGGCTCTCCCCCGGACCCCGGCCGCCCGCCCGACGGCGACGCCCCCGCCTGGGCCGGCTTCTCCTCCGGCAGCACCGGACGGCCCCGGGCCGTCGTGCGCTCCCGCCGCTCGTGGACCGGCTCCTTCGGGCACGTCGACCGCCTCACGGGCATCCGCCCCGACGACACCGTGCTCGTCACGGGGCCGCTGGCCTCCTCCCTGCACTGCTTC
>Ga0207735_100110_pt1 | contig 19434 bp, 16 predicted proteins | sample TtaePargueraPR_9_FD_187280 | JGI IMG/M metagenome (GOLD analysis project Ga0207735, IMG submission 187280) | Aerobic enrichment media microbial communities from Bioluminiscent Bay, La Parguera, Puerto Rico - Tt and E2 (1) (SPAdes) | ecosystem: Environmental > Aquatic > Marine > Unclassified ... | reverse complement strand
TGGACGAGCGTGACGGAGAGGCCGCGCGACGCGAGCCCCGTCGCGACCTCGAGGCCCAGCACGCCCGCACCCAGGACAACGGCGCGCCGCGCCTTGGGGATCGCCGAGACGATGCCCGTGGCGTCGTCGAGATCCTTCAGCACGCTCACGCCGTCGAGCAACCCGCGGTCGGTCGCGATGCCCTGGATGCCAGGGATGCGCGCCTGCGAGCCGGTCGCGAACACCAGCCGGTCGTAGTGGTGGACGTCGCCGTTGGAGTCCGTGACCGTCATGGCACCGCGGTCGACCGCCACCGCAGCCACACCCAGGAGCGTGCGCACACGATCCGAGTCGGTCGTGAGCGTCGCGAGCGCATCGGGAGCCGTCTTCCCTGCCACGACGCTCGAGAGCAGCACGCGGTTGTAGGGCTCGTGCGTCTCCTTGCCCAGGACCGTCACCTGAGCGGTCGCGTCGTGCGCCACCAGGTCGTCGATGAACCTCGAGCCGACCATGCCGTTGCCGATGACCACGACCTTCATCGTGCGTTCACCCCTTCCGGAACAGTGGTGATGGGGAATGCGGCGGGCGCGATCGCGACCGCGGTGACCTTGAACTCGGGCATCCCGCTGATGGGATCCGTGACGTCGTTCGTGAGGCGGTTGGCGCTGCCGGCGCCTGCCCAGTGGAACGGCATGAAGACGGTGTCGGGGCGGATGCCCTCGGTGAGGGTCGCGCGCGCGACGGCCTCGCCCCGCGAGGTGGTGAGGATGACGTCTTCGCCCTCCGCGACGCCGATGCGGTCCGCGAGCAGCGGGTGCAGCTCGACGAACGGCTCGGGCTGCGCCGCGTTGAGCTCCTCGACGCGCCGGGTCTGGGCTCCCGATTGGTAGTGCTGCAGCACACGGCCGGTGACGAGGTAGGTCCTGGCGCCGGCGCGGACGTCGTCGTCGGGCGCGTGGTGGTCGACGGCGACCATGATCGCGCGGCCGTCGGGGGTCGGGAAGCCGTCGAGGAACACGCGCGGAGTGCCGGGGTGCTGCGCGCCCGAGGCGTCCGGCGCGGGGCAAGGCCACTGCAGCTCCTCTCCCGCGTCCAGGCGCTCGTAGGTGATGCCGGCATAGTCGGCCTTGCCTCCGGCCGATGCGCGGGCGAGTTCGTCGAACACGACACGGGGGTCCTCGGGGAACCCTCCGTAGACGCCCAGGCGCCGGGCCAGCTCCCCGAGGATCCACAGCTCGGAGCGCGCCTCGCCTGGGGCGTCCACAGCCTTGCGTCGGCGGATGATGCGGCCCTCGAGGTTGGTCATGGTGCCCTCCTCCTCGGCCCACTGCGTGACCGGAAGGATGACGTCCGCGAGCAGCGCGGTCTCGGACGGCACGAGGTCCGCGACCACCAACAGCTGGAGGCGCTTGAGCGAGGCGATCACCGCGTCCGCGTTCGGGGCGGACACCACCACGTTGCTGCCGTGCACCAGCAGCGCCTGCGGCCCGTCCTCGCGGCCCAGCGAGTCGAGCAGCTTCACTGCGGGGACTCCGGGCCCGGGAAGCGAGTCGGTGTCCACGCCCCACACGCCCGCCACGTGCTCGCGCGCGGCCGGGTCCGTGATCATCCGGTAGCCGGGCAGCTGGTCGGACTTCTGGCCGTGCTCGCGGCCGCCCTGGCCGTTGCCCTGGCCGGTGACCGGGCCGAACCCGGACCCGTGACGGCCCACGAGGCCCAGGCACAGCGCGAGGTTGATCGCGGCGGTGACGCACGCGGTGCCCTGGCTCATCTGCTCCATGCCACGCCCGGTGAGGACGTAGGCGCCGCGACCGCCGTGGCTGGGCGACGCCTTCGCGAGGAGCCGAGCAGTGCGCCGCAGCTCGTCCGCGGCGATGCCGCACACGCCCTCGGCGCGCTCGGGCCACCACCCGGCGACCGACCGGCGCACCTGGTCGAACCCGGTGGTGCGGCGCTCGAGGTAGTCGGTGTCGACCAGGCCCTCCGCAATCAGCACGTGGGTCAGCGCGAGCAGCACCACCATGTCCGTGCCGGGCACGGGTGCGAGGTGAATGCCCTTGTCCCCGTGGGTCAAGCGGGCGGTCACGGTCTCGCGCGGGTCGACCACGATGAGCCCGCCGCGCTCGCGCGCGCCGGCGAGGTGCTGGACGAAGGGAGGCATCGTGACCCCCACGTTCGATCCCAGGACGAGCACCGCATCGGCCCCTCCCAGGTCCGCGAGCGGGAAGCCGAGCCCGCGGTCCATGCCCAGCGAGCGGTTCGAGGCCGCGGCGGCCGAGGACATGCAGAAGCGGCCGTTGTAGTCGATGTAGGGCGTGCGCAGCACCGTGCGCGCGAACTTGCCCAGTGCGTAGGCCTTCTCGTTGGTCAGTCCCCCGCCGCCGAAGATCGCGATCGAGTCGCGGCCGTGCGCCTCCTGCAGCGCCTCGATGCGCGTCGCGATCAGGCCGAGCGCCTCGTCCCAGCCCGCCTCGCGGAAGCCACCGTCCGCGGTGCGGATCATGGGCGAGGTGATGCGGTCCTGGGCACGGAGAACCTCTGCCGAGGTCCAGCCCTTCTGGCACAGCCCTCCCCTGTTCGTCGGGAACTCGCGACCCTGCACCTCAAGCGGCAGCCGTTGTCCGGGCGTGACCGTGAGGGTCTGCGCGCACTGGAGGGCGCAGTAGGGGCAATGGGTCGCGACGGCGTCGCCCGAGGAGTTCTCGGGCGACGCCGTGCCGTGCGATGCGGACACGATCAGACGTTCGCCATCCGGGAGCCCTTGCGCAGGTAGAACACCCACGTCAGGACTGCCATGAACAGGAACACGCCTACGTAGATCTGGAGCGCGGGGACGATCGATCCGTCGAAGGTCTCGCGCGACCACTTGTAGACGAACGGGATGGCGAACCCGCCGAAGGCTCCCACCGAGGAGATGATGCCCACGGCGCCGGCCGCCTGGCGCTTGAAGTCCAGGAACGACGACTCGGAGCCGTCTCCCTTGTCCTCGCGAAGGCGGTTGAAGATCGACGGGATCATCCGGTAGGTCGAGCCGTTGCCGATGCCGGTGAGGGCGAACAGCGCCATGAAGCTCGCAAAGAAGATCACTAGGTTCTCCTGCTGCACGCCGATCACTGCGGAGTAGCCGGCGATCGCCATCGCGATGAACGCGAACACGGTGATGATCGAGCCTCCGAAGCGATCCGCGAGCTTGCCGCCGTAGGGCCGGGAGATCGAGCCGACGAGCGCTCCCAGGAAGCCCCAGCCGAGCGCGATGTCCGGCCGCTCGAAGACCACCGTGAGCAGCGTCGGGAACGCCGCCGAGTAGCCGATGAAGGAGCCGAAGGTGCCGATGTACAGGAAGGCCATCAGCCAGGTGTGGCCGTGCTGGAGCGAGCGTGCCGTGGGCTTCGGGTCTGCCTTGGCCTCACGCAGGTTGTCCATGAACAGGAACGCGAGGATCGCTGCCGCGAGGGCGAGCGGCACGTAGACCAGACCGGCCATCGCGAGGCCGATGCCGCCGATGCCGATCACGACGGGAACCAGCTTCTGAGCGACCGCGACACCGATGTTGCCGCCGGCCGCGTTGAGGCCCAGCGCCCAGCCCTTCTCCTTGTCGGGGTAGAAGAACGAGATGTTCGCCATCGAGGAGGCGAAGTTGCCGCCACCGAAGCCGGCAGTCGCGGCGATCGCGACGAGCACCGGGAACGGGGTGTCGGGCTGGCCGACCACCCAGGCAAGGCCCAGCGTCGGGACCAGCAGCAGCAGCGCGGAGATGACCGTCCAGTTGCGGCCGCCGAAGATCGGCACCGCAAACGTGTAGGGGATGCGCAGGAACGCGCCCACACCGGAGGCGACCGCCAGCAGGGTCAGGCCCTGCGACGCGGTGAGCGCCCAGCCGTTCGCGCCGGCCGTGACCAGCGCGCCCGAGTCGTCGAACGTGCCGTACATGCGGACGACCACGATGGACCACAGCAGCCACACGGAGAAGCCGATGTGCTCGGCGATGATCGAGAAGACGAGATTGCGAAAGGCGATCTTCTTGCCCGTGGCCTCCCAGAACATCTCGTTCTCGGGAGTCCAGCGCTCGATCCATCGGCCCTTGCCGATGACGCCCGGCTCGACGTCGGAGACGCCTGCCTTGTCCTGAACCGTCATAACCCCTCCCCAGGGTTCGTTCGTGCATCAAGTGAGTGGTGTCCGTGCCATCGTTGGCCGGCGCTCCGCACAGCGCACCATCGAACAGTCACCAAGGTAGGGAGAGTTTGTTTCGCTGGTCCGCGCCGTGTGTGAAGCGTGCGCGAACTCTTTCTCACGTCTCGCGACGTGACAATGTGAGGAGACTGACGGCGGGTCGACGAGGGCTGTGAGATGCGTGCATCCCGCCACGTAGAACGGGTGTTCCCGGGCGGGTCGTGGGGGTCAGCCGCGTCAGGGCGCGGGTGACGCCCGTCTCACGAGGACCGCGTCCCTCCGGTGAAGATGCCCTCAGGCGCGGGCGGACTCCACGGCGGCCCACGAGCTCACCGCGTCCAGCACAAGGTCGAGATCCGCCTCGGAGTGCGCCTGCGACACGAACCACGCCTCGTACGCGCTGGGAGGCAGGTACACGCCAGCGGTGTTCATCGCGTGGAAGAAGCGCGCGAACTGCTCGGTGTCCTGTCGTGACACGTGCTCGAAGGTGACCGGCGCATCGGCAATGCCCCAGAAGACCGAGAACAAGGTGCCGGCGCGGCCCACCGCGTGAGTGATGCCTGCCTGCCCGAGGATCGAGGACACTCCCCCGGCCAGCCGGTCCGAGGCGGCACCCACCCGCGCGTACACATCCTCGGTGAGCAGGCGCATCGTGGCCAGCCCCGCTGCGACCGCGACCGGGTTCCCTGACAGGGTGCCCGCCTGATAGACCGGCCCCAGCGGCGCGAGCTGCTCCATGAGATCCTGCCGTCCGGCGACCGCCGCGACGGGCATGCCACCGCCGATGACCTTGCCGAACGTCACCAGGTCGGGCTGCCACGGCTCGACGCCGGCCGCGAGATCCTGGTCGCGCTCGACGCCCCAGTAGCCGGACGGCCCCGCACGGAAGCCGGTCAGCACCTCGTCGAGGATCATGACGGCACCCTCGTTGCGGCACAGCGTCGCGATGAGCCGGTTGAAGCCGCGCGGGGGCTGCACGACGCCCATGTTGCACGGCGCGGCCTCCGTGATGACCGCGGCGATCGACTGACCGTGCTCGGCGAAAGCATCGGTGAGAGCCTGCTCGTCGCCGTAGGGCAGGACGACCGTGTCGACGGCCGTGCCCTTCGTCACGCCGGCGCTGTCCGGCACGCCTGCCGTCGCCAGCCCCGAGCCTGCGGCGACCAGCAGCGAGTCCGAGTGCCCGTGGTAGCAGCCCGCGAACTTCACGATCACGTCGCGGCCGGTGGCGCCCCGCGCGATGCGGATCGCCGTCATGGTCGCCTCGGTGCCGGTCGACACCAGCCTCACACGCTCGGCAGGTGCGTAGCGGCCGCGGATCTCCTCTGCGAGCTCGACCTCGCGAGTAGCGGTCGCGCCGAACGACAGTCCGTGCGCGGCGGCCTCCTGGACGGCCTGGACGACCGTCGGATGCGCGTGGCCCAGAATGGCGGGCCCCCACGACCCGATCAGGTCGACGTAGTCGCGCCCATCGACGTCGGTGACACGCGAGCCGCGTGCCGATGCCAGCGGTGCGGGCTCTCCCCCGACGCCGTTCCAGGCGCGCACGGGAGAGTTGACGCCGCCCGGCAGGATGGCCGCGGCGCGGTCCGTGAAGGTGGTCATGGGGTCCTCCTTTGAACGGGCGCCGTCAGCCGTCGCGCAGCCACGCGGCGATATCGAGTGCGGCGTAGGTGAGCACGATGTCCGCGCCCGCGCGCACGATGCTCGTGGCGGCCTCCAGGTGTGCAGCGCGGCGATCGATCCAGCCAAGCTCAGCGGCGGCCTCGATCTGCGAATACTCGCCGGACACGTGGTACGCGGCGACCGGGACAGCCGATGCGCCGGCGACGTCCGCGAGCACATCCAGGTACGGCAGGGCCGGCTTCACCATCAAGATGTCAGCGCCCTCGGCCTCGTCGAGGGCCGCCTCGAGAGATCCCTCGCGCCGGTTGCCCGGGTCCATCTGGTACGTCCGGCGGTCGCCCTGGAGATCCGACTCGACGGCATCGCGGAACGGTCCGTACGCCGCGGACGCGTACTTGGCGGCGTACGCGAGGATGCTGGTGTCCTGATGCCCGGCACTGTCGAGGGCATCGCGCACCGCGGCGACCTGGCCGTCCATCATGCCGCTGAGTCCCAGCACCTGGGCGCCTGCCGCGGCCTGCGCGATCGCCATGCGGCCGTAGATCTCGAGCGTCGCGTCGTTGTCGACGCTGCCATCCGGCGCGAGGACACCGCAGTGGCCGTGATCGGTGAACTCGTCCAAGCACAGGTCGGCCATGACGACCGTGCGACCTCGGGCGACGTCGGCAGCTCGCGCGATGGCCACGTTCAGAACGCCCTGGGGCTCGCACGCCTGGGATCCGGTCGCGTCGCGGTGCTCGGGTACCGCGAAGAGCATGATGCCGCCGATCCCCGCAGCCGCGGCGGCGTCGACCACGCCGTCCAGCGACTCGAGCGAGTGCTGGAGCACACCCGGCATCGAGGGGATCGCTCGCGGCTCATCCAGCCCCTCGCGGACGAACACCGGGAGCACGAGTTGCGCGGGGTGCACACGCGTCTCGCGCACCAGCCGCCGCATCGCCGGCGTGACGCGGAGGCGGCGCGGCCGTCTGGTCGGGTGCGCAGCGGTCACGCGGTCTCCTGGTCCGCCGCGGTATCGGCGTCGTCGTAGCTCTCGACCACGTCCGGATCGAGCGCCTCGAGCAGTCCGGCGACGATGCCATCGTAGGACGGCGCGGTCGCGACGGACGCGACGGGAAGGCCCTCAGCGCGGGCGGCGGCCGCGGTCATGTCGCCGATCGCGACGACGAGCGTGCCATCGGGAACGCCCGCGCCCGAACGAGCCAGGCGCTGCGCGACCGAGCCTGACGTGAGCAGGATCGCGTCGAAGTGACCCGCCTCGATCTGCTCGCGCAGCTGCTTGCCCACCCCGGCGCCGTCGACCGTCCGGTAGGCCTCGACGGTGGTGACGGACCAGCCCTTGCGCTCGAGGCCGCGCGGCAGCACGGGCGCGGCAAGGTTGCCGAGCGGGACCAGCACCTTGCCGTGGCCGTCCGGGAACTCCTCGACGATGCCGCGCGCGTTCTGGCGCTTGGCCGGCACCAGCTCGACGTCGAGACCGAGTCCGGCGCACACGGCCCGAGTGGCCTCGCCGACCGTCGCCACCTTCGAGTCGGGCAGCGGGGCGGCGAGGTCGACGCCGCGCGCCTGGGCGATCACGTCCATCGCGCTCAGCGCGTTGCGGCTGGTGACCGCGAGCCAGTGGAAGTCACCCGCGCACCACGACAGCGTGGCCTCCTCGAGGGCCTCAGGGTTCTCGGTGGGGGCAATCGCGATGAACTCGACCTCCTCGACCTCGGCGCCGGCCTCCGCGAGCCGCACGGCGAGATGCCGTCGCTCGGCGGTGACGGGCACCAGCAGGCGCTTCCCGCGCAGGGCAGTCAGGTCCATGTCACGTCCTTCCCATGAGGCGGCCGGCACCCCGGCCCATCAACGTCCATCCGGTCGAGCGTCCCAGCGACGCGGCCTCGGAGGCCGGCCCCTGGATCGACTCGTTGAGCGCGAGCGTTCCCGCATCATCCACCACACGCGCACGCAGCGACAGCATGTCCGCCTCGACAGTGGCGTACGCGGCGACAGGCGCAGAGCATCCGGCGTCGAGCACGCGCAGCAGCGAGCGCTCCGCAGTGACAGCGGCACGGGTGGGCGCGTGGTCCAGCGAGCGGATGACCTCTGCCCACGCGGCATTCGCATCGGGCAGTATCTCGATCGCGAGTGCTCCCTGGCCGGGAGCCGGCAGCATGTCGGCCGGGTCGAGCAGCTCCGTGGCATCGTGGAGCCGGCCCAGGCGCTGCAGGCCAGCCGCCGCGAGCACGACGCCGTCGAGCTCGGCGCCCACCTTCGACAGCCGCGTGTCGACGTTGCCGCGCAGAGGCTCGACGCGGAGGTCGCGCCGCAGAGACAGCAGTTGGGCTCCTCGGCGCGGCGAGCCCGTCCCGATGCGTGCACCCTCGGGCAGTTCGCGCAACGGCGTCCCGCCCGTGCAGAGCGCATCACGCACATCCACGCGTTCCGGGATCGCGGCGATCTCCAGGCCCGGGTGCGGCGTCGTGGGCATGTCCTTGAGGGAGTGGACCGCGAGCTCGCACTCCCCGGCGATGACCGCCTCGCGCAGGGCCGCCACGAAGACGCCCACCTCGGACAGCCCCACGAGGGAGCCGCGAGAGATGTCCCCGTGGGTGGTGATCTCGACGAGCTCGACCTCGAGGTCGACGCCCATCGCCTGAGCACGCTCGACGATCGCGTCCGCGACCATCCCGGACTGGGTGCGCGCGAGTGTCGATGCGCGGGTGCCCAGGCGAAGCTTCATGGGTCCTATCGTTTCACAGTCGCGGAGCCGCTCAGCGCTCGCGAACGGGGCTGCGGTAGCCCGGGCCGAGCGTGATGAGCACCATCGCGACGGCAGCGAGAAACAGAGCGATCCAGGCCGGCGCCTGATAGCCGAAACCCGCGGCGATCACCAGGGCGCCCAGGCCCGTTCCCACGGCCGTGGCGGCGTTCAGCGCGGCATGCGCGAGCGCCGAGCCCAGCGACGGCGACCCGTGCATGACGTCCATGAGGTGCACCTGCGAGGCCTGCGAGAAGATCTGGATCGAACTGCCCAGGAGGAACAGCAGAGCAACGGTCACGACCGGCACGTCGCCCACCAGCCCGATGCCGAGAAGCGCGACCGCGGACAGCGACAGCCCCAGCCGGCCGGCGCCCAGGTGCGAGCGATCCGTGAGACGCCCGCCCGCATACGCGCCCAAGGTCATGGCGAGGCCCCAGATCACCAGGATCCACGTCACCTGATCTGGGGTGAAGCCGTTGGTCACCTCGAGCAGCGGGACGATGTACGAGAACACTGCTCCCAGCCCCGCGAAGCCGACGGTGATCGCGATGATCGCGGTCCACAAGGGCCGCCCACGCAGCGCCCGCAGCTCGGAGCGCGGCGATGCATGTTCGGCGCCGCGCACGTTCGGAGTGAAGGCCCACACGCCTACGAGCGCGATCGCGGCGATGACTGCGATCACGCCGTATGCCATGCGCCACCCGGCGGCGTTCGAGAGCCACTGCACGAACGGCACACCCACGATCAGCGAGGTCGTCAGCCCCAGCATGATGATCGAGACGGCCTTCCCGCGCCGTTCGCGGCCCAGCACCGTCATGGCGACGAAGGATGCCACGCCCAGCAGCGCACCATGCGGGAGCCCTGCCACGAACCGGATCGCCATCAGGGCCTCGACGGTGGGCGCGACCGCGGTCGCGACGGTCGCCGCCAGGAACGTCGCCGCCATCCAGATGAGCAGAGGCCGCCGGCGCATGCGACCGAGCCCCACCATCAGCAGCGGCGCCCCGACGACCACGCCCATCGAGTAGGCGACCATCGTGAAGCCCAGCACGTCGACCGTGGTGCCCAGGTCCTGGACCTGGTCCTGGACCACCCCCGCGGCCCCATTCTGCGAGATGCCGATGACGAAGCCCACGACCGCGAACGCCGCGAGCACGTGCCAAGCGCGCGGGTCCCGCGCCGAGCGCGGCACGCGCCACCGCGGCTGGCCCGCATCGACGGTGGCGGGAAGGTCGGTCATGCCAGCACGCTCACGAACGGTCGCGCTGGCGCAGCGCGAAGAATGCCACGACCGCGCTCGCGAGGGCCGCGAGGCCGATCACCGGCAGGGCCCAGGCAGGCACGCCGCCCGGGTCGGAGGACTGGTCGTTCATGGGCGGGTAGGTCACCGAAACCTCAGGTGAGGCGCTCGGCACGGCGCTCGTCGGCTCGGCCTCCGGTGAAGCGTCGGCACTGGGACCAGAATCGGCGGCTGCGAGCGGCGCGTGGACGAACGCGACCGTCCCCTGGATGGGGTGACCATCCTCAGCCACGACCCGCCAGACCAGCTCTGCGTCGCCTGCGGCAATGTCGCCCTCGACGGCCGCCGACACCGTGTCATCGCTCGGGAAGGTGGGCTCGAGCACGTGACTGTCGCCGGCAGCGTCCACGATCGACAGCTCGGCGCCGATCTCCAGCAGTGCGCTCGAGAACTCCAGGACGACCTCGGTGAGCTGCTCGACAGTCTCGCCTTCGGCGGGCGTCGTGGACCGCAGCTCGGTGTGCGCGGCTGCCGGAGTGCCCAGCACGACGGCCGCGCTCACGGCCGTCGCGATGACGGCCACGAAGGCACGAGCGAGCCGTGCGAGAGCGAGGGGGCGCATGGACCTATTGTCGCATCGGCCGTAGTGGTCACTGTCCCGTCACCCAAGGTTCACGAGACCTTCGGTCAGCGATGAACGCGTACGGCGAAAGCCCTCGTGACAATGGGAGTCGTGAGGGTCGCACTGCTCGCTGAGTCCTTTCTCCCGCACGCCAACGGAGTGACGAACTCCCTGCTGCGGGTGATCGAGCATCTGTCCGCTCGGGGCGACGAGGCCCTGGTGATAGCCCCCGATGCCAAGCGCTCCGCCGGGCCCGTGCGCTACGGGATCGCCCGGGTGGTGCGCCTGCCCGCGTTCGGCTGGCCCGGCTACGACGATGTGCGTGTGTCCCTCTCGCGAGTCTCGAGGGTGGCGCGGGAACTCGATGCCTTCGGACCGGACGTGGTCCACCTCGCTTCGCCGTTCATGCTGGGCTGGGCGGGTGTCCGCGCCGCCGAGCAACTGGGCGTGCCGAGCGTCGCCGTCTACCAGACCGAGGTTCCCAGCTATGCCGATCGCTATCGCGTGGGGTGGGGTGAGCCGCTGCTGTGGCACCGCCTGGTCCAGATTCACGAACGCGCCGATCTCACCCTCGCGCCGTCCACCTACGCGATGGAGCAGCTCGAGAGCGTGGGAGTCCCGCGCCTGCGGCTGTGGCCGCGCGGCGTCGACACCAGCCGCTTCCACCCCGCCAGGCGGGACGATGCGCTCAGAGCCGGATGGGGACGCGATGGCGAGGTGGTGGTGGGCTATGCGGGCAGGCTGGCGGTGGAGAAGCGCGTCGAGGACCTGGTGCGCCTGGCGGAGCTCGATGGCGTCCGCCTAGTGATCATCGGCGACGGCCCTGAGCGCGGTCGGCTGGAGGCGCTGCTGCCCAATGCCGTCTTCACGGGCTACCTGCGCGGCACGGCGCTCGCCTCCGCTCTCGCAAGCCTCGATGTGTTCGTGCACTGCGGCGAGCTCGAGACCTTCTGCCAGGGCATTCAGGAGGCGCAGGCGTCAGGGCTGCCGGTCGTGGCACCGCGGCGCGGAGGACCCATCGACCTGGTCGACCACGGCGTGAACGGCTACCTGTACACGCCTGGTGACCTGGACGCGATGGTCGCTGCAGTGCGCACGCTGGTCGCGGATCCAGACCGTCGCGGCGCATTCTCGGCGTCCGCTTTCGCGCGCGTGGCGTCGCGAACCTGGGGCTCGGTGTGCGATCTGCTGCTGGACTACTACGACGAGGCAGTCGCCACCCACCCCGAGGCATCGTTGCGACGGGCTGCGACCCACGACCACGAGGCGGTGGGCTCGTGAGGATCGCCCACGTCGCCAACTTCTACGGTCCCGCTTCCGGCGGGCTGCGCACAGCGATGCACGAGCTGGGGCGCGGCTACCTCGATCGCGCTCACGAGTACCTCATGGTCGTCCCTGGCCCTGACGACGCGGACGACCACACCCCCTACGGCAGGCGAGTGACGATCTCGGCTCCGGTGCTGCCCCGGTCCGGCGGATATCGGGTCATCACTCGCATCGGCGCGGTCCGCGCCGTGCTGCGGGAGTTCGCACCCGACGTCCTGGAGGTGTCCGACCGCACCACGCTCCGCCAGCTCGGCCGGTGGGCGCAGTCGCGCGGGGTGCCGAGCGCGTTCTTCGCTCACGAGCGCGCGGACGGCGTGATCGCCGCCTACACGCCGGCGTGGCTGCGCCGTGCGGCGCCCATCGTCGCCGCCGCGAACGCCCACAACCGGGTCACTGCCAGGCACTTCTCACAAGTGATCGCCACCACTCCCTATGCGGCGGGCGAGTTCGACAGGATCGGCGCACCGGTGGTGACGGTGCCACTCGGCGTCGATCTCGAGCTCTTCCACCCGTCGCATGCAGACGCGGGGGTCCGCGACGCGCTCGCTGCGCCCGACGAGACCCTGGTCTTCATGGGCTCACGCCTGTCGCACGAGAAGCGGCCGGAGCTCGCAGTCGAGGCGGTGCGCGAGCTGCTGACGCGCGGCCGCCGGGTGCGTCTGGTCTGCGCGGGCACCGGTGCGGTCGAGCGCCAGCTGCGCGAACGCGCCGGGGGCCTGCCGGTGACGTTCCTGGGCTTCGTGTCCGGTCGGGAGCGGTTCTCACGGCTGCTCGCGACTGCCGATCTCGCTCTCGCTCCGGGACCTATCGAGACCTTCGGGCTCGCTGCGCTCGAGGCGCTCGCCTCGGGCACGCCCGTGGTGGTGAATGCCGAGTCCGCGCTGCCCGACATCGTGGGATCCGGGGGTGCGAGCGCTGCGGGCGGCGCTGCCGCGTGGGCCGATGCCATCGAGGCGCTCCTGGACAGCGACGCTCGCGTGCGCCGCGAGCGAGCACGGGCTCGCGCGGAGCAGCTGCCGTGGAGCGCCACGGTGGACGCGATGCTCGCGCTCCACGATCGAGCCCTCCGCGAGACACATGGGCCGGTCACCGCGGTGCGCCAGCGTCAACGGGTCAGGAGGTAGGCGGCCATGGCCGGGCGTCCGACCGTCGTGGCGATCGGAGACTCGCTCACGCTCGGCGTCGGAGACGGCACACAGCACCCCACAGGCGACGTGGGCTGGGCCGCCCACACCGCATACGCCCTGGATGCGGCCGTCTTCGCGAACCTCGCTGCGAACGGCACCCGCGCACGGGACCTCATGACGGACCAGGTGCCCGCCGCAATCGCAACCCAGCCGGACGTCATTCTCGCGAGCGCGGGCGGCAACGACGTCCTGCGGGGAGACTTTGACGCCGTCGAGGTCGAGCAGGAACTTCGCGGCGTGCTTGAGGCTCTTGCCTCCCCCGACCGCCGCATCGTCGTCCTGGCCATCGACCGCATCGGCCTCTTCGATCTGCTCCCGGCGCCCGTGACCGCGGTGATGGCCCGTCGCATCGCGGCAGCGAACGCAGGGATCGTCGCTGCAGCGGAGTCAGCCGGCGCCACCTTGGTCCACGGCGGCGCGGTGTTCAGGGCCGCGGGACCGCGCGCGTGGCACGTCGACCGGATCCACCCATCTCCCCTGGGCCACAGGCGCCTGGCGACGGCGGCCGTCGAGGCGCTGGCGGCGGACTGGCCACTCGTGCGCGCCGTCCCGGCTCCCCCGCGACCGCCCCGAGCGCACGCCCGCGCCTGGTGGCTCGTCCGCAATGGAGCGCCATGGGCGGTCAAACGCAGCCGCGACCTCATCCCCCAGATCACGCGGGTGGTGACGCACGAACTGCTCGAGGAGCGCCGCGCGCAGCGGCCACTGGGTGCGTAGGCGGGTCAGCTCGAGCGTCGCTGCGCGGCCATCCTCACCGGAGCGCTCGCCGCGCCGTAGCCGTCGTAGCCGCCCCGTCGCTCCACGAGTTCGAAGAAGACCGATCCGTGCAGCTGCGAGTACAGGTGGATGAACTCGGCGTCGCCGTCCCTGTCGTAGAAGAGGTGGTTCTCGCGCAGCTCGTCGAGCAGTCCGGGCTCCATCAGGTCGCCGAACTGCGCGTCGATGTCGTCGTAGTAGTTGTCCGGCACCTGCAGGAGCGGCAGCCCGGCCGCACGTGCGCGGCGGCCGGCGTCCAGGACGTCATCGCATCTGATGGCGATGTGACGCGAGGGAACGGGCGCCGTGGGGGGTGCGAGATTCATGGGAAGGCGAACCGAGCCGTCGGGGGTGCGCATCACCTGGCTGCGCAGCAGCCCCATGGGCCCGGGGACCTCGGACAGTGGTTCAGCGGACAGAGCGAGCGCACTGCCGGCGAACAGCAGCGCCTCCTCGAACTCGTGCCAGGGATAGCCGATGTTGACATGGTCGACCACGCCCCGCAGGGAGCCCTCGGATGCCTCTCCGCCGATGAACTCCGACGCCCAGTCCTTGTCGGGCGAGGGGTCGTTCCAATAGACCTCGGTGCCGTCGGGCGACGCGGCCGCTCGCAGCACCTGCTCGCCGCTGTAGGTGCGTCGGAAGGCCTGAGGCGCGCCGAGTGCGAACGCGCGCTCCGCCGCCGCATCGGCATCCGGGACCGTGAGACCGACGCCGGTGACGCGGGCCGCTTCATCTCTGACCTGCTCGTTGAGGATGATGCGGGCCTCGCCCGCCGTCCACAGCCGCACCGGCTTGGAACGGTGGCGCCCGCGGAAGGTGAATCCGAGCTGCCCCAGCGTCTGGTCGACATCGTCGAGCGCCGCTCCCCCGACTTCCACGAAGTCGAACCCGGTGGGCACCTGCGCACGGCCCACTTGACCATCGCTCGAGCCCAGCTGGGTCGCGGTGCGGTCAGCGAGCCACGCGAGCGATCGTCGCGCGTGTGCCGCCGTGCGAGACACGTCCGTCTGCCGGAAGGTGTCGTTGAAGACCTCGAGCGACAGGGGTCCGTCATAACCAGCGCGCCACACGTGTCCCAGGAAGTCCGCGAGCGGGAACGATCCCTCGCCCGGGAAGAGCCTGTGGTGCCTGGACCAGGACAACACGTCCATGTCGAGCGAGGGCGCGTCCGCGAGCTGCAGGAAGAAGATCTTCTCCCCTGGTATGTCCTCGATCTGCGCCGGGTCGTGGCCCCGCGACAGGATGTGGAAGCTGTCGAGGCAGGTGCCGAGGTTCTCGCGATCGGCGAGCTCGACGATGCGCCACGCGTGCCGATAGTCGCTCACGAACCGCCCCCAGGCGAGCGCCTCGTAAGCGAGGCGAATCCCGTGGACCGCCGCCGCATCGGCGAGCGCGCCCAACTGACGCGCCGCGAGTCCGTCGTCGCCGTCCGTCGCCGTGCCCGCGTTCGAGCACACCAGCATCGTGGTCGCCCCGAGCCGACGCATGACGGCGAACTTCGACTCGGCGCGACGCAGCGTGCGCTCGAAGACGTCGGGCGACACCCCCTCGACGTCACGGAAGGGTTGGAACAGATCGATCGTGAGCCCCAGCCGGTCGCACAGCGCCCTGATCTCCTCGGGGGACTCGTCCGCAGCGATAAGATCCGCGTCCATGATCTCGACACCGTCGAACCCGGCTTCGGCGCACGCACGCAGCTTCTGAACGAGATCTCCCGACAGACAGACAGTGGCGATCGAGGTGCGCATGCGGCCGAATGTACCACTCTGTACATTTCTTCGCCGAGGTACTTGCCATGCAATGTACCCATCGGTACATTGACGCTTGAGGGCCGGTGTCGGCCCCCGGAACGAACAAGGAAGTCTCGTGACCGAACTGCCACAGAGTCGTGGCCCCTGGGCCGTCACGCAGCGCGTGCTGCGGGTCCTGGGCCGCGTGGAGCTGACCATCGGCGGCCTGTCGATGCTCGCCATCCTCGTCCTGGTGTTCTACCAGGCGCTGCAGCGCTACCTCCCCATCGATCAGATCGCCTGGACGGGTGAGATCGCGCGCTTCTCCCTCGTATGGCTCACGTTCGGCGTCATCGGGTACCTGGTCACCTCCCGGGGGCACATCGCTCTCGAGGTGGCCGACACCTTGCCGAGCCCCCGTCTGGTGCGCGCGATCCAGGTGTTCGCCCTCGCCGTGGTCGCCGCCACGGGAGTGGGCCTGACGCTCGAGGCCTGGGCGCTGGTGGAGACGCAGTCGATCATCAAGTCCCCCGTGCTGCGTCTGCCCATGTCGTGGGTCTACGTGCCGGTGCTGCTGGGAGCCGTGAGCACTGCGCTGCGCGCATCCGTGGCTGCGATCGACATCGCGATTCACGGGACGCCGGCAGAGCGGGAGCAGCAGAACGAGCAGGAGGCCACGGCATGACGCTCGCGCTGCTCGGCCTCGGCATCGCCGCCCTCCTCGTGCTCCGCGTCCCGGTCGCATTCGCGTTCCTGGGGCCGTCGCTGGTCTACATGGCCGTCATCGACCAATCGACAGGTACGGCGCTGCGACACGTCACCAACGCTGCCGCAAGCTTTCCGCTGCTGGCCGTTCCACTGTTCGTCCTGCTCGGCACGCTCGCCAACCACACAGGCATTGCCGAGCGCTTCTTCCGCTTCGCTCTCGCAGCGCTGTCGCGCGTTCGCGGCAGCCTCGGGTACGTCGCCGTCGGGACGTCCGTCGCCTTCTCGTGGATGAGCGGCTCTGCGGTCGCCGATGCGGCCGCACTGGGCAAGGTGCAGATCCCTGCCATGCTCCGCGCTGGGTACAGCAGGCGCTTCGCGACCGGCGTCTCCTCAGCATCGTCGCTGGTTGCGCCGGTCATGCCGCCCTCGATCCCCGCGGTGATCTACGCGGGTCTGGCCGCAGTGTCGACGGGTGCGCTGTTCGCGGCGTCCGTCGCCCCGGCGCTCATCATGGCGATCGGACTGTGCATCGTGGTCTTCGTCCTGGTGCGCCGGGATCCGAACATCACCGCGGGCACCTTCGACGGACGCGAGCTGCGCGCATCCGTGCCCGGCGTTCTGCTTCCGATGGTGGCCCCCGTCATCATCCTGGGAGGAATCCTGGGCGGGTTCTTCACGCCCACGGAGGCTGCGGCAGTAGGAGTCGCGTGGATCGCGATCGTGGGAGTGCTGCAGCGCTCGCTGCCGTGGCGCGCCGCGCTCGCGGCGCTCAGGGAGGCCGTCACCACCACCGCCAGCATCATGCTCATCGTGGCCTCCGCGTCGCTCCTGGGATACATCCTGGCGCGCGAACGCCTCCCCCAGATGCTGACCGAACTGGTGCTCTCGATCACCGAGAGCCCCATGGTGTTCCTCGCGCTGGCGGCGCTGATGATGCTGGTGCTCGGCACCGTGATCGATGCGACGGCGATCCTGGTGCTGGTGGTGCCCATCCTGCTCCCCATCGCACGCGAGTTCGGTGTGGATCCGATCGTGCTCGGGGTGCTGTTGATCGTCTCGCTCATGATCGGACTGTTGACGCCGCCCGTGGGAACAGTGCTGTTCGTGACCGCGCATGTGTCCGGCACGAAGGTAGGCGAGGTCTTCCGAGGATCGCTGCCCTTCCTGATCCCCTCGGCCGCGATCGCCGTGTCAATCATCCTGTGGCCCGACGCCATCGCATGGCTGCCGGGGGTGCTGGGCCTATGACGTCTCTGAGAACTGGGTCGAAGGCGCACCGCTCAGTCCTGATCGGGCTCATCGGGGAGGGAGTTGGACCCTCGCTGACGCCAGCGATGCATGAGCTCGAGGGCGCTCGCCACGGGCTGTCCTACGTGTACCGCGCCGTCGACATGAAGCCGGGTGAGGCGGAGCCGGCCCGCCTCCAGGCCCTGCTCGACAGCGCGCGCCGCCTGGGCTTCGACGGCCTGAATGTCACTCATCCCGCCAAGCAGGCCATCGTGCCGCTGCTTGACTCGCTCGCGCCCTCGGCCGCGTCGGTGGAGGCGGTCAACACCGTGGTCTTCTCTGACGGACGTGCCGTGGGCCACAACACTGACGTCACCGCGTTCGCGGCCTCGATCGACGAGGCCCGCGACGGGGAGTCGCTGGGCTTCACCGTGCTCATCGGCGCAGGCGGAGCCGGGGCCGCAGTCGCAAGGGCTATCGCCGAACGCCAGCCTGAGCACTTCGTGGTGGTCGACATCGACGCCGATCGCGCCGCGGCTCTCGCGTCCGCGACGGGCGCAGCGGGCACGGGTGCTGATGAGCTCGTCGACCTCGTGCCCCGGGCTGACACCGTGGTCAACGCCACCCCGCTCGGCATGGTCGCGCATCCTGGCGCCGCCGTCGACCCCGCTCTACTCCAGCCCCGGACCCTCGTGGTCGACATCGTCTACCGCCCAGTCGACACCGCGCTCGTCCGCGGCGCGCGCGACCGGGGCTGTCGGGTGGTCACCGGCCTCGGCATGGCGATGAACCAGGCAGCAGACGCCTTTGAGATCTTCACCGGCGAGCCGGCCGACCGTGCCGCGATGCTCGCCGACCTCACAGACCTGGTCGCCGCGGAGGCGACAAGGAATCCCGCCCACGTGGCACCAATGAAAGGACAGGAACGATGAAGTCACCACGTCCCCGCCTGACCCGCTGGATCGCCGCCGCCGCGGTCCCGGCGGTCCTGCTCACCGCATGCTCCTCCTCGGACCCCGAGGAGGAGCCCACCTCGGACGAGACGATGGCCGAGGAGACCAGCGAGCCCGACGACTCGATGGCCGAGGCGATCGAGCTCACGCTCGCCCACAGCTACACCGAGGACCAGCCGCAGCACGCGTGCGGCGCTCAGGTCATCGCCGATGAGGTGGCCGCCGCAGACGTCGGCCTCACCATCGAGATTTTCCCGTCGAGCCAGCTGGGTGGCGATGCAGACCGCATCGCATCCGTGGTCTCGGGCGACATCGACATCGACATCCAGGGCGCTTCCGCGCTCGGCGCGGTGTACGAGCCCATCAGCGTGCTGGACTCCGCATTTGCCTTCGACGACGAGGCCCACCTCGCCGCGTTCATGGCGAGCGACGAGTCCGCCGTGCTGATCGAAGGCTTCTACACCGAGACCGGTGTGCAGACCCTCGGCGTGTGGTCCGCCGGAGCACGTCACTTCACCGCGAACGACCCGATTCGCACGCCGGAGGACCTCGACGGCCTGCGGATGCGCTTCCCCGGTTCGCCGCAGTACCTCATGAACGCTGAGGCACTCGGCGCGACTGCCACCGAGGTCGCCTACGAGGAGCTCTACCTCGCCCTTCAGAACGGCACCGTCGACGGCCAGGAGAACCCGGTCACCAACATCGATGCCTCGAACCTCAAGGAGGTCCAGGACTACCTCAGTCTGTCGGCCCACCAGCTCAACACCAACCTGGTGATCGTCAGCCCGATCTGGGACGAGCTCAGCGCCGAGCAGCAGGAGGCGCTGTCCGCCGCGACCATCACCGCGGTGGACTCGGTGACCGAGTGCATCGCCCAAGGTGAGCAGGAGACCCTGGACGCGTGGCGTGCCGAGGGCGAGTGGGAGATCGTCGACGACGTCGATCGTGACGCGTTCTCCGAGATGGCCGTGGCCTTCCTCGAGAACACCTTCACCGGCGAGTCTCTCGATGTATTCAATGCGATCCGCGCGACGGCTCCCTGACCCGCGCTGACGTGACGTCAGGCGCCGCACGGGTCCCGACCTACACGGGCCTCGTCGAGCCGGACGCGCTCGGGCTCACGCTGATGCACGAGCACGTCTTCGTCGGCGACCT